>Ga0187783_10001183_pt1 | contig 19262 bp, 14 predicted proteins | sample 1015_SJ02_MP02_2_FD_132471 | JGI IMG/M metagenome (GOLD analysis project Ga0187783, IMG submission 132471) | Tropical peat soil microbial communities from peatlands in Department of Meta, Colombia - 1015_SJ02_MP02_20_MG | ecosystem: Environmental > Terrestrial > Soil > Wetlands > Peat | place...
CACCATGCCGGCGCCGCCGCGCCATTCGAGCGCTGGCCGGGCTGCCACGTTGACGATACGCCCACCATGATTGGCCCGCTCCATGGACGTGACGGCCGCGCGGCAGCAAAGCGAACAGGTCAGAAAATTCATTTCGAGCTGCCGCATCAGTTCGGCCTTGCTGGTGTCGCGCAGCGCACCTCCCCAAAATCCGCCCGCAAGGTGGATCGAGGCCCACACATCCGGTACCCCGGCGAACAGACGCGCGACCGCACTCTCGTCGGTAAGGTCACAGTCTCCGGCGAGCTTGACCCCGGGGTGCGCCCGATAGGGAAAACGCTCGAGTTCTGCGGCGATCACATAAGGGACGTGGCACACCGCTCCAGCGGCCAACAGCGCGCCGACAACCGCTCCGCCCAGAGCTCCCGTACCGCCGGTGACAACTACATGGCGATCGCGATAATCCATTTTCCTGCACTCCAGATACCGCGTTGGTCCGATGACTAAACGTGACGGCGTTGGTTACGCCGCTGCACCTGAGAGGTCAGCCAATTGTCGAGTTCCTTGACGCGCAGCCGCCGGTCCAGAACTGCCGTATCGACACCGTGCCGCCAAGCCAGCGCCCGATCAGCCGGATCGCGGTCAAGTGCCTCAAGTTCGACCGTGAAGACATCGAGCGCTTCCGCCCGCGCGAAGAATCCTTCCTCCACCAGCCTGAGACCGTAGCGGCGCATGATGATCGCAAGGTCGGTGAGCGACAACTCCGGGTGATATTGCACCCCCCACGCGATGCCGAGATTGGTGCGGATCTCCGCCGCCTGCACCGTCGAGTGATGGTTCGTCGCGAGCACTGTCATTCCGGGCGCCAGCGTCGCTACCTCATCGAGATGGACGGTCACGGCGTCGAACAATTTGGTCTTGTCGCGGAACATCGGATGATCGCTGCCGGCCGACGTCAGATGAATGCGGCGTCCGAAGCCGATTTCGCGACCCCTCGGATTGCGGCGGACCACACCGCCCGCGGCGACCGTCAATACCTGCAGACCCCAGCAGCTCCCGAAGATCGGCACGCCAGCCGCCAAAGCGGCACGCACCAGTTCGATTTGCGGCATGATCGCCGGGCCGCCATCGTAGATGTTGAGCGACGATCCGCTGATCGCCAATCCATCGTAACTGTCAAGACCGGCGCCGCCCGGCAGACAGGCACCGGGATCGGCCGGATAGCACACATCAACCACGCCCTCAGGCATCAGCTCCCGCAGCAACCTGGCATAACCTTCGCCCATCTCGGTTCCGCCGACCAGGCGGTACTCGGCACGGCCCTGCGCGGTATTGCCATCAGCGACAAGGAGGCGAGACGGCATGATACGGCCTCTACCGGCGGGCGGTGGTTCGCCTGACGCCGCGCGCGTGGACTAGTTGCTGCAGCAGCCTTATTGCCAATCCGTGCACCTTGGACAAGACCGCTCAAAGAACGTTTGGTTCAAGTCGAACAGAGTTGTGACTTGAGCTCGCGGCGGCCGCGCGCCGGCTGGTTGAAAGTGCGCCGCCGCTCGGGTATTCACATCCGCGAAGAGGCCTGGAACGGGCCACGGGACGCAAAGCCGCAGAGCTTGTCTCCAAAGCCGCCCGCGTCGGCAGGTGGTGGTTCGCCATGACTGACTTCGATCTTGTCGTGATCGGCGGGGGTATCAATGGCGCGGCTATCGCGCGCGATGCCGCGGGGCGGGGCGTCCGGGTTCTGCTGGCTGAGCAAAGCGATCTCGCGTCGGCGACCTCATCGGCCTCCACCGGTCTGATCCATGGCAACCTGCGCGGTCTCCAAGACCGGCGCCTGCGGCTGGTGCGCCAATCGGTGGCCGAACGCGAATTGCTGCTGCGGCTCGCGCCTCACCTGGTCCGGCCGCTGCGGTTGGTGCTGCCGCATCAGGGCGGATTGCGCTCGGCGTCGGCGCGGCGTTTCGGATTTTGGCTCTACAATCGACTAGGAACGCCATGGCGCGCGGGCGGCGGTCGCATCGATCTCACACGCGGCGGCATCGGGGTGCCCCTCAAGCAAGGTTTCCGTCTCGGATTTGCACTGTTTGACTGTCGGGCCGACGACTCCCGTCTCGTCGTTCTCAATGCCCTCGACGCGGCCGAGCGCGGCGCCGTGATCCGCACCCATACGCGCGTGGTCCGAGCCGATCGCGACGGGCTGATCTGGCGTCTCACCCTGAATGTCCGCGGGCAACGCGATGTCGTCACAGCGCGTGTCCTGATCAACGCCACTGGCCCCTGGGTGGCCAACATCATGGAACGGGTTCTGCGCCTAAAAACCAGAGCGCGTCTGCGGCTGGTCAAGGGTAGTCACATTCTGGTGCCGCGCCTGTTCGAGCATGACAATGGCTATATGCTCGAACGCGCCGACGGGCGGATCGTCTATGCCATTCCGCAGGGGCCCGACTTTACATTGATCGGACCGACCGAACAGGAGTTTCGCGGGGATCCGGCCACGGCCTTTGCGAGCCCAGAGGAGATCACTGATCTGTGTCGCGCTGCGAGCGTATTTTTTCGCGAGAGCGTGGGGCCCGAACAGGTCGTCCGGACCTACGCGGGGGTGCGCGTCCTTTATCAGGACAGTTCGTCTATGTCGCAGGTGACGGTGCATGACTATGCGTTAGCCCGCGACGCGCCTTATCGGGAGGCCCCGCTGCTGACCGTCTATGGCGGCAATCTCACCACCCATCGCCGGCTGGCCGAGCAGGCCCTGGCCGCGGTCGCGCCGTACCTGGTCATGGCGCCGGCCTGGACCCATACCGCCCCGCTGCCGGGTGGCGACTTTCCATCGGAGGGCTTCGATGCCCTGGTGTGGCGGGCCTGGGGACGATGGCCGTTCCTTGATCCGTCGCATGCCAGACGGCTGGTTGCCGCCTATGGCACGCGGCTCGATCGAGTGCTCGGCCATGCGCGCCACCCCGACGACCTCCAGCCCCGCTTCGGATCTGAACTGACGCCAGCGGAGGTTCGCTATATGAGGCGTTGCGAATGGGCGCAGTCGGCCGAGGATGTGCTGTGGCGTCGATCGAAGCTGGGGCTTCGACTCACGTCCGACGATGTGGCAGCCCTCACACGCTTCCTTGCCGAGTTCCCCCGTGAGAACTCCTCAGCGGCCGCTGAGTAGCCGGAGTCATAGCCATGCCGGGCCACCTCCTCGCCATCGACCAAGGAACGACGTCGACGCGCGCCATGGTATTCGATGCGGCGCTGCGGCCACTCGCGTTGGCGCAGCAGGAGTTCACGCAGATCTACCCGGCGTCCGGATGGGTCGAGCACGATCCGGAAGAGATCTGGAGTTCGACGCTCGACACCGCGCGCGCGGCAATCAAGCAGGCCCGCCTGAATGCCAAGGATATCGCCGCCATCGGCATTACCAATCAACGCGAGACCACCATCCTCTGGGATCGGACAACTGGCAAGCCGATACACAACGCAATCGTGTGGCAGGATCGCCGCACGGCGCAACATTGCGCGACGCTGCAGGCTGAGGGCTGTGCGCCCCTCCTCGAGAAAACCGGGCTGCTGCTCGATCCCTATTTCTCGGCTACCAAGATCGGTTGGCTGCTCGATCACGTCGGCGGCGCGCGCAGCGCAGCCGAGGCGGGCCGGCTCGCCTTCGGAACGGTCGACAGCTTTCTGCTGTGGCGGCTGACCGGCGGCCGGGTCCATGCCACCGATGCCTCCAACGCTTCACGGACGCTTTTGTTTGATATCCATCAGGGCCGCTGGGACGATACGCTATGCGCTTTGTTCAAGGTACCGACCGCGCTGCTGCCGGCGGTACATGATTGCGCCAGTGACTTCGGCACCACCGAACCGTCGTTGTTTGAAGGCGCGATTCGCATCGCCGGTATGGCTGGGGATCAGCAGGCGGCGACCGTGGGTCAGGGATGCTCCGCTCCCGGGATGATGAAGGCGACCTACGGGACCGGTGCTTTCGCGCTGCTCAATACCGGAGATCGACCCGTGATCTCCCGCAACCGGCTTCTGACCACGATTGCCTATCAGCTCGACGGCCGGCGCACCTACGCGCTGGAGGGCGCGATCTTTGTTGCCGGGGCAGCCGTGCAGTGGCTGCGCGATGGCTTGCGTACCATCGCGAGCGCCTCCGAAACCAGCGAGCTCGCCGGTCGCGCCGATCCGGCCGATCAAGTCTATCTGGTTCCGGCCTTTGTCGGCCTCGGTGCCCCTTGGTGGGACGCCGAGGCGCGCGGCGCGGTCCTGGGGCTGACCCGCAAATCGGGGCCTGCCGAATTGGCCCGCGCGGCCTTGGAAGCCGTGGGCTACCAGACCCGGGACCTGCTAGAGGCGATGTGCGCCGATTGGCCGTCGGCCGCCGAGGCACAAACCGTACTTCGGGTCGATGGCGGGCTGACCGCGAGCGAGTGGGCAATGCAGTTTCTTGCCGATATCCTGGCTGCCCCGGTCGATCGTCCGGCGGTCATGGAGACAACCGCGCTCGGCGCCGCCTATCTGGCGGGCAGGCAGGCGGGTCTGTGTCCCGATCTCGCGACCTTCGCGGCCACGTGGAAGCCGGATCGCCGCTTCGAACCCCATATGGATCTCGAAACGCGCGAGCGCAAATACGCCGGTTGGTGCGACGCGGTCCGCAGGACCCTGACGAGGCCGCCCAGTCAAACAGCCTGATTTGATGTTAACAAGATTGGTAAAATTGCAGCACGCAATTTCACGCAGCCGCAAGGTCGACATGTTTTATTTGGCTCTTCCGACCCCCGGCGGGTGAGCCTTGTGCACCTAACAAGGGGCGACGTTGCGCCTGCGGAGCATCGCGCATGCCGATCATCTTGCCTCCGAACAGCGTCGCAGGCGCGCCGGTCGTAAGAACTTTCAAGCCTCCGCTGTCGGATCGGCTGCACGCCGGGGCGCCTCACCGAGCCCGCAAACCGAGCCATTTCCGGGTCACCGTGCGAGCCACCAGCGCATAACAAAAGGTCCCTATGCGGTCGATTCTGTCGAGCAAAATCGAAAGGCTGGTGCAGTCGGTCGAAGCCTTGATCATCGACGACAACCAGTACATGCGCAAAGTCGTCCGCAACCTCTTGGTCAATCTGGGCGTCAAGAACATCCTCGAGGCCGGCGACGGCGTGGCCGGCCTCGAAGCCATCCGCACCTTCATGCCGGATATTGTCATTCTCGACTGGGAGATGCCCCTTCTCAACGGCGCCGAACTGGTCCGGATCGTCCGCTCGCCAGGTGTGTTTCCGGCACCGGACGTGCCGATCATCATGCTGACGAGTTATGTTGAACGCTGGCGGGTAATCGAAGCCAACCGTCTCGGTGTACACGAGTTTCTCAAGAAGCCGGTTTCCGGCAAGGCGCTCCTGGATCGCATCCTCGCCATTCTGGCAAAACCCCGCCCCATGGTCCGACTGGGGGATTACTATGGGCCCGAGCCGCGCAAGCTGTTCTGCGAGGGCTCGCGGAAGTTTGTCTCCGGGCACAACTCACCCAGCCAAAAGGTCAACGCCTAAATCCGCACCATCGGTGCCGAAGGCTGATCCGCGGACCCGGCGCTTGCCTGCCGGTTGACTTCGACGACCGAATGGCCGCACTGCTTTGCGCAGGATCGACCGTCGGACGCCGATGACTGATGCGACGAGCAGGGCCGGGGAGTCACGTGTCCTCGGCGAGCCAGGGGACAAGGGCGTGGCCGCGCAGGCTTCCAGCGCGACGCCCATCCTCCGGTTTGATCACGTCACCAAACGCTTCGCCGATTTCACCGCCGTCGACGATGTCACACTCGACATTCAAGAAGGCGAATTCTTCGCGCTGCTCGGACCGTCGGGTTGCGGCAAGAGTACCTTGCTGCGTCTGCTCGCCGGCTTCGAGACGCCAAGCGGCGGCCGCGTAATTTTGGCCGGGCGAGATGTGGGGGCGGTGCCGCCGTATCGGCGGCCGGTCAACATGATGTTCCAGAGCTACGCGCTGTTCCCGCATCTGACGGTCGCCGGTAATGTGGCCTTCGGGCTTCGGCAGGAGCGATTGAGCAAATCGGCGATCAAAGCGCGGGTTGCCGAAATGCTGAACCTGGTCAAGCTCGAGCACATGGCTGATCGCAGACCCGATCAGCTCTCGGGAGGTGAGCGTCAACGGGTGGCGTTGGCGCGTGCACTCGCCAAGCAGCCTCGGGTGTTGTTGCTCGACGAGCCGATGGCGGCGCTCGACAAGAAACTGCGCGAGGCCACTCAGTTCGAGCTGATTGACTTGCAAGCCAGGCTCGGCACGACCTTTGTGATTGTCACCCACGACCAGCAAGAGGCCATGACAGTCGCTGATCGACTGGCCGTCATGGCGCAGGGCCGCATCATCCAAGTAGCAACCCCTGCCGAGATCTATGAGCAGCCGATCTCCCGCTACGTGGCCGAATTTGTCGGCGATGTGAACATGATCGAAGGCGGTCTGACCACCGCCGAGCCTTCGGGATCGCTCATCGATAGCGCGCGCGTCGGGAGTATCAGGGTCATAGAGCACGCAGGCGCTCTGCCGGGCGCAACGGTCTGGCTCGCGCTGCGCCCCGAAAAGATCCAGATCACCCATGAGGCCTCGTCGGCCGCGGAGAATTGCTTTTTCGGCCGGGTGCTGGATATTGCCTATCTCGGCAACCTTTCGACCTATAAGGTCGCGCTCGACAAGGGAGCGATCATGAAGGCGACTGTTGCGAACATGACGCGTTCGATCGAGCGGCCGATCGGCCGTGATGACCGTGTGGTGCTGTCCTGGCCGGCCAATGCGGGCGTGGTCTTGACGGGCTGAGTCGAATGACGACCTTTTCCGCAGCAACGCGGTCGACGAACTTTCGCCCAATCCCGCCGGGCGCAGATCAGCTGCACGATTGGCGGGCCATCAACCATCAGGGGATGCCCTACCGAACCGTTGCGGGCTTGGTCAATGGACGATCAAGCCGCGCGCAGCAGACATGCATTGAGGTTTTCAACCATCCTCGCCGGCAGACTGCCACGAGCCGACGGTTGCTCATCTCGCTGACGGATCGACGATGACGACGCGAACGGTCGAGCGAAGGTCACGGAGCATGAAGCTGATCGTGGTCATTCCATATGTTTGGCTGCTGCTGTTCTTCCTGGCGCCGTTTCTCGTTGTGCTGAAGATCAGTTTATCTCAGACAGCAATCGCTCAACCGCCTTACACTCCGCTATTCGATCCAAGCGCGGGCATTGAAGGATTCAAGCAATTCATTGGCGCCCTGTCGTTTGACAGCTATGTGCTGCTCGGCAGCGATACGATCTATTTGACATCATATCTGAGAAGCCTCGAGGTTGCGGCGGTCTCCACAATATTTCTGCTGCTGGCGGGCTACCCGGTCGCTTACGGCATGGCGCGTGCACCCCGTCGCCTGCAGCCGCTGCTTGTTACCCTGGTCATTCTGCCGTTCTGGACATCCTTCCTTATTCGCGTTTATGCATGGATCAATATCCTTCAGCGCGACGGGTTGCTCAATCATATATTGCTGGCGAGCGGCATCATTGACCAACCGGTCGGCTGGCTTGCCACCGATACCGCGGTCTACCTTGGCATGGTCTATTCATATTTCCCCTTCATGGTGCTGCCGCTCTATGCGGCGCTCGAGCGCATGGACAACACGCTTGGTGAGGCAGCAGCTGACCTGGGCTGCCCGCCATGGAAAAGTTTCTGGCTGGTCACCGTTCCAATTTCGCGACCAGGGATCGCGGCCGGAGTGCTGCTGTGTTTTATTCCCATCGTCGGCGAATTTGTCGTGCCCGATCTGCTCGGTTCGTCTTCGTCAATGATGATCGGCCAGACGCTCTGGGTAGAGTTCTTCGCCAATAGGGACTGGCCGGTGGCCTCCGCGGTAGCCGTCGTCCTGCTCGCTCTGCTTGTGGTCCCGATCATACTTTATCAGAACCAGCAGTTGCGTACCCTCGAGCGGAGCCGGTAAGCGATGCAGCGACGTGCTTCCTGGTTCAACGTCACCTCGGTCGCCCTCGGCCTTGCTTTTCTTTATCTGCCGATCGCTATTTTGGTCATCTACTCCTTCAATGCTTCGCGACTGGTCACGATATGGGGCGGCTGGTCCCTGCACTGGTACGCTGAACTGTTCGACGACGAGGCAATGCTCGAGTCGGCATCGGTGAGCCTGCGCGTTGCCCTTCTATCGGCCTGCCTCGCCACTACGCTCGGCACATTGGCCGCCTTCGCGCTCACACGCGCCGGGAGATTTCACGGCCGCCTGATGTTTGCCGGTCTCGTCTATGCACCACTAGTGATGCCCGAGGTGATCGCCGGGCTTTCACTGCTGTTGTTGTTTGTCGCCATCGAAATTGATCGCGGCTTCTGGACCATTGTGATCGCACATACGACCCTGACCATGTGCTTCGTCACCGCAGTCGTGCAGTCGCGTCTGGTAACCTTCGACCGCAGCCTTGAGGAGGCCGCAATGGATTTGGGCGCGCCGCCGATCAGCACCTTTCTGACCGTAACGCTGCCGTTGATCTGGCCGGCTGTCGCATCGGGCTGGATGCTCGCTTTCACGCTGTCCCTTGACGATCTAGTGATTGCGAGTTTCACCACCGGACCGGGAGCCACCACCCTGCCGATTCGCATCTACTCCGAGGTCCGGCTAGGCGTGAAACCGGAAATCAACGCTATCTGCACGATTATGATTGCATTCGTCACGCTCGGCATAATCGGGGTGTCGCTGCTCGCCAAACGCGATAGCCGTCGACAACAGACAGCGCCATTGACCGGCAATCTTTAAAGCGGGCCGGTGCGCAACACCGCATCGTTGTCGCCGCACGCGCGTTCGCGCCAATGCGACCGTCGGGCAATCGGGTGAATCCGGGCTTCCGCTAATGTAACAGCCGCCATCCAGGAGGTGATCAGGGGCGGGTTGTTGGCAGAGCGCCGGTCGATGGGGCGGTCTGACCCGCTGGCGCCGGAGCGCCAATCGAGGGAATAACGCCGCGGCTAAGTTGATTGATCGTTGATCGAACCTGTTCGCGAGTCTTTGGATCTTTGACGGCATCCAGCAACGGGGCGGCCGCACCGGATCGGTGAATTAGAATCTGAGGGTCCGGCAGGATAATCGGATCATCAAAGGGACCTTGGACAACAAACGGCAATTCGAACGCGGAGCCCCCCTCACTCAGGGGCGCCGACGATATCAGCGTCGCGGTTCCCTTGAGGTCGAGATCACGCGAAGGAACCGAGGCCGAGCCCGTCATGTCCAGTCGCACCGCCGGGCCGTTAAGGTCGACCTCCTCGAGAGTGGCGACGCCTTGCACGAACTTGATGTCGACGTTTAGCACGTCAAACGGTGTGCGACCGCTGCGGAACGCCCCGACCCCCGACAACGGCCGTCGCTCGAGCCGGCGCAGCAACTGCTCGACATCGAAGCCGGCAATCGCTCCCTGGCGAGCATTGAGCGCCACAGAGCCGTTGAGCGTTCGGGTCAGCCCCAGCACGCTGTCGCCGGAAGCCTCGAGCTCGAAGGTGAGCGAGCCCCGGCCCTCGAGCTGGCGCGTTCCGAACAATTCGCCAATGGCGCTCTCCAGATCAACATCGGAAAAGTAGAGCTCCGATCGGATCTCGGCACCGGACGGCGACTTGGCGAGCCCCAGCGACCCCTTGAGCGCCCCCCCGAAGGCCTGCGATTCTCCGATCGCGACTGTCATGCGGCCGTCTCGCAGATTGGTCGTGATCGCTGTCCGGGTCATCTTGACGTTGGCAACCGCAATACGCGCAGCAGAGAGCCGCAGATCGAGATCCATGCCGGCCAATCCATCAAGGACAATCGGCACCGGGTTCCAATCGCGTTCGGCGGCGCGCAGCAAGTGAATTGTCGATACATAGGGCGTCAGATTGATCTCGTCCGCGGCCAGTGTCCCCTGCAGCGCCGTCCTTCCTTCAGTCGTAAACGTCAGCACACCCTCGGCCGAATTGCCGTCGAGTTCGACGTTGACGGCCGACAGAGCCAAAGTGTCGCCAACCATGTTGGTCTGCGCCTTGAGCGCAAATCGTCCGAAGCCCCCGCCCGGCAAAGGAGTTTGGCCGGCCCAGATCAGCGCCTGGCGTAACGAGGTAGCGTCGGCCGCCAGCGTGCCGTCCATCTTGAAGGTCGGACGGGGGCTGATGTGGCCATCGAAAGCAAGCTTGAACGGCTCAGCGTTGAGACGGACCTTGAGTCCGGACCGCTCTCCACTCATGCCGGCCCACACATTGCTCAGCGTGACACTGGAGTCGACTAGTTGTTCGCGCCAAGTGAAATGGCCTGTCGCCGCGAAGCTTTGCGCGATCGAAGGCCAAGCCAGCGATAGTTCAACCCGCGACAGCGTTTCCGCGATGCGGCGTGTGCTATCGCGAACCGTAATCGTCCCGTCGGTGATGCGAAGCTCGGAAAACGACATCACCGGCCCCGGCCGATCCGAATTGGGCCGCAGCGTTCGGGCCAGCATGTCAACCAAAGCCGACCAGTTGGAGCGGCCGCTGGCTTCAAACACGACAGAAATCTGTGGGCGGACCAGGGCGAGGTCTGCAGTCTCGATGCGTCCGAACAGCAAAGGTAGCAGACGAAGGCGAGCGGTGACCCGGTCCGCCACCAGCGCGGGCGGCCCGCTGTGATCGCCGCCAAGCACGACGTCCGCAAAACTTACCGTGCCCCAGGGAAATAACGACACCGAGGTCTCTCCCTGAACGAGCGGGTCGAGCCCGGTTGCCGCCTTGATCTCATTCCTCAGCGCATCACGGACGCTGTTGGCCGGAATGGTGGCAGGGAGGATCAGGAGGATGCCAGCGAACAGGCCAATGCCGATCACCGTCAGGACGGTCGAAACGGCAATGCCGACCCGCCTAGAGCCTGGGGCCGTGGTCAAGGGGTGGTGTCCGAAGGTTCGAAAATTGAGTGGCCGCTCCGACTATAGGCCTCGGCCCCCCCGACGCAACCTTGGCGGCCCTCTGTGACCCTTTCGTGGCTCGCGCAACTCGATTTCGGTATGGTGGAAGGGACTTCAAAGCGCACCTGAAGGGAAACCTTGGCATGAACCGGCCCCCAACGGACCCGACCGGCGCCGCGGACGCCCCGCTATGGGTCCCGAGCCCGCAGCGCGTCGCGGCCAGCCACATAGCAGCCTTCATGACACAGGCCAACCGCCGTCATGGTCTGGCGCTGGCGAACTATCACGATCTTCATGCCTGGAGCGTGACCCACAGCGACCTGTTCTGGTCATTGGTCTGGGACACGTCAGACGTCGTCGGCCGTAAAGGTGATCGTCTCGTCGTCGATCCGGCACGCATGCCGGGGGCACGCTTCTTCCCCGATGCAGAGCTCAACTTCGCGGAAAATTTGCTCAGGCGCGCTGATGGCGGTGATGCGATCGTCTTCCGCGGCGAGGACAAATCGTCGCGCCGACTGTCATGGGCGGAGCTCAACGCACTGGTCTCGCGGCTCCAGCAGTCGTTGCGGGCCGCCGGCGTTGGGATTGGCGATCGCGTGGCCGCCATGATGCCCAATCTTCCCGAGACGGTCGCCCTCATGCTCGCCGTCACTTCCATCGGAGCGGTCTGGTCGTCCTGCTCGCCCGATTTCGGCGAGCGGGGGGTCCTTGACCGCTTTGGCCAGATTGAGCCGAAGGTCTTCGTCGCCGTTGACGGCTATTGGTACAACGGTAAGCGGATTTCCGTCGCCGACAAGCTCAAGCCGATCGTCGATCAGCTCGGCTCTGCCGCCACTGTCATCATCGTGTCTTATCTGGGCGATGCGGACCGGGTGGCAGAGCGATTGCCACGCGCCGTCACCCTTGAGGCCTTTATCGACCGCTTCAACCCCGAGCCGTTGCGCTTCGAGCGGCTGGCCTTCAATCATCCGGCTTTTATTCTCTATTCCTCCGGTACAACCGGGGTACCGAAATGCATCGTCCACGGCGCCGGCGGTACGCTCCTGCAGCACCTCAAGGAGCACCGCCTGCAATGCGATGTGCACGAAAACGACCGAATGTTCTATTTCACGACCTGTGGATGGATGATGTGGAATTGGCTCGTCTCAGGTCTTGCCAGCGGTGCAACCTTGATTCTGTTCGACGGCTCGCCCTTCGCACCGACCCAAAACGTCCTGTTTGATCTGGCTCAGTCCGAGCGGCTTACCCTGTTCGGCACCTCGGCGAAATACATCGACGCCTGCAAGAAGGCGGCGCTTGAACCCATCAAGACCCACGATCTCGGCGCGCTAAGGCTCATTACCTCCACGGGGTCGCCGTTGGCGGCCGAGAGCTTCGAGTATGTTTATCGCGCCATCAAGACCGACGTTCATTTGGCGTCGATCTCCGGTGGCACCGACATCATCTCCTGTTTCGTTCTCGGTGATCCGACAAGCCCGGTCTGGAAGGGCGAGATCCAGGCGGCTGGCCTCGGCATGGCAGTGGACGTCTGGAGCGAGGACGGTCGACCGGTGCGCGAACAGAAGGGCGAATTGGTCTGCACCAAACCATTCGTCTCGATGCCGGTGAAATTCTGGAACGATCCGGACGGGCGCAAGTACCACGCGGCTTATTTCGCGCGCTTCCCGGGCGTGTGGTGTCATGGCGATTTCGCCGAGTGGACCCGTCACGGCGGCATCATCATCCACGGGCGCTCGGACGCCACCCTCAACCCGGGTGGCGTGCGCATCGGTACCGCAGAGATCTATGCGCAAGTCGAACAAATCCCCGAGGTCGTGGAAGCTATCTGTATCGGACAGGATTGGGACAGCGATGTGCGGGTCCTCCTGTTCGTCCGCCTCAAGGATGGCGCGACGCTCGACAGCGCGCTCGAGAGCGCAATCCGGCGGAAGATCCGCGAAGGCGCGAGTCCCCGCCATGTGCCGGCGAAAATCGTACAAGTCGCCGATATCCCGCGCACCAAGTCCGGCAAGATCACCGAACTCGCGGTACGCGATGTCGTCCATGGTCGACCGGTCAAGAATACAGACGCGCTCGCCAACCCGGAGGCACTGGACCATTTCCGCAATCTGCCGCAGCTGCAGAGCTGACGAGGCCGTCGGAGGGCGGCTCGCTCGCCTGTGCACCTGCTGGACGGGATTCAGGAATGCGCCCCGACCTGGCGCCCAATATGCTCGATCTGACGTCTGCGATCGCCTCGGGCGGCGGTTTCGGTCTGCATCAGATTGCAACGCCGCTCTCGCGGCGCGGGTCGATACCACCCCGGCTCAGCCACCCGACCGCGTGCCCGGGCGAATATTGACGACTTCAAGGACGCTCTTGGGCGCGATGTCGGGCAGAATGCGCGATGGGATCAAGGTGGCATCGCGCCATGTCGCGTGCGGGGCTGATTGCTGAGCGATTTCTGCAACGAGCTTGTTGAGAATGGCCTGGCCAAAAGAATCGAAATTCTCCGCTACCATCACGAAGGCGCCCGGACCGCCGATGACATTCTGACGATAATAGTTCGCAAGACCCCCGGGTGGATTCGTATGCTCGGGATTCCAGGACAGCGGCGTCTCACTCAGTATGACCAGCCCGTTGATGGTAATGCCCTTGGCTACGGCTTCGTCGCGCGCCGAGGTCACGTCGCGACCGCTGTTGTTGGTGCCATCGCCGGAAACGTCAACGGCGTGGCGAGGTGCCTCGAACGGAGCGTGTTCTAGCTGACCGACCGCAAAATCGATTCCCGCACTGATCGATGTCCGATCCGCAAAGGATCGGGGTGCTTCGATCAGTTGGTCGCCAAATTGGCGAGCCGACTGCGGACCATCGATCACCGTCCAGTCGATGACCACTTTCTGCGAGGAAGCACCTGACCACTCGACGAAGCAGAGGGCAATCCGACCGCTGGCCCCCGAGCGAATTGCCTCGAGGACGCGCGGATTGAGAATCGCCGACGAATAGCCCTCGCGTTGCAGCTGAAATTTTGGACCATCGACGCTGCGCGATACGTCAGAGGCCAATACAAGCATCAGGTCAACGTGTTCGGCGGCTGCTGCCGCAACCGGCCCGATGATCGTTGCGAGCATCGCCACGGTGGCTGCCAGCACGGATCGGGATCGGGGGGAACGCGCCATCACTCGGTCTCCAACGGCAGTCATACGAAAGCCCGGCGTGACCACGATGATGACTTCGTCCAAATGCATCCGCCAACTGCGCTTGACGCGTCACACCCGCAGGGTTCGCCTGTGCCACGCCAAAGGCTAGCAGATCCTTGAGGGGAGTCGTTAGCTGTTAATCCGCCACCAAAAGTCGCGGTGCTGCCCCGGTCCCGCCCGCGCAATTACTCGGCGAGGACCCGTGTGGCCGGAAATGTGATCTCCACCAGCGTGCCGGCATTGATGGCACTGGTGATGCTGAAGGTGGCACGATTGGCTTCCGCGAGCGCCTTGGTGAGCGGCAATCCAAGACCGGTCCCTCCCGAGCCCCATCGCCCCGAAGTAGCCAGCTGGCGGAACGGCTCCAGCGCGGTCTCGATTTCCTTTTCCGTCATTCCCACGCCGGTATCACGAACGCGCAACACGGCTTCGCCCCGAGGGGTCAAGGCCGTGGACACAATGACCTGTCCGCCCGCAGCCGTAAATTTTATCGAATTCGATAGCAGATTGAGCACGATCTGACGGATGGATCGCGCATCGACGACGATCGGCGGCAAGGTCGGCAACAGCGACGTCCGAATAATGATGCGTTCGCGATTCGCCTGAGGTTGCATCAGCGCGACGCACTGCAACACAAGCTCATTAAGATTGACGCTGGTAAAGCTCAGATCGAGCTTGCCGGCCTCGATCTTGGAAAGATCCAGGAGGTCATTGACGAGCGAGATGAGGTGCTCACCCGACGCATGGATGTCCTTCAGATACTGGCGGTAGCGATCATTGCCGACGGCGCCGAAGCGCTCCTCCATCATCACTTCCGAGAAACCGATGATCGCGTTCAAAGGCGTGCGGATCTCGTGGCTGATCTTGGCAAGAAAGTCGGACTTGGCAGACGAGGCCCGCTCCGCCATCCGCTTGGAATTGAGTAACTCCTCCTCGGCCCGCTTCCATTGCGTTATGTCGCGGAACACGGCGCAAAACTTGTCAGTCCCGTCAGCGATCCGTCCCATCGTCATGAATAAGGGGATCAGTCCGCCTTGACGCACGCGGCCTATCACCTCGCGTCCGTCATTGAGCACACTCGCAACACCGTTACGGGTGAGGCCATCGAGATAGTCGAGCGCTGCCCGGTGGCTCTCGGGCGCGAATATCTCGGTCAGGGGCCGACCGGTGAGTTCATGGGCCTCATAGCCAAACAGTGCCTCCGCACTGCGGTTGACCGATGCGATCCGCCCGTCGCGAGCGACCACGATGACGCCGTCAGTCGCGGTGTCCAACATCGATCGCAATTCGTGATTTTCGGTCTCCATCGCACGCAGCGCCAAAGCCGAGGCCTTGTGGCGATCCTCCGGCGCGGTCCGCGCAATGACCAGCATGCAGGCGCTCTCGCCCTCCCATGGCACCATGAAGAGCCGCGCCTCGACTGCGAATGTGCCGCCCTCCCGGGTTGCCATCGTCAGCCCGCTGCCAGCACTGCTCAGCGCGTCGAGCGCCGCTGTCCCTCTTGTTACAAACAATCGGTCGAGCCCGCCGGCCGCCATCACCATGTCAAGATCGTCGTAACCCGTCCAATCCAAGAGGGCGCGATTGGCAAAGCGCAGACCCTCGCTGCCATAGACGATCACACCCACGGGAAAATGGTCGAGTAGGTGCGGATCGACGTTGCCGCCAGGCGGTGCGGTCGCAGATGCCGGGTGCGGGGTCTCCTGGCGAGGCGCGGGCGGTTGTCTGCGGTCCGCCTCGAGCTGTGGCCCCTGCCGGGAACGACGGGTCGGCTTGGAACCCGCTTCCGCGCTCCCATCCGCCCGCGGAGCCAGCGGCTTGCCAACCGAACGCGGCGGCGCCGAACGATCGACCGGCGTGAGAATGGAACGTCGATCACCTGCAGGCGCGGTGGTTCGAAACGGCACCACGTTCTTGACTGCGGGAACGACCGTCAGTAGCGGCCTCGCATCGCCTCGTTCGACAGCCGGGCCGGTGGTTGGCCGGCACCGATCACGGGCCGTGCCCGCCGAACCCGACGTCGGCTCAGATGCGCCGTTCGCATGGCCGTTGGTCGGCCGCTTGGGTGTGGCGACATCGTGAGAACCACCGGGAATGGAAATTGGCCGGTTGCCGCTCCGGCATACGCCGAAACCGCGATAGCCGAGGTAGCCACGCTGACGGTCCAGCATCGGCAGGCCGGAGAGCTCGATCGTCAGCCGCTGGTCTGTTCCGTCCACTGGCCAGGCTACGATAATACCGCTCCAGGTCTGTCGGGACGCTACTGCTTCCTCGACCCGCATTTCGGGATCGAGGCCGAGCCGGGCCGCCACCTCGCGCCACGGCCGACCCATCAGACCGGCCGTGCTTGGCCCTACGGCTGTAGTGAAGTCTCCAGAATCAATAGTGAAGCGCCCAGCGGCATCGATCTGCCAGACGAAGCGCGAAACCCAATAGCGCTCCCGTCCCGCGGCGGACTCTCCACCCGTCGCAGGCGCAGACGCGCTCGCTCCATTAGCCTCAGAGAGGTCCGCGACCGCGAGGCGGGGCAGGGTGACAACCAGTACAGTCGTCGATCCAGCCCCCATGCGATCAATGGTGATCGGACCGATAGCGCTTGCGCCCGTCGCCTGACCGACTCGGAGGGCTGCTGCGGCGATCGTGCTGGCGTCTAGATCCGCCAGCGTCCTTATGTTCGTAAGCTGCTCGCTCGCCCGGTCAGTCGCATGAAGACATTCGCCCAGCGCCGAAAAAACCGCGAGCGGATGATGGCTGTCTGCGAAGGTCCGGCGGACCCGTTCGGCCAACGGCAGAGCCGGTCCAATCGGCTCGGCAGCCGTCACCATGATCGCCAGGATGCCATCGCGCATTGCCATGCGTGCGCAGCTGCAAACCACCGTGCGAGCAATTCCCCCTCCAATACCCGCCAACCGCTCCAGGCGCGGCGTCCCGGTGTCCGGCAGGACTTGGGCTAGCCGGGCAACCGCGGCCGCGAAGAAACGGTGCAGGGAGGCGGCTTGGCCGGTCAGAGCCGCCGCCGTTGGCGCACCGAGCAGGGCCGCGGCGGCCGCATTCGCCCACAGAATGCGTGAGGCGTCGGCGGCCCAAAGCCAAGCCGGAGCGCGTGAGGTGACCAGATGCGACAGTCGCGGATCGCGTAGATAGGCCAAATCAATGTCAGGCACGCTGGGATCGGACATGGTCATGAACGTCTCAGTCGGCGGGGCGGATCGGCGGAGCCGGCCGCTAACAATTGGTTAAGCCTAGAGATCCTTTAATATCAGCGTCATCCGCCGTCCACGTCGGGCTTGCGCAATGGGTGCAAGACAAGGGGATAACGTTAACGTTGATTGCGCGGCCTGCTGTGCATTGCACAATGCACAGTTGAACAGACTATGACAGAATTGCCTCGGGCAACGGGCCCGGCCCCGCGCCGACTGGCGGCCCACGGCCTCATCACATCAATCAACATGGAGGAAGGCATGCCTAAGGAATCAATCCCAAACTTCGAAATTCCAAACGAGATCCGGCAATTCGCCGAGCAGAGCTTCGATCAAGCCCGTAAAGCTTTCGACGGCTTCATAGGCACAGCACAGAAAGCCGTGGCTACTCTGGAGGGACAAGCCTCGATCGCCCAGGCCGGTGCCAAGGACGTTCGACAAAAGGCCTTCGCTTTTGCCGAGCAAAACGTCGCGAGTTCCTTCGAATTTGCCCAACGACTGCTCCGGGCCAAGGACGTCCAGGAGGTAATGCAGCTGCAAGCGGACTTCACCAAGGCGCAGATGGCGGCCCTCTCCGAACAGGCCAAGGAGCTCGGCGAGTCGGCGTCCAAGGCGGCACGCGACGCGGCCAAGCCGACGGGCTGACGTTCGTGACGGCGAAGGAGGGGAATCTTTCGTCATCATGGTGGGCGCCAGAGTGGGCCATGCCCCACAGTGGCGCAGTTTTGATCATTTGCCTGCCCGGCAGGCGACTTTTTATTGTGCGTCGCAAAATTTCTGTTGCGTCGCATCATTTCAAGTAGTAAAAAACTCGCGACCGAAGGCCGCACGAAGATATATTGGGAGGGGCTATTACCTTGGCGGTGCCGGTTGAGTAGGACCAGATCGTGCATGAGGCGGCAGATCTGGAAAAGGCCTATCGCCGCCTGGAAAAATTTAGAGGATGCATGCCGATGAGTGAGGCTACAACGAGATCCGAGGCTGGTAAGTCACGGGGAACCACCAAACCACCCGCAGCACCGGTTGTTTCCATGTTCGAGATGCCAAAATTTGAGATGCCCCGTTTCGAAATCCCCAAGATGGAAATCCCGGCGGCATTTCGGGAACTCGCCGAGAAGGGTGTCGCGCAGGCGAAGGACGCCTACGAGAAGATGAAGGCGGCCGCCGAGGAAACGACTGATCTGCTCGAAGAGACGTATTCGACCGTCGCGAAAGGCGCGAACGACTACAATCTCAAAATCATCGAGATGGCGCGTGCCAACACCAATGCAGCATTCGACTACGCTTGCGAGTTGCTGTCGGTGAAGTCGCTTTCCGAAGTAATGGAATTGTCTACCGCGCATGCGCGCAAGCAGTTCGAGACCATGACAGAGCAGAGCAAGGATCTTGCCGCCCTTGCCCAGCAGGTTGCGACCGATACGGCGGAGCCGATCAAGAGCGGTGTTGCCAAGGCCTTCAAGAAGGTCGCATAGGTCCGACAGCGATCGGCTCCGGGCGCGCTGAATCCGCCCGGAGCACGTCGAGCTCGATGGACGTGATTTTCAAGAGCTTGGCGGCGCAGACCTTGCGAGCGCGCGCCGAGCGTTTGAATTATACAGGTCCTATCGGCCGGCCTCCCGAATTTCGATGGAGGCCGCTCGGCTGATCGGAGCCGGCGGACTTGTCATATGCCGTCCTGATTCAAGTGATTGCTTTCCGATAGTGGCGCATCTGTGGATAGGTCCGGGTCGATTATAGCCAGCTGTTCTCACACCTAATGTCACCGGCCACTTTTGGTCCAGCATGCCAGAGCGGCTCGGTCGGGCATGGATCACTGGCCGTATGTTGCCCCCGAGGACTAGCGGCCCGCCGCCCGAAGAAGTAAAAGCATTATCCTGGATAGGGCGGCGACCGTGCAGCTGTAGCTCAGTTGGTTAGAGCGCCTGACTGTGGATCAGGAGGCCGGTGGTTCGAGTCCACCCAGCTGTACCAATGAC
>Ga0187783_10001184_pt1 | contig 19259 bp, 14 predicted proteins | sample 1015_SJ02_MP02_2_FD_132471 | JGI IMG/M metagenome (GOLD analysis project Ga0187783, IMG submission 132471) | Tropical peat soil microbial communities from peatlands in Department of Meta, Colombia - 1015_SJ02_MP02_20_MG | ecosystem: Environmental > Terrestrial > Soil > Wetlands > Peat | place...
GCCTGCTTCGGAAGCCATCACCACCAATCCATCCACGGTCACCAGGTAGCGACCTGGACGCAATCCGTTTCGATCAAGCTTCGCGCCAATCACCCGCCCGTCGGTGAAGGCAACCGCTGCCGGCCCATCCCAAGGCTCCATCAGCGATGCGTGATACTCGTAGAAGGCTTTGACGTCATCGGGCATCGTCGGATCGTTGTCCCAAGCCTCCGGAATCAACATGGACATCACATGGGGCAGGCCCCGTCCCGCGAGCGTCAAAAGTTCGACGGCGTTGTCCAGCATCGCCGAATCGCTGCCGCCCGGCGTGATAATCGGCAGCAGCTTCTGGAAATCCTTCCCGAAGAGCGGAGAGGCGAGCACCGACTGTCGTGCATACATCCAGTTCGCATTCCCGCGCAGCGTGTTGATCTCGCCGTTGTGGCAGATGTAGCGATACGGGTGGGCCAGCTTCCAGCTGGGAAAGGTATTGGTCGAAAAGCGCTGGTGAACAAGACACAGCGCGCTGGTTACGTCGCTATCGGAGAGTTCCTTGTAAAAGTGGGTGATCTGTGGCGCCAGCAGAAGACCCTTGTAGACAATCGTCCGCGAGGAAAGTGAAGGCACATAGAAGAAATCCTTCTCCTTGAGCTCGGATTCGGCGACCAGCGCCTCGACGCGCTTCCGTACGATGTACAGTTTCCGCTCCAGGGCGTCTTGGTCCATGCCACGCCCGCGCCGGAGGAAAATCTGCTCGATGTAGGGCTGCGAGCTGCGCGCCAGCCTCCCAATGGTGTCTCCATTGATGGGCGTGTCACGCCAGCCGATCACGCCCAGCCCTTCTTTCTTCGCCGCCTTCTCGAGAATTCCTTCGCACAAAATCCGCTCTTGCGGATCGACGGGTAAAAACACCATACCCACGCCGTATTCTCCGGCAGGGGGTAGCGTGAACCCCAGCCGTGCACACTCGCGCTCGAAAAACACGTGCGGAATCTGGATCAGGATTCCGGCTCCATCACCGGTCTCCGGATCACAGCCGCACGCCCCGCGGTGCGTCAGATTCACCAGGATCTGGATGCCTTTCAAGACGATATCGTGCGACTTGTGCCCCTCGATGTTGGCGACAAACCCGATGCCGCACGCGTCGTGCTCGTGCCGTGGCGAGTACAGCCCTTGCGCCTTCGGCAAGTTCAGAAAAGGATAGGGGACTTCCTCGCGCCGTGGGCGCGACCGCGAATTTCCTCTGCTGTTTGACTGCATAACCGCTCTTTCCGCTCTGCTGTACACCCGCAGCGTCGGTTTCACACACCTCGGAAGACGGAGATTGTTCTCCTAACATACTATACACCGACACGCCTAGACCGGTTGCTCTGGCTTTTGAATCGGTTGGATCACCGCTTCGAACAATCCTCTGTGCGTCTGCGGATCGTTACGAATTCCTTACGCACTGGTTATGCCGGATTTACGGCTCGCGGGTTAGGTTTGAGTCTGCCGAAATGATTCAGCCTCCTGAACCCGGTGATCGCATTGGACGCTATCGAGTCGACAGCCTCCTCAAAGCGGGCGGCATGGCCTCTATCTATCGCGGCACCGATGTCACGTCCGGCGCCACCGTGGCAATCAAAATCCCGCGGCCGGAACTGGAAGCGGACCCACTTTTCTTCGAGCGTTTCCATCGAGAGGCCCAGATCGGACGCAAGCTTGATCACCCGGGCGTCGTGAAGGTCTTGCCCGCCGAGGATGATCCGCGCGTCTGCATGGTGATGGAGTGGGTCGAGGGCCGCCCCCTGCGCGATTTACTCGAGGAGCAGAAAAAACTCTCCCCCGGCCGGGCCGCACAGATCGCGCTCAGCATCTGCGAAGCACTCGGATACATTCACGAGCACGGCGTGGTCCACCGCGATTTGAAGCCGGACAACATCATGATCGACGATGAGGATCACATCAAACTCATCGATTTCGGCATCGCCCGCGAAGCAGGCGCCCGCCGCTTGACTTTCGCCAAGCTCACCAAAAGCATGGGCACGCCCGATTACGTTTCTCCCGAGCAGGTCAAGGGGAAACGAGGCGATGCTCGCAGCGACATTTATGCCATGGGAGTGATCTTTTACGAGATGCTGACGGGCGAAGTGCCGTTTCGCGGTCCAAATCCGGTTGTGGCCATGAATCAGCGCTTGATCTCCCATCACCCCCCAGAGAGCTCGGCCGATCGAGACGTTCCAACAGCGCTACATGTCATCATCCGCTGCGCCCTCGAGCGCGATCCCGCGCGGCGCTACTCCTCCGCCCGCCATTTCGCCCAGGATCTCAAGCATCCGGAAGAAATCGAATTCAGTCAGTCCTCGGCTTTCCCCGTGGAAAGCCAGCCCGAGGGACATGCACCCAAACTCACGCTCGCATACCTCGCCCTGGCCTTAATTCCGGTCGCGCTCTTCACCCTGCTCCTCATCGTGGCTCATCATCAGTAGTAGGCGGCCGACCGAAGGATCACTCGTCGACCGGGGAATCCAGGTTGACACGGGTGCCCCGCCAGGGGATTATGCGGGCGCTCATTCGCCCCACAGCTGACACTTCACCGCGGAACGGAGACCAGCTCAATGGAGAGCGCCACGCAGGAAAAACCGTTCTACGGATGGAAACTCTTAGTCATTTTCTGGGCGATCATCATCCTGAACTTCACCTTCCCTACATTCGGCACGAGCGTCGTCAACACCTACATGGCCAAGGCCATGCACCTGAATCGCAAGGAGCTTGGCCTCGCCTTTTCCGTCTTCAGCCTGATGGCCGGCCTGCCGGGTCCGCTGGTCGCGAAGTCGATTAACACGCTTGGCATTCGCTCCACACTGGTGATGGGAACCCTGCTGACATCCTCTGGCGCGCTCCTCATGGCTCTCATCGTCAAGACCACCTCGCAAGCGATTCTTGTTCTGGGGTTCATCGTGGGTGCGGGTGTGGCGATGGCGGGCACCACGGCGCCGCAGGTCGGCATCGCTCGCTGGTTTCACAGAAAACGCGCCCGCGCGATGTCCCTACTTCTCACGGCTTCCGGCATCGGAGGGCTCATTGCCGTTCCCACGCTCAATGCAACCATCGCCCATTTCGGCAATTGGCGCGCGGCCTGGTGGTGTATGGGTGTGATGTCCATGATCGCCGCCCTTGTCTCCGCGATCTTTGTTCGAGAGAGTCCAGCAGAGATGAAGCAATCACCCGACGGAGAAACGGGAGAAGATCCCGGCTCGTTCCGAGGGAGTCGAGCGGGAGAGCAGAGCGTTTTCAAAACCACCGAGGACTGGACCTTGGGCGAAGCGTTGCGGTCGCCGACCCTATGGTTGCTCGTGCCGACCTACTTGGGATTCTTCATGGGCTTTTTCATCTACCTGGCTCACGGCATCTTGCACCTCGAGGGGCTAGGTCACACGCCGGCGGAAGCAGCGCGGTCGATTTCCGTAATCTTTGGCTCTTCCCTGATTGGGCAAATTGCTGTGGCCTCGCTCGGCGACCGCGTCGAGCCCCGCTTCATTTCCGCTGTCGCTGTGTGTCTGTACGGCGGCGGCACGCTGCTCGCCATTCGTGCCTCGGGCACGGCGACGATGTACATTTACGCGATCATGATGGGGGCTGGCTTCGCCGCTGCTTTCACTTGCATCATGACGATTTGGAGTAATTACTACGGACCAAGGCTCTATCCGGCGCTGCTCGGCGTGACCACTCCTCTTGGAACGATCCTCGGAGCCATCGGGCCGTTTACTGCCGGATACATCTACGATAAGTATGGGACGTATGTCCCTGTCTTCGAGGGCATTGCGGCCCTGTGCCTGCTAACAGCCTTCCTCTACCTGTTGGCAGTTCCTCCGGTCAGGCGGGTCGGTGGCAGGAAAACGGCTCCCGCCATCGAAACGATTTGAGGGCTGCCCCTGCGAGTGTTCTCATCGCGCCTTAGGGTTTGGCGGGCTCGCGCGTCATGCGAATGGGTTTAATGACGAGGTTTTTGGGAACATCCTCTTGAAGCTCCAGGACCGGACTGAGTTCGCCTTGTTGCGCGTTAAGCGGTACGAACTTCCAGTTCATCCCTTCTCGGTACTGATCCTTTTCCAGCACGATGAAATACAGAGCGCCCGATTTGAAATGAACGTTTAGCAGGGGAGCATCGCCGTCGTCTTTGTGCGTGCCGTCGATGAGGTTTCCATCCTTATCGACGCTGAGATCGAAGTTGTTCAGCGTACCGCTCAAACTGCCGCGCTCCTGTTTGAGAACGAGAATGGCAAAGATGTCGCCTTTATAGCTGGCCTTCCAGGTGCCCACAAACGCCTTCAGGTCGGGCGGGCTGCCGGTTGCTTGTTTGTCAGCCTGAAGCGCACCGAATGGCCATGCCTTTGGCAACAACGTAAGGCCGATGAGTAGCACGCCGATCGATCGCACCCATCCCAGGCGCGTCGACAAAGCCCGCGGTTGGCACACGGCCAAAGCGCTCCCGTGCGGGCAGGAGACCTCGGGTCTGCTAGGAAACGGCCGCCTCGGCCTCTTTGAGCGTATCGTATGTGTGAAGGATGTTGCTGACATGCGTCATGTCGACCAGCACTTTGGCTTGCTTGTTTAGCCCTGCGAACGCGATCTTGCGGTTCACCCTTCGGGAAGAGACGAGCGCGCCCACCATGCCGCCCAGCCCTGCCGAATCGATATAGGGAACGCCGCCGCAATCGATAATCAAGACGGGAGAGGGATCGTTCCGTACCGCTTCTTGGAATTTGTAAACGGTGTGAATGTTCAGAGGGCCGTTCAGAGAAAGGATCGTTTGCCCACGATCGGTCTGGGAAGTTGCTATGTGCAAGTTATCCTGTACCATGGCGCGGGATTGTAGCGAAACGCCTGTCCCTGAATGTTAAAGTTAGGTTACAACGTAATCCGCTGTCGATATGTGCCTTGAAATCTCGAAGTGTTCGCTTAAGCGGGCCTTTCCGCCGAGGCCGCCTTCAGCTGGCCTTTAAATTGGATGGCGAGGATGGTGAAGTCGTCTGATTGAGGGGCGCCCGCGGTAAACTCCCTTACCCCCGCGCGGATTGCCTCGGCGATCTCCTCCACCTTCTGTCCTTTAAACTGCTCAAGCACCGCTCGGAGCCGCGACTCCTCGAAAAGTTCAGAATGGATGTTGGCGGCTTCGGAGACTCCATCGGTATAGATCACGAGAAAATCACCTTCTTGCAAATCGGCGGAGGCGCTGGCGAACTCGGCCTCGTCAAACATACCGACCGGAAGATTGCCAGACGCCAATCCCTCAATCGCGCCAGAGCGGCGAAGAATCAGCGGCGGCACGTGCCCCGCGTTGACGTACTCGAAGTGGCCCAATTCATCGAGCACACCGTAAAACACCGTGGCATAGCGGTCATCCCCGCTGCGCTCACACATGTACTTATTGACGCGAGAAAACACGGTCGGCAGAGGCATGTCTGTCGACGCCGTCGTAAAGAAGATTCCCTGCAGCAAGGTTGCAAGCAATGCCGCCGAAATCCCCTTCCCTGAAACGTCCCCTACAAAGAATCCGTGCCGCCCGCCGCTCAATTCGACCACGTCGAAGCAGTCGCCGCCCACCGAGTGGCAAGCGAGCGTCGAACCCGTCACCGCCATGTAGGGCAGATTGGGGAGTGTTTTGGGAAGCAGCTTCTGCTGGATCTGGCTGGCGATTTCGATTTCGTGGTCGAGCCGCGCCTTGGCCCGGGCTGCCGAAAACAAACGGGCGTTCTCGACCACCGTCGCGGCCTCGCGCGCGAGGCTCCGAAGCACTTCGCGGTCCAGCGCGGAAAACGCGCTCGAGGGAGCCCGGCTATCAAGGTACAGCACACCCAAAAGCTCCGTCTGGCGGGCAGCAATCGTTACATCGAGGGCCTCGATCACGGGCAGCTTGTCGATCGGAATCGCAACCACGGTATGCAGCTCTAGGCGCGTAAGGCTTGCATCGGTCAGCGTTGTGTGGGCGGGGCCGGCGCCGCTGGGCCCGCCAATGTCCTGATCGCCGACAACCATCTCGCGCCGTGTCGTGACCACACGCCTGAGCACGCTTGCCGAAACCTGCACGTCTTCCGCGCGCAGCGTTCCGCGCTGGCCGTTCCGCGCCACAATGGTTTCCATATGGCCAGCAGGATTCTTCAGCAGCAACACCCCCCTCTCGGTGCGTGTTACAGCGATGGCCGCGTCTAAAACGACCGTAAGGACGTCTTCCAGCGATAGGCCGGAACCCATGGTACGGGCGACCTCGAGCAGCACACCCAGATGATGGAGTTCGCGCGTTCCCGAGCCCTCCGGTGCCGGAGCTTCGATGCGTTCGACGAGTTCTTCAATCGTCGCTCCCTCGCCAACATAGGTGACCTGATAGGAATCGGGAATGCCAAAATCAATGCGGTCGCTGGGCTTCAGTTCGTGCCGGACAATTCTTTCGCCGTTGACAAAGGTCCCGTGGCTGCTTCCCATGTCCTCAAGTACCAGCTTGCCGTCCGCCTTGAGGATCTGTGCCTGTTGCCGGCTCACGCGGCTGTCGCGCAGCGTCAGCTCGTTTCCAGCTTGCCGGCCGATGCGGAACGGAAACGCGGCAATTACAACGTTGCGGCGCGCGCCGTTGGGCTCCACAACAATCAATCTGGGAACGTCAGCCACAAGAACTCCTGTTTATGAGCTCGTGCTCCGGAGGCTTGCTACCATGGTAGGCAAACTCAGCGGCGAAGTAAACAACACACCGGATCTCGTAGCATGTCAAGGGCCGTTTCGCCTCGAGGAGGAGGGTTCGTGGTATGATGCGTGCCCGCGCGTGGGCAAACCAGACCCGGCGCTATTGGTTCCGGCGCCGAACTGCACGCTACCTATCCGGTTTCGGGGGGATCGGGATTTGAAAAAACTGCTAATTTTTCTTGCCTGTGCTGCGTGCCTGTCGGGGCAAGAACTCGATCCCGCGAAGCTCCTTGTGCCTGGCACCGATTCGTGGCCCAACTACAACGGGGACTATTCCGGCCGCCGCTATAGCCCACTTACGCAAATCAATCAGTCCAATGTGGGATCTCTCACTCTACGGTGGGCGTTTCAAACGCACGGCACTCCGGCCCTCTCCGCGACGCCGCTCGAAGTGAACGGAATCATCTACTTCACGCTCACGAACGATGTGTTTGCCATCGATGGGCGCACGGGACGCCAAATATGGCACATCAACCGTCCGGCGGCGGGCGGCCTGCCGGGGGCTGGCCATCGTGGCGTGGCAATGTACAAAGATCGGCTCTACTACGCAGCACCGGATGCGATGTTGTTGTGCCTAGATGCGCGCACGGGAAAAACGCTCTGGCAAGTCCAACTCGCCGATCCCACCCTCAAGGCGTTTGGCAGTGCTGCACCGCTCGTAGTGAAGGATCATCTGATCGTCGGCATCTCGGGCGACATCGCAGACCTGCCAGGCTGGGTTGAGGCGCGCGACCCCATGACCGGAAAGCTGCAGTGGCGCTGGGATAGCGAGCCGAAACAGGGTGAGCCGGGGTGGGACAGCTGGCCGCACGACACCGACGTGATCAACCGGGGGGGCGGCATGACCTGGCTGACCGGCACCTACGACCCTGAACTCAATCTCGTCTACTGGGGAACGGGCAATCCGCACCCGGTGGAGGCCGGTGATGCACGTCCTGGAGCAAATCTCTACACCTGCTCGATCGTAGCGCTCGACGCGGACACGGGCCGGATGAAGTGGTATTTCCAGATCTCTCCGCACGACACGCATGACTGGGATGCGATCCAAACTCCCGTCTTAATTGATGGCACGTTCCAGGGCAAGGCGCGCAAGATGGTCGCGCAAGCAAGTCGCAACGGAGTGTTTGCGCTTTTAGACCGCACCAACGGTGAGTCGCTGGTCACGGCACCCTATCTGAACATTAACTGGATGAATGGCGTGGACGAGCATGGTCAGCCCATTCCGAAAAAGGAAACGGAACCACAGCTGGACGGCGCACTGGCGCGGCCGGGTGCCGCGGGTGGGTCGAACTGGGCGCCTCCCAGTTTTGATCCGGAAACGGGACTGCTCTACACAACGGCGCGAGAGAGCACGGGCCTCTACTACGTCACCATGCCATCGAAGAACGCGGAAGGATGGGCCGGTCGCGACTTCATTCTGCATTCCAAGACATTGCTCGTGGCGATCGATTTTCAGACGGGCAAGGTTCGCTGGAGCAAGGATATGAGCGGCGGCCGAGGCGGATGGGCGGGTGTGCTCACGACGGCCGGCCGTCTGCTTTTCACGGCGAACGATGGCGGCAGCTTGATGGCTCTCGATCCGGCGACCGGCGAAACCCTGTGGCACACCTATGGCGGAGGCGGCGCGACCACCGCGCCGATGACGTATGAATTGGATGGCCGACAGTATGTGATCATGCCCTCCGATAGCGTGGTGTATGCGTGGACCCTTCCCGACAGGAGGTAATCGCACGTGGCCAAGATCACAGGCGGCGAGCTGCTCGTACGAACGCTCCTGCGCGCCAACGTCAAGCACATTTTCGGACTGCATGGCGCACACCTAGAGACAATTTTCCAATCCTGTCTCGATCACCGGATCCCGATTACGGATACTCGGCATGAGGTCGCAGCAGGTCACGCGGCAGAGGGCTACGCGCGCTCGACCCGCACGCTTGGCGTCGCCATGGCCACGGCCGGGCCGGGTTTTACGAACATCATCACCTCGATCGCCAATGCCTATCTAGATCGCACGCCGGTGCTCTACATCACCGGATCCAGCGGTCTGTCAGAAGCGGAAACAAACACACTGCAATCCGGTCTCGATCAGGTGGGGATCGCAACGCCCATCACCAAGTGGGCGCATCGCATCACGGTTGCCGAGACGATTCCCCGGCTGGTGGCGCAGGCCGTTCGGCTGGCAACGTCGGGCCCCATGGGGCCCGTTCTGCTGGATATGCCCATGGACGTGCTCGGTGCGCAGGTCGAGGAAAGCTCAGTGGCTGTGTCCGACACAGTGCTCCTGGATTCGCGGCCGATGCCGGAGCGGCGCGCCATTGACGAGGCTCTTCGCCTTCTCACCCAGGCTGCCCGGCCGGTGATCCTAGTGGGTGTGGGTGCCTATATGTCGGGAGCGGAAGACGAGCTGCGGGCATTTGCGGAACGAACCGGCACGCCGGTCTTCTCCGATTTTCAGGCGCACGGCTTGCTGCCGAGTAACCACCCGCTCTATGGGGGCACGTTCCACAAGATGGCCGATCTTTCGCGGCCGGACGAACGGCCAGACGTCGTGCTCGCCGTGGGAGTGCGTTTCGGTCTTTTCACTCTGGGCATGAGCGACCTGGTGGTTCCTCTGGCTTCGAAACTCATTCACGTGGAAATTGATCCCAAGGAAATTGGCCGCCTGCGAAGTGTCGCGGTTCCCATGGTTGCCGACCCGCGCGAGACTTTGCGTGCGATGAATGCGAGCGCGAAGTCCCACACATGGCCGGACCGAGCCCGTTGGCAGCAAACCGTCTGCACGGCAAAAACGGAACGCTCGAAACGCGCCGAAAAAGATCTTCAGCGCACCGAAGAGCCGATTCATCCGCTTCAGGCCGTTCGAGCGATTGTCGACTCTCTTGCCGAAAATGCCATTGTCGTGGGCGACGGCGCGGAAGCCTACCACTGGATGAACGAGGCGATCCGGCAGAATCATCCGGGCAGTTACATCACGCACGGTTTTCTGGGAGCAGTGGGATCTGGTCTGGGCCTTGCCATCGGCGCGCAGGTCGCACATCCGAAACGCCCGGTATTGTGCCTGGTGGGGGACGGGGCGATCGGCTTCACCATCGCAGAATTCGATACCATGGTGCGCCACCGTCTTCCCATCGTCGTCGTGGTCATGAACAACCACAGCTGGGCGGCCTCGCAGCATTTTCAGGAAATTGTTTCCGGAAAAAACCGACTGAACGCGACGGAGCTTCGCGATGCCAACTATCACGAAGTCGCCGCGGCGTTCGGCTGTTTCGGCCAGCGTGTAAGGCAGATCCAGGAGCTTGGCCCGGCGATCAAGGCCGCCTTTGCCAGCGGTCGGCCGGCCTGCTTGAACGTCGCCATCGACCTCGCGCCTCTGCCTCCAGAACTTCATTTGCTCATGTCCCGCCACTAGGCAGGAACCATGGACACTCAGCCGCTGGGAAAAAACGGACCCACTGTTTCCAGGATCGGGCTGGGCTGCATGGGCATGTCCGGCCTGTACGGACACGCAGACGAGAACGAGAGCATCCGGACCATCCACGCCGCTCTCGACGCGGGCATCAATCTGTTCGACACCGGCGACTTTTACGGCATGGGCCACAACGAGATGCTCCTCGCCAAGGCCCTCCGAGGTCGGCCGCGAGGTGATTTTTTTCTCAGCGTGAAGTTCGGCGGCATGCGTGGCCCCAACGGCGCTTTCATCGGAGTCGATGCACGGCCCGCGGCAGTCAAGAATTTTCTTGCCTACACACTCCGCCGGCTCGGGACCGACTTCGTCGATCTATACCAGCCGGCGCGCATCGATCCCAGCGTTCCCGTCGAAGACACGGTGGGGGCGATCAGCGAAATGATCCGGGCCGGATACGTTCGCTACGTCGGCCTGTCGGAGGCGGGCTCAGAAACAATTCGCCGCGCCTATTCGGTCCATCCCATTGCCGCCTTGCAGATCGAATACGGGCTTGTTTCGCGCGGCGTGGAACGGGACATTCTGCCCACGCTGCGCGAGCTCGGTATAAGCCTGGTTGCCTACGGGGTTTTCTCGCGCGGCCTGCTGACGAATCGCTTCCCTGGTCCTGAAGGTACTTCCCAGGGAGACATTCGCTCACATTTCCCCAGGTTTCAAGGCGAGAATTTGGACCGCAACCGGCAGTTGATCTTGCGCCTGGAGGAGATCGGGCGGGAAATGGGGCTCAGCCTCGCTCAGCTCGCCGTGGCGTGGAGTCTGTCGAAAGGCAACGACGTGATTCCTTTGATCGGCACCAAGCATCCCGCGCAATTGGCGGAAGCACTCATGGTCCTGCCCCGGAAACTTTCCCCCGACGAGATTCACGCGATCGAACAGGCTGTCCCTCGAGGATCGGTTGCCGGCGATCGCTACGCTCCCGAGCAGATGCGGACGCTCGATAGCGAGCGCACGCACGCGCAGGACCGAACGCGCTAAGGCTTGCTCGCGAGATCGAGTAGCCGCACGGCCTCGCCACTCAGCTGGACGGTTGGGGCCGCGACCAAATCGTGAAACTGGTCGAGATTGGTCGCGCTGGCAATCGGAGCCGTCATGCCGTGGGCGAGAAGCCAGGCCAAAGAAACCTGCGCCGGGGTTGCGTGAGTTTCTGCCGCCACGGTGTCGAGCGCCTGCAAGATGCGGAAGCCGCGCTCGTTCATCATATCCTTGACGCGATAGCTCCGCGCTCTGCCCTGAAGATCTTTTTCCGAACGATACTTTCCAGTGAGAAATCCGCTGGCCAGTGAGAAATAGGGAATCACCCCGATGTTCTCGCGCCGGCATAAGTCCGCGAGCTCTGCTTCGAATTCGGAGCGATCATACAGGTTGTACCACGGCTGCAGACTCTCATAGCGCGGAAGTCCTTTGGTAGCGCTGACTCGGAGGGCTTCTCGGAGGCGGTCTGCTTTGAAATTCGATGCGCCGATCGCCCGAACCTTACCCGCTCGGATCAGCTCACCGAACGCGGAAAGCGTTTCCTCCATCGGCGTCTCGGCATCGTCACGGTGCGCCTGATAGAGATCGATGTAATCCGTCCTCAAACGCTCGAGAGAGCGCTCGACGGCTCGCATCATATAGCTGCGAGAAAGCCCCCCTTCGCCGGGGCCCATCTCGACGCCCAATTTCGTTGCGATCACGACCTTGTCGCGGCCACCGCGCTTGGCGAGCCAGTTGCCGATAATCGTTTCCGATTCACCGCCCTTGTGTCCCGGAATCCACTTGGAGTAAACATCGGCGGTGTCGATCAGATTCAGGCCCGAGTCAACGAAGGCGTCGAGCACCTTGAATGAGGTTGCCTCGTCCGCCGTCCATCCGAAGACGTTGCCTCCCAGTGCCCAGGGGCCCACTTCGAGACTGGAATTTCCAAGTCTGCGTTTGCTTACGTTCATCGTGGCTCCAATCGCTCGCCCGCTCTGGCAAAGGCGCACCCGATGTTAATAAAGAGCGGGAGGACCCGCAACAGCACTTCGGTGGAATCCTCGGGCGTCGATCGATCAAACCAGAGGCTCGTTTGCTATCATTTCTCTGTATCCGACAGGCGCGCTTTTGGCGTCTAATCTTCGCGAGGTGATGATCATCATATGAACCGGGCCAAGAAAGCGGACTATTTCTACAGGGCACTCCCCTGGACTCGACCGATCGTGCTCGCAGCTCTGCTCGCTGCTGCGCTGGCGTACGTGGGCGGGGCGGTGCGCTCTGTAGGAGCCGCCGACGAACAAAAGACGACGATGGACGGCGTCTATACGAATGATCAGGCAACCCGCGGCAAAACCCAGTACAGCCAAGCCTGCGCCAATTGTCACATGGATGATTTAAGCGGCAGCGGCCAGGCACTTCCGCTCGCGGGCGATGCTTTCACGGAGACCTGGGAAGGCCAAACCGTTGCCGATCTCTTCGATCTGATCCACAACACCATGCCGCAGGACAAGCCCGGCACGCTCAGCCCCGACGCAACGGTCGATGTGATTGCCTACCTGCTTCAATACAACAAGTTTCCTGCCGGATCAGCCGAACTTAAGAATGACCCGACCGCTTTGAAGAACATCCTCATTACCAAGAAGAGCTCACCGCCTAAGCAGTAACAAGGCTACTGTACGGCGAACGCCAGAAGGACATTGCCCGGCATCCCGCCCCCGACGTTCGCATATCCCGACGGGACGTATAGCATTCCGTTCACAACGGTCGCCCCGGGCCCACCCATCGAACCGCCCTTGGCAGGAATTCCGTTGACAGCCCGGAAATCCCGAGCTGTGTCAAACTGCCAGAGCAGGCTGCCGTCGGCCGTTGAAAGAGCGCGTAAGGTGCCGTCCCATCCGCCCGTAAAAACGGCGCCGGGAATTTCCGTGACGGCTGCAGACTGGCCAAAACGCAGACCAGCCTTCGTTCTGTTCTCGCCGTTCGATGTCGGCGGACCCAGATTGTCGAGAGATTCCAGGCGGGTGATCCACGCGCGATGGCCGGTGGCGAGGTCGATAGCAGCAAAGGTACCGTCCTCTAAAGCCAGGTAAAGACGTTCCGAATCGGCGGCCCCGCCAAACGCGATCTGCCCATTGTTGGGCGCAGTTTTTTCGGAAAGGTTCACGCTCCAGAGCACCGCACCTTGACGGCCCGGATCGAGCGCGAAGACCGTCCCGCTTTTTGACGTGGCCAGAAGCGTCTGCTTGCCACTTGCCAGACTCAGCAGAATCGGCGAGGAGCCGAAATCGAAATCCACTCCGAGATCCTTGGGGCAATTCTCGGTTGTTTCTGGGACGCAGCCCACCATCCAGGCATCGTTGGGAACGGCTTGAAACGACCAGAGGATTTTGCCGGTCGAGAGTTCCATCGCGAGCACCGCGTCGGAGTTTTTCGATGCGGGCTCGGTGTAAGCGTCCCCGGTCCCAACATAGAGGACGTCACGCTTGGTATCGATCGTCGGTGAATTCCAGATGGCAGCGCCCGCCGGCGCCCACAATTGCGTCCCCACGGAATTCTTCCGGACAGGTTGGGGCGCTTGCGGAATTGCGTATGTCCTCCAGAGTTGTTCGCCCGTACTGGCATCGAGCGCGACGACACTGCCGCGAAACGTACAGCAGGGATAGGAAGGATCTGCGGAAAAGACCTCCTCGGTTGCGGAAATGGGCATGTAGAGACGACCCTGGTAAAGCGCCGGCGCGGCCGTAATGCGCGCTGTGTAATGATCGGAAAGCTCCCGCGCCCAAAGCTGTTTGCCGGTGGAAGCATTTAGCGCGTACGCGTTCGCGCGCATGTCTCCGACGTAGACCGCGTAGACCGAAGGTCCGTGGCCGGCTATCGGGGCGATCACCGGAGCGGTGCGCACACCGGATCGCGCGTGAAACGACCAATAGACGCACCCGGTTCTGGCATCGAGCGAATAGACATAGCCGTTGTCGCTCCCCACAAACACTCTGCCGCCCACAATGCTCGGCTGACCGTAGGCGGTGTCGCCTCTGGGAAACCCGAACGCCCACTTCAGTCTCAACTGCGGGACTTGCTCGGCCGTGAGCCCGGCGGCCTGGGCACTTCGAAAGCGAGTATTACCTGGATCGGCTCCCCATCCATTCCACGAGGCGCCGTTGGATGGATCGCTAAAATCAGCATGGCTGGCACAGCGATTCGCCATCTTTTTCGCGCTGCCCGTGTCAGACAGATCGAGCGGGCGGCCCCCCAAAAACTCGGCCACTTGGCGTTTTTGTTCGTCCGTGAGTGATTTGGCCGGAACAACCATCGAGCCGGTCGTCAGGGCCGCATAGACGCTCTCGGGAGTGAGTTTCATGAGACCTGTCAGGTCGGGTGCGCGATTGTTCGTGCTCGGATTGACGTGGCAAGAAGCACAGTGCTGCCCGAAGACGGTCTGACCCGGCGACGTGGGCAGAGGATTCGCGAGCTTTTGTGCGGCGGCCAAACAACTGCAGACCAACAGAGCCAAGGTGCACAGGCACCACTGAGCGAAAAAGATAGGTCGTCTCATTCGAGGCCCCCTAGAAGCCCGTTCCGGACGTCACCGCGCCGAGATGATAATCGATCCACCCGATTCGTGTCATCGCGCGTATCTGCGAGCACCCGTTTACCATTGGCTCGCCTCGGCGTAGAATCGGCGCGACCGGAAACCTTCTATGAAGATAGGGGGGTAGGCGATGGTCGCGCGGGTCACGCGTTATCGAATTCGTGCAGGAAGGGAGGACGAGTTTGCTTCTACGCTCGAGCGATGGATGTGCTGTCTTGACACGCTCGCTGGATTTCAGTTCTTTTTGCTGCTGCGGGGTGAAGATCCGCGCGGGCGCGACGTCACGTCGATTTCGGTTTGGGATTGTGTCGAGAACATGACCAGCAGCGAAAACACCGCCGTCTACTACGATTGTGTCAAGACTTTGATCGCTTGCTGCGAAAGCTTTTCTCCCATGCACTACCACGAAGTACTGAAGACGAAATTCGCATATCCCTAAGCGCAGCCCACGCTCCTGCCCGTTTCATCGACTGCCGTGGTCGCCCATCGACAGTGCAATCTCCTTGGCGGTGATGAATTCAAGAAGTGCGGGAACACCCTTTTGGGTCTGCTCGATGCCGCGACGAATAGCGGGAACGATTTCGCCGGGATCGGTGATGCGCTCCCCGTAACCGCCAAAGGCGCGTGCCATTGCCGCATAGTCGCCGGAAATGTCCGTGGCGCGGTATTTTTCGGTCGATATCGGCATGACCGGAAGTTCCATCGCCATGCTGAAATTGTTAAGCAGAATGGAGAGAATCGGGATGCGTTCGCGCACGGCGGTCTCAAAGTCCATTCCCGTAAAACCGATGGCTGCATCACCCCAGACGTTGATGCAGAGTTTTTCCGGGTGAACGAGCTTCGCGCCCATCGCGAGGCCGAGGCCGTAGCCGAGCTGGGTGGTTTTGCCCCAGCCGATATAGGTAAGTGGTTCAGTGGTACGCCAAAAGGGAGCGAGCTGATCCCGCGGGCTTCCGGCGTCGTGCGTGATAATCGTGTTGGCCACGTCCACCGTATGCTGCAAATCCCAGAGAACACGATAAGGAGACAGCGGCACATCCTCACAGGTCAGCTTCGGCATCCAGTGGTTGAGCCAGGCGTTGCGGATGGCAGCGATTTTGTCGGCGATGAGCGGATCACGAGGCCTTCCGAGAAGGCGTTCGACTTCCACCGCAAGCGACTCGAGACACAGTTTGGCGTCGCCGATGAGACCGATATCGGCGCGGACGTCTTTGTTCAAATGGTCCGGATCGAGCGTCGCGTGAATGAATTTCTTGCCCTTGGGCATCGCGACGCCGAAATATGTCTCCGTGAAACTGCAGCCGGCACCGAAAATCCAATCGGCTTGTGCTAGAAAATGCGGAACCATAGGGGGAAACGAGTGTCCCCCCGCACCGAGTGAAAGCGGATGATTTTCTGGGAACGCGCTCTTGCCCTCTAGGCTCGTGGCCACGGGAGCGCCGAGCCATTCGGCAAGTCTTCGGAGCGGCTCCCACGCCCGTGCGTAGTGAATTCCTTGGCCCGCGTAGATGACGGGGGCCTTTGCTTCGACCAAAGCCGTGGCCGCCCGAACTACGTCCGCCCTGTCGGGACCGTAACCGGCTCGAATCGTGGGTTCATACGCCAGCGGGTGAGGCAAGTCCTCCGCGAAGAGGTCGCTGGCAATTTCCACCACAGCCGGACCTCCCCGCCCATTGCGAAGGCGCGAAAACGCGCGACGGAAGATATTCGGGATCTCGGCGGGGGAGGTAACCGGCTCGGCCAATTTCGCAACCGAGCCCATGCTGGTGACGGAGTTGAAATTCGGGCTGACATGCGCGAGCCTGCGCGCGTAACCCATCGGCAGGACGAGAATCGGAACCGATTCGCTGTAGGCTTGGGCAACGCCGCCAAAGGAGTTTTCCGCACCCGGGCCGTGCTGCATGGCGAAGACGCCGATTCTGCGTCCGCTGGTCAGGCGCGAGATGGCGTCTGCCATGTGAAGCCCGACGCGTTCCTGGCGAACGATGATCGGGCGAATTCCGGCCTCCGCCGCAGCCTCAATCACATGATTCACCGGATAAGCCAGGAGGACTTCGACTCCTTCGCGCTTCAGAATTTCAGCAATCGCTGCGCCAACCTTCATCCTAGATCCCCGGGGTGAAACCCCTGTTCGCTGCGCGCCCGGCGCACCAAGTCGCCAACAAATGTGCCAGGATACCCGGTAGAATGAGCCCGGCAAAGCCAATTCCGCAACTTGGATTCCCGCGCCGCTGGACCGGGCGAGTCGATGGCGTGAGCTGATGACGCTACAAGAACAGAGAGTTTCCTCACCGCATGTGGTGAATATCGGCGATTTGCGGCGCCTCGCGCAGGCCCATTTGCCGCGAGCGGTCTTCGATTACATCGACGGAGGCGCCGAAGGCGAAGTCACGCTGCGAGAGAATTGCCGTGCGTTTGAAGAAGTGACGTTTCGACCGCGCAACGCAGTCGCCGTCGAGGGCACGGACCTGCGCACGACCGTGCTCGGAGCACAGCTGTCGATGCCGCTTGTGCTCGCGCCCGTAGGATTCAGCCGGCTGATTTATCCGCGTGGAGAAGTGCGAGCGGCCGAGGCGGCCGCGAAGGCCCAAATCGGATATGTCCTGACCACCATCTCGGGATCAGCTCTCGAGGAGGTTGGTCGAGCCTCAACTGGATGCCGGTGGTATCAGCTGTATCTGGTCGGTGGCCGCGAAGCCGCGGAAGCTGCGCTTGAGCGCGCGCGAGCCGCAGGATTCAGCGTGCTTGCCGTCACCATCGACACGGGAACGTTCGGCTTTCGCGAGCGTGACATCCGCAACGGCGCCGGGGCACTGATCGGCACGAGCGTGTGGGCCAAATTGCAATTTCTTCCGCAGGTACTCACGCACCCGCTCTGGCTTGCCGGATTTCTGCGCGATGGACGCATGCTGGTGCTTCCCAATGTGGTTGTGCCGGGCCGCGGCCCACTCCCGCTTTCCGAGACCCAGGCGAGTTTGGCCAAGTCGGTGGTCACCTGGGCGGATTTCCACTGGATACGCAAGGTGTGGACAGGGCCGATTGTGGTCAAGGGCGTGCTGACCGCTGAAGACGCGCGGCGTTCGCTCGATGAGGGCGCTGCCGGCGTCGTCGTTTCCAACCACGGAGGCCGCCAGCTCGACGGAGTGCCCGCGACGCTGCGCGCCTTACCCGAAGTTGTGAAGGCGGTGAAGGGGCGGGCGGAGGTTTTGCTGGATGGGGGCATTCGGCGCGGGGGGGACATCGCGAAAGCGATTTCGCTGGGTGCCCGTGCCGTGCTGATCGGCCGCGCGTACGCCTATGGGCTGGGTGCTGCGGGAACAGCGGGAGTGAGACGCGCCATCGAGATTTTGCGTGCGGACCTAGAGCGGGCCCTCGCACTGCTTGGCTGTCGGTCGATTGCCCAACTCGATCGATCCTATGTCGATGTGCCGGCCAGCTGGGCGAACGAGCCGCGCGAGCCAGCTTCGTAGATTATTTCGCTAAAACGGTCGCCTTGGATTGGTAGGGAACGAAAGTGGTCAGCGCGAGTCCGATTCCTCAGACAGGGGCTTGGGCTCGACCATTTTTCCGGGGTTCAAGCGGTTGTCCGGATCGAGGGCCTGCTTGAGCGCTCGCATCACGTCGACGCCGGCCCCATGCTCGACCGAGAGATATTTCTTTCGCCCGATACCGATGCCGTGTTCACCGGTCGAAGTTCCACCCATGGCGAGAGCGCGGAGAATAACCTTTTCCTCCAACACCTTCGCTTCGGCCAGCTCCGCAGGATTTTCCGGATCCAGCATAAACGACATATGAAAATTGCCATCGCCGACGTGGCCGACGATGGGGGCGGGGAAGGAGGCATTGGCGGTGTCGTTTTTCGCGGCCACGATCGCATCCGCAAGGCGGGAAATCGGCACGCAAATGTCCGTCGTAAACATTTTCGCGCCCTTGCGAATCTGAAGGTTCGCGAAATAGGCGTTGTGGCGCATTTCCCAAAGCGTGGCGCGCTCCTCCGGTGTGGTGAACCACTGAAAGCCGGTGCCATGATGTTCCTCGGCCAACTGGCGCACGGTTTCGGCTTGATCGCTCACGTAGCGTTCGCTATCGCCGTGAAATTCAAAGAAGAGGATGGGAGCGACGGGATACGTCGTTTTGGAATGGCGATTGCAAGCTTCGATCTGGGCTTCGTCCATCAGCTCGATGCGGGCCACGGGCACGCCGAGCTGGATCGTGGCGATGGCGGTTTCGACCGCGTCGCGAACTGTGGCAAACGTGCAGCAGGCCGCCGCGACCGCCTCCGGCAGGGGATGCAACCGCAGCGTGATTTCCGTTATAACACCGAGCGTGCCTTCGGCGCCGACAAACAGCCGCGTGAGGTCGTAGCCGGCGGCTGATTTTCGCGCGGCGGTTCCCGTGTGAACGACGCGGCCGTCAGCTAGCACTACCCGGAGACTCATCACGTTTTCCCGCATCGTGCCGTAGCGGACGGCCGTGGTACCCGAGGCACGAGTGGAAGCCATGCCGCCAAACGTGGCGTCGGCCCCGGGATCGATGAAAAATGTAAAGCCCGTATTGGCC
>Ga0187783_10001185_pt1 | contig 19255 bp, 18 predicted proteins | sample 1015_SJ02_MP02_2_FD_132471 | JGI IMG/M metagenome (GOLD analysis project Ga0187783, IMG submission 132471) | Tropical peat soil microbial communities from peatlands in Department of Meta, Colombia - 1015_SJ02_MP02_20_MG | ecosystem: Environmental > Terrestrial > Soil > Wetlands > Peat | place...
CATGGGTCCGTATTGCGCCGCTTTGCCCTTAGAAGAGAAAAATTTGACGCGTTCGTGAATGCCACGCCCGTGGGCATGCACCCGCACGGCGGTGGCTCCCCCTTGCACACTTCCGAGTTGAATTGCTCGCTCGTCCTGGACCTCATCTACCGGCCGTTGCACACCAAATTGCTCCAGCTGGCGAAGGCCCGCGGAATCCGCGTTGTGTCCGGCGTAGAAATGTTTCTCGCGCAGGGAATTGCGCAGTGGGAGCTTTGGATGGGTGGTCCTGCTCCAGAGGCGGCAATGCGGCGTGCAGTCCTGAGCGCGCTGCACAGCGAAGATGTGGCCAGGTAGTGACTCGCAAAAGACAAATCCGGCTCGCCGCTCGGGTATACTTTCTGTCTCCAAATTTGAGTGCTGAAGCACGTTGATGATCCAGCCTTCCTTTCCGGAATTCAAACGCCTGGCCCGCCAAGGGAACCTGATTCCCGTTTACGACGTTTTTCCCGCGGATTTGCTGACGCCCGTCAGCGCGTACCTGCGAATCGCGCAAGGAGCGCGTTATTCGTTTCTGCTCGAAAGCGTGGAGGGCGGCGAAAAGATCGCGCGATATACCTTCGCCGGGGTAGATCCCGAAGAAGTTTTCCGCTATGCGGGCGGAGCATGTGTTCTGGAAAGCCGCAACCGGATCATTTGGGAAGAGCGCGATCCGATTTCCTTTTTGCGCGCACATATCCAGCGTTTCCGGCCGGTGCGCGTCCCGGGGTTGCCTCCGTTGGTGGCCGGCGCGATCGGCTACTTCAGTTATGACATGGTGAGGCTGATCGAGCGCCTGCCAAAACGATTGCGCGACGACATTGGGCTGTACGACGCGATGCTTATGTTTTATCGCGGGCTCATCGCTTTCGACCATGTGCAGCACCGGTTGTGGATTGTTCGGAATGTATTTACCGACGGAGGAGGCAGCCTGCGCGCGAAGTATAACGCAGCGGTGAAGGAAATTCGCCGCACGCGCGACATGCTGGAAGCTCCGGTCGATAGCGAGGCACGCGGCAAGCTGGGAAGGAAAGGCGGCCAGCCGCTCAAAGTAAAATCGAATTTCGCGCGCAACGAATACCTCGAGGCTGTGCGTAAATCGAAGCGCTATATACGCGCCGGAGACATCTTTCAGGTTGTGATCAGCCAGCGCTTTTCGGCCAAGACCAAGGCCAAGCCGTTTGACGTCTACCGCGAGCTGCGGGCGTTGAATCCCTCGCCCTACCTTTTCTACCTGCAACTGAATGATGTACATGTCGTGGGAAGTTCGCCGGAGATGCTGGTGAAGGTTCAGGGGCGCGAAGTGTTTTACCGGCCCATCGCCGGCACGCGATGGAGAGGGAAGGATGAGGCTGAGGATCTGCGCCTGGAGCGGGAAATGCTGGCTAGCGAAAAGGAACGCGCCGAGCACATCATGCTCGTGGATCTGGGAAGGAACGATCTCGGTAGGGTGTGCGAGTATGGAACTGTGCGACCGGAGAAATTGATGACCGTGGAGCGCTATTCGCACGTGATGCATCTGGTGTCGAGCTTGCGGGGCCGGCTACGGGAGGACGTGGATTGCTTTGACGCACTGATGTCCTGCTTCCCGGCAGGCACGGTTTCCGGCGCGCCGAAAGTGCGCGCAATGGAAATTATCGAAGAGCTGGAGAAAACGCGCCGCGGCATTTACGCCGGCGGAATTCTATACCTGGATTTTGCCGGCAATTTGGACTCCTGTATCGCGCTGCGCACCATGGTCATCAAAAATGGAGCGGCGCACGTCCAGGCCGGTGGAGGAATTGTCGCCGATTCGACGCCTGACGGCGAATACGAGGAATCCGTAAACAAGTCGAAGGCTTTGTTGCGGGCACTGGAAGCGGCTCACAAATCCTCGAGAGAAAAGGGAGCGAAGCGGAAGGCATGATTCTGCTGCTCGATAACTACGATTCGTTTACCTATAACCTGGCGCAATATCTGGGTGAATTAGGTTGCACGCTCGAGGTGCATCGCAACGACAAAATTTCGGTGGAACAGATTGTTCGCCGCAAGCCGGAACGCATCGTGATTTCTCCCGGTCCCTGCACGCCGCAGGAAGCCGGCATCTCTATCGAATTGATCCAGAAACTTGCGGGGAAGTTCCCGATCCTCGGAGTTTGCCTGGGTCATCAGGCCATCGGTGCAGCCTTCGGTGGCAAGATCGTTCGGGCACCAAAGCTATTTCATGGCAAGACCAGCCAGATCGAGCATAACGGCAAGGGGATCTTTCGCTCCGTGCCGAATCCCCTGATTGCGACGCGCTACCATTCGCTGATTGTTGAGCGCAAATCGCTGCCCCGGTCGCTGGCCATCACCGCGGAGACGAGCGACGCCGTGATCATGGGCCTTCGTCATAAGCGCTATCCAATCGAGGGCGTGCAGTTTCATCCCGAGTCTGTGCTGACCGAGTCCGGCAAGAAAATTCTGCAAAACTTTCTCGCCATGTAGACACGAAGTCGCTTCAGTTAAATAATTAAGTATGTTATTACATAAGTAGTTATAATATTGGTGGCGTTATGGGTCCTCCATCGCTCCAGCCCATAGAGGCCACCATGCCGTTTCGCCGCCCCTGTCTCGCCGCGGCGCTTAGCTTTGCCTTATCCAACTCTACGCCGCCTGCCACTTCCTCACTTGCTCCTAGGCTGGGCATTCTGACGCAAGCCTATCCCGCGCACGTTGATGAAGCGCTCGCATTTCGCGGCTTTCCCTTTTTGAAGGGAATCCGTGCGTAGGAAGCGACGGCCGGGCGACAACGGCATTCAGGAATGATTGTTGGTAAAGGCCGCGAGTTGATCGAGCTTTTCTCGAGCGGCGCCTGAGGAAATGGCCTGTGCTGCCGAAGCAGCGGCTCCGCGGAAATCGCCGGCAATGCCGCTGACAACCAGCGCAGCCGCGGCGTTCAGGACGACGACATCGCGCCGCGCGCCATCTTCGCTTTCGAAAATCTTGCGAATTGCCGATGCATTCTCTTGAGGGCTCCCGCCTTGCAGCGCTTCGAGCGGTGAACGGCGCAGGCCGAAATCTTCGGGTGTGACTACGAAGCGACTTACCCTGCCTTCCCGCACTTCCGCCACCAGCGTTTCTCCCGCGGTTGAGATTTCGTCGAGCCCTCCCGCGCCGTGCACCACAAAAGCCCGATGGACACCAAGTTCAGCGAGCGTCGCGGCGATAAGGTCAAGGTAGTCAATGGAAAACACGCCAACCACCTGGAACTCCGCGCCAGCTGGGTTGGTGAGAGGCCCCAGCAGATTAAAAACGGTGTGCTTGCCAATCTTCTTACGGGCTGGACCGGCGTGGCGCGTGGCGGCATGCGCTACCGGAGCAAACAGAAAACCGATTCCCAACTCGCGGATCGCGTGGCCCGAAGATTCTAGGGGAATGTCGATGCGTATGCCGAGTGCTTCGAGCACATCCGCCGAGCCGCAACGCGAACTCACCGAACGATTCCCATGCTTTGCGACGGACGCGCCTGCCGCGGAGGCAACGAAGGCCGCCGCCGTGGAAATATTGAACGCTCCGGAGCAATCTCCGCCGGTGCCACACGTATCGATCAGGTTTTGTACCCGTGTCTGGTGAGGAGCAAAGACCGGCGCTGCGTGGCGCCGCATAACCATGGCGAAGCTACTCAGCTCGGCGGGAAGAATCTCGCGGCGGTTCAACGCTTCCAGCAGACGAACAATGTCACCGGTCTCGATTCGGCCACCCAGCAACTCTTCCATTAGGGCTTCGGCCTCGGCACGCGCGAGAGGCTCAAGGCGTTGCGATTTTTCGATTAACGACGAGTGCGTGTCCATGCAAATCACGGCGTATCTTCTCGTTGCCTTGCTCGAGATACGCGCTCTCAAGTAAACTTTACTGTTTTACGCAGCCTCAAATTCTAAGATCTGCGCATCTTCCTAGCGTCGCACAGATTGCCGGTCCCGGCTACGCCGGGCCGTTCAAAAAGGCAGAACCTCAAATGAAGATTCACGAATACCAAGCCAAAGCCATCCTCTCGCGGTATGGCGTGACCACGCCACGCGGGGAAGTGGCGTTCACGAAGGAAGAGGCGCGAGAAGCGGCGCAGCGGTTGAAATCGCACATTGTGGTGGTGAAAGCGCAGATTCACGCGGGGGGCCGGGGCAAGGGCGGAGGCGTAAAGCTGGCGCGCTCGGCCGACGAAGCCGCGGAGATCGCTTCACAGATTCTGGGAATGACGCTCGTGACGGTTCAAACCGGGCCCCTAGGCCGCGTGGTGAAGCGCTTGCTAATTGAGGAGGGCCTGGACATCAAGCGCGAGCTGTATCTTGGCCTGCTGGTAGACCGCGAATCCGGCCGCCCCGTCTTTATGGCCAGCGCGGCGGGCGGGATGGAAATTGAACAGGTAGCCAAGGAAAATCCCAGTGCTATTTTGCGCGAACAGATCAATCCTGCCGTGGGGTTGCAGCCCTACCAGGCACGGAAAATTGCCTTTGGGCTGGGACTGACCGGCGAGCAAACCGCAGCGGCGACGCCATTTTTGCAAGCGCTTTATCGCGCGTTCATCGACACCGACGCCTCGCTGCTGGAAATTAACCCGTGCGTGCTAACGGGCGAGGGCAGATTGGTGGCGCTCGACGCAAAGATGACCTTCGACGACAACGGCTTATTCAGGCACAAGGACCTGCGCGAACTGCGCGACCTCGACGAGGAAGATCCCCTGGAAGTGGAAGCTTCGAAATACGGGCTGAACTACATCAAGTTGGACGGAAACGTGGCGTGCATGGTGAACGGCGCGGGCCTCGCCATGGCGACGATGGACATCATCAAGTATGCCGGCGGGTCGCCGGCAAACTTTCTCGACGTGGGTGGGGGCGCCTCGGCGGATCAGGTGCGTAGCGCATTTCGCATTTTGCTGAGCGATCCCGCGGTGAAAGCGGTGTTCATCAATATTTTCGGTGGCATTCTGCGGTGCGACGTGCTCGCGACCGGTGTCGTGGCCGCCGCGAAGGACTTGAAAGTGGGCGTGCCGGTGGTGGTGCGCATGGAAGGTACAAACGTGGAACCCGGGCAGCAAATTTTAAGAGAAAGCGGGCTGAACTTTACGATCGCGGACGGAATGAAGGACGGCGCACAAAAAGTGGTCTCGCTGGCAGGGGGTGCGCGATGAGTGTTCTGGTTAACGAAAAAACACGGCTCTTGGTTCAGGGATTTACAGGCCGCGAAGGGACATTTCACGCGCAACAGATGATCGAATATGGCACCAACGTCGTTGGCGGGGTCACACCGGGCAAAGGTGGGACGAAGCACCTCGAACGGCCGGTGTTCAATACGGTCGCGGACGCCGTCAAGTCCACCGGTGCGGATGCGTCCGTAATTTTTGTCCCGCCGCCTTATTCCGCCGACGCGATTTTAGAAGCCATCGATGCGCAGATGCCCCTCGTGGTTTGCATCACCGAAGGCATCCCGACGCTGGACATGGTGAACGTAGCTGAGGTTTTGAGGGGGTCGAAGACGCGGCTTATCGGGCCGAACTGCCCGGGAGTCATTTCGCCGGGGAAATGCAAGATCGGGATCATGCCCGGCAGGATTCACAAGACTGGCAATGTGGGGGTCGTCAGCCGCAGCGGCACGTTGACTTATGAGGCGGTGCATCAACTCACGGAACTGGGAATTGGCCAGTCCACCTGTATAGGGATTGGTGGTGATCCGATCATCGGGACCAGCTTCCTCGACGCCATCATGATGTTCAATGAGGATGCTGACACGCAGGCGATCATTCTGATTGGTGAGATCGGCGGCAACGCGGAAGAGAAGGCCGCAGTTTGGATCAAAGCGCACGTCAAAAAACCTGTGGTTGGCTTCATCGCCGGCCAAACAGCCCCTCCAGGACGGCGCATGGGTCACGCGGGGGCAATAATCAGCGGTGGACAAGGAACCGCGAAAGACAAGTATGCGGCGATGAAGGCGGCCGGCATACAGACGGTGGAAACTCCGGCAGATTTGGGCTCGACGGTGGCCGCCGCATTGAAGTGAGCATTGAGAAGTCTCTGAAAAAAATGGAAAGATTTTACGAAGTAGGTTTTTCATCGCTTCTTTACTTCGTTGCTTCCATAAATCGACAGGAGAATCTTGTGGCGATTGAGCGAACGTTTGCAATCATCAAGCCGGATGCCGTGGGGCGCGGCTTGCAGGGGGAAATTCTCGCGCGGATCCATAAAGCTGGCTTCAAGGTCGTCGTGGTCAAGACCATGCGACTGACCAAAGAAGAAGCGGGCGGATTCTATGCGGTCCATCGCGAACGCCCCTTTTTCGGCGAACTCACGGATTTCATGAGTTCCGGCAAAATCATCGCGTTAGTCCTTGAGGCGGAAGGCGCCATTGCCAAGTGGCGCGACACTATGGGCGCAACGGATCCCCAAAAGGCCGCGCCGGGCACTATCCGCCATGACTTGGGCACCAGCATTGGAAACAATTGCACGCATGGCTCAGACGCGCCGGATACGGCTGCATTCGAAATTGGCTACTTCTTTTCGGGCATGGAATTGATTTAGGCACACAAATTCCGACGGCCCGAGCTAAAGGGCCCTGCTCCATCTGCTTCCTAATGCATTTCCCTCTCGTCTGAGTAAAATAGGGTCATCCGCCTGGCCGGGAGGTTCTTATGCCTCGTTTTTGCCGCCGCGAATTCCTGCAGCGAAGCGCATCGATGGCAGCCGCCGGATGGCTGGCGCCAAAAACTCTCGCCACGCGGTTAGCCTCGCTGCCGGCATCGAACCAGAAATTCTCCGCAACGGACACGGTGACGCTTGGGCATACGGGAATTCAAACATCGCGCTTGGCGATGGGCACCGGCACGGTCGGTTACGGACATCATTCGAATCAAACGGCGCTTGGCGTGGATGGACTGTCGCATCTTCTGCAAAACGGCTACGACAACGGATTGCGCTTCTTCGATGTAGCCGATTCCTACGGCAGCCATCCGCACGCAGCCGATGCCCTCAAGCACGTCGACCGGAGCAAAGTCACGATTCTGACGAAATCGTGGGCACGAAGCGGCCCTGAGATACGCGCCGACCTTGATCGATTTCGCCGCGAATTGGGCACCGACCACCTCGATATTGTGCTGATGCACTGTGTCACGGAAGACGATTGGACGACACGCTACCGGTCGGCGATGGATGCGCTGTCCGAAGCGAAGGAAAAGGGCGTCATTCGCGCGCACGGCTGCTCGTGTCACTCAATCGATGCCCTTCGGGCGGCAGCCAAATCGCCTTGGGTCGAGCTCGACCTCGTGCGTATGAACCCCATCGGCTCGCACATGGACGCGGATCCGGAGATCGTGGGAAGCGTGATCCGCGAGATGCGTGCGGCCGGAAAAGGAATTGTTGGCATGAAGATTCTCGGCCAGGGAGATTTGCGAAGCAAACAAGACCAAGCCATTCGCTATGCCCTTGGCCTCGGAACACTCGATGCGTTTACGATCGGAGCCGAATCGATCCCCGAACAGATGGACCTGATTCGGCGCGTAGCAGCCGCGTAAATGGAAGCGAAGTAATTGCGTGGAACCCTTCCGCGAACTCGGTCGAGCTCTTTTGATACTCGGAGCGCTGCTCGTTTTGACAGGGGCGTTCTTCTATTTTGGAGGAAAACTGCCTTTCCGATTGGGCCGTCTGCCGGGAGACGTCCGTTACGAAGGCGAGCACACCACTGTTTATTTCCCGATTGTCACCTGCGTGGCTATCAGCTTGGGGCTCAGTTTCTTGTTCTGGTTGATATCGAGGTTCCGCCGCTGACGCTGGTTGGACGAGCATCACTCCTGCGCTAAACTTTCCTTGGCGACCTTCCTGGATATGAGTCAACTGCAATTTAATCTGCAGCCGGAGCGGCGGGTCTTTACCGTCAGTGACTTGACCGCGCGCATCCGCGAACTGCTGTTTAAGAATTTCACCGACATCATCGTGCAAGGCGAAATTTCGAATTGCCGCGTGGCCTCGTCCGGCCACATTTATTGCACGTTGAAGGATGAGCGGGCTCAGGTGCGTTGCGTATTTTTCAAGCAGCAGCAACGCGGAATGAAATTCCATCCGGAAGACGGGCTCCAAGTGATGGTGCGCGGATCGGTCAGCGTCTATGAGGCGCGAGGCGAATATCAGATCTACGTCGAGTCGCTCGAGCCGGTCGGGCGCGGCGCGCTGCAGTTGGCATTCGAGCAGTTGAAAAAGCGCCTGGAACTGGAGGGTTTGTTCGATGCCGCGAAGAAGAAGCCGCTGCCGCTGCTCCCGAGCCGTATCGGTCTGATTACTTCGTCGGCAGGCGCCGCAGTGCGCGATGTGGTGCGCATCCTGAAAAGGCGCTTCCCCAATGCGCACCTCACGCTATATCCCGTGCGCGTTCAAGGCGTGGAGGCCGCCGGCGAAATTGTTGAGGCGCTCCGGTATTTTAGTCGGAAACGCGTCGTGGACGTCATTCTCCTGGTGCGTGGAGGCGGCTCGCTGGAGGATCTCTGGTCGTTCAATGAGGAAAGCGTGGCGCGGGCAATCGCGGCCAGCGTGATCCCCGTTATTTCCGGCGTTGGGCACGAAACAGATTTCACTATCGCGGACTTCGTCGCCGACGTGCGCGCTTCGACGCCGTCTGCCGCCGCGGAACTGGTGGTGCAAACGCGGCGAGAGTTTGACAAACACGTGGCGGATTTGCAGCAGTCGCTGGCGAAGCTGATGCGCTACCGGCTCTCGGAGCTTTCGCGGCGCGTACATGAATTGGCAGGACGCCGCGGCCTCCGCCGCCCGGTCGATTTGTTGCGGCAGCAGCGCCAGCGCGCCGACGAGCTGACTTCAAGGTTGGCGATAGGGTTGCGCGCCCGCTTGGACCTGTCTCGCAGGCGATTTGGCACTGCGCAGCTGCGTATCCGTTCGTTCGATTTTCGCGCGAAATTAGCCACTTTGCGGCTGCGGCTGGAGAACCGAAGCCACGATTTGCGGGTTCGCGCGGACCGGCTACTGCGCTTGAAACGGCAGCACCTCGAACGGCTTTCACTGCAATTACAGGAGCGTAGCCCGTTGAAAGTCTTGGAACGAGGCTACGCCATTGCAACGGACGCTGCTGGAAACGTTTTGCGCGACGCTGCGCAAGTGGCCGTCGGCGATTCGGTCTCTGTCCGGCTTCACCGAGGGCGGCTCAACACTCAGGTGAAAGATAAAACTAGCGAATGATTCGCGAGCCGTTTACTCTTCTTCGTCGCTCGAAACCTTGAGGACTGCCAGGAAGGCTTCCTGCGGAATGTCGACCTGGCCCACGCGTTTCATGCGCTTCTTGCCTTCCTTCTGCTTCTCGAGGAGCTTGCGCTTCCGCGTGATGTCACCGCCATAGCACTTTGCCAGCACGTTCTTGCGCATTGCGGCGACGGTTTCACGGGCAATCACGCGGCTGCCAATCGCCGCCTGGATCGGCACTTCGAACATCTGACGCGGAATTAGCTTCCGCAGGCGCGTCGCAAGTTCCCGCCCGCGCTCGTAAGCTTGGTCACGGTGACAAATCAGCGCAAGTGCATCGACCGGCTCGCCCCCGACAAGCACGTCGAGCTTCACCAGGTCGGATTCTTTGTATCCCGCGAGGTGGTAGTCGAGCGACGCGTAGCCGCGCGAGACGGTTTTTAGCCGGTCGTAGAAATCGAGAACAATTTCATTCAGCGGCAATTCATAGGTGAGCATCACGCGAGTCGGGGACAGGTACTCGAAATTCTTCTGGGTCCCACGTTTATCCTGGCAAAGCTGCAGAATGCCGCCGACCGATTCGTCGTTCGTAATGATCATCGCCGTGATGATCGGCTCTTCGATTTTCTCAATGTCACTGGGATTGGGAAATTTCGCCGGGCTATCGACTTCAATCGCCTCTCCGCCAACCCGCGTTATGCGATAGCGCACGCTTGGAGCTGTGGTGATCAAATTGAGGCCAAACTCCCGCTCCAGTCGCTCTTGCACGATCTCCATGTGAAGCAAACCTAGAAAGCCACAGCGAAATCCGAAACCAAGGGCGACGGAATTCTCTGGCTCATAGAAAAACGCCGCATCGTTCAGTTTCAGCTTGCCGAGCGCATCGCGCAGCGGTTCGTATTCATCGGCCAGAACAGGGAACAGGCCAGCGAAGACCATCGGTTTCGTGGCTTCAAAGCCGGGTAGAGGAGGTGCTTCACTGTCCGCCTCGACGATCGTGTCGCCCATGCGCGCGTCAGCTACTTGCTTGATGTTGGCGACAACGAATCCAACATCGCCCGCCTCCAGTTCTTCCAGAGCGATGGGCTTCGGGGTCAGTGCGCCGAGTTGCTCAACCTCGTAGGCCTCGTTACCGGCGCAAAGGCGAATCTTCATGTGCTGCCGGACGCGGCCCTGTTTCACGCAAACCAGCACCACGGCGCCACGGTAAGAATCGAACCACGAATCGAAGATCAACGCTTGCAAGGGATTGTCCGCGCTTCCCTTGGGCAGTGGGATGCGCTGCACAATGGCTTCGAGCACATCCTCAACGCCAATGCCGCTTTTCGCGCTGATCAGTAGGGCATCGTCCGCCGGAATCGCCAGTACGTTTTCAATTTGCTCCTTCACGAAATCGGGTTGCGCGGCTGGCAAGTCAATTTTGTTGATCACAGGAATGATCGTGAGATTGTGGCCTGCCGCAAGAAAGGTGTTGGCAACCGTTTGCGCCTCCACGCCCTGGCTGGCGTCGACGACCAGCAAGGCGCCTTCACAAGCCGAAAGCGCGCGCGAAACTTCGTAGGAAAAATCAACGTGACCCGGCGTATCGATCAGGTTCAGCCGGTAGGTATTGCCGTCCTTCGCCTGGTAATGAAGCCGGATGCTCTTCGCCTTGATGGTGATGCCGCGCTCTCGTTCGAGGTCCATCGAATCGAGCACCTGTTCGTGCATCTCGCGCTGCGAGAGGGCTCCGGTCATTTCGAGCAGACGGTCGGCCAAGGTGGATTTGCCGTGGTCGATATGCGCGATGATGCAAAAATTTCGTATGAACTTGGGATCCATTCGAGTCCGTCACCGCCAGGTTGTTCCTGATGGTTTTGCGAGATAAACGGCGGCCTAACGCGGGGGCAAGCGGGGCTCGCCCTGTTCGAAAGCATGCCGTGTAAACACTTAGTTTGCCATAAAGTGCATGGTGCGTCAGCCCGCGGCGCGAACCCTTGCTGCGGCTCTTGCTGCATTCCACATCGCATTTCTGACCTGGTTTGGCCACCAACGTACGGCGTTATATAGTGGAGGTTGGCTCGTTACCGCCGGCGAACGGATCGTTCCCAGATCATCTCGAGCATCCGAAGGTAAAACCAGGGCGATGGCCGCTGACGTCAGCAAAAATCTGGAGCGCGCGAAGAAATTCCTCGAAAAAAACCGCTTCGAGGACGCCATCGAAGCCTATCTGTCCGTGCTTGCCGAGCAGCCGCAAAATGTCGACGCCACGCAAATGCTTGGCGATTTGTACACAAAGCTGGATATGCCGGACCGCGCGGCGGTGTATTACGGCCATTTGTTTGAGCTCCTGGTCGATCCGAAAGACGAATCCAAAGCGCTGGCCATTTTTAATCGCTTCTTGAAAAATTCGCTCTCGCCCCAGCCACCGGAACGAATCGCGCGTTACGCGTTTCTGCAGCAAAAGCAGAACCACGCGGAGGAAGCGATCGAGCAATACGGCAAGGCCGCCGAACTTTTCAGTCAGGCCGGGCGAGGCGAAGACGCGCTCTTTTGTTGGGAGCGCACAGCGCAGCTGGACCCGGAAAACCTCAACCGGCAGCTGAAAGTCGGCGAAATTGCTGCCGAACTGGGGAAAAATGCGCTGGCGGCGCGAGCTTTTTTGCGCGCGGGGACCTTAGCCGCATCGAGCGGAGCGCAGCGGGAAGCACTGAAACTGCTCGGGCGCGCTTACGGATTAGCGCCTCATGAACGTGGAGTGGCGCTTCTCTACGCGGAATCAAAACTTCACAACGGAGAGGCAGCCGAGGCCGCGGCACTGCTCGAACCCTTTGCCCCAAACGAAAACGACGTTTCTTTCCTGGAGACCTTTGCCGATGCCCTGCAGCAGGCTGGTCAACTAGACCGCGCGCGGGGAATCCTGGACCGCCTTCTCCGCGAGAAAAATGAAGGCATCACGCGGCTTTTCGGCCTCGCGGACGCCTTTGCGGACGTTGGCCAGGACTCAAAATCGGTAGAAATTCTTCTAACGCTGAAGCGGAGAATGTTTGCGGACAAAAAGCAGAATGCATTCACGGCTCATGTCGAGGAGCTGGGAACCAAGCACCCGGAATCTCTGCCGATCCTGGAGTTCTGGGCCGCGCTGTATAACGAGCTCAACAGGGAATCGCAATATTTCGAAGTGCTGATCAAGCTGTTCGACGCGAATTTCAACTCCGGCAATTTTACGAAGTCCAGCGAGGTGCTGGAGCGGCTCGTTGACATCGACTCATATGACTATCGAAACCAGGAGCGGTTGCAACGTCTCCATGGCCGCGTCGACGAAGTGTTTTTGAGGCGAATTTCCGGACGCATGGCCAAGACTGCGAGTGTAAACCCGAATGCCGCGTCGCCTCCCAAAACTTTGGCGACTCAGCACGATATCTCGGAAGCCAACCCGGTTACCGAAGAGGGGAAAAAGTTGCAAGCCCTCGAAGACCTCATCGTGCAGACGGAGATTTTTCTCCAGTATTCACTGCAAACCAAGGCCGTTGACCGCCTGCAAAAGATCGCTTCCATGTTCCCGGGCGAGGAAAATCGCAATCCGCGGCTGCAAAGCCTCTATCAGATGGCGAACTGGTTTCCGAAAGCGCAGGCCAAAGTGGAGCCCGCGCCCAAAATCGCAGCTGTGCCTGTGATTGAAGCGCAGCCTACATCACCAACGGGTCGCACCGGCACTTACACCGCCGAAACGCTGCGAGACTTGACGAAAATCTCCGAAATCAACCAAAAGACATTCCGCCAGCAGACTCCACGCGCCATGTTGAACACTACCGTAAATGAAGTCGGCGCATACATGAGAGCCGCGCGCACCATCGCCGTGATCGGCGCGCCGGGACGTCCACCCGAAATGTCCGCCGAATATTGCGGTTTCGGATTGAAGCCGGCTCCAGCCGCTCAGCTTGTTTTCCTTCTCGCGCAAATCGAGAACGCTGTGCCTGACGAATTGGGCGGGCTTGTTGTGGACTCATCGGAAGGTTCGGTTCTTTCGGAACTCGGGCTGGCCACGGCGCTCGGCGTTACGATCACCGATAAAGACACGCAAGTGCCCGCGGGAATGCTCATTGTAGCGCACGGCGCTCCACATCACTGGAAGCCGAACGAAACATATTTCCTGCAAGCCATCGGCGACCAGATGATGATGAGCGTCAGTCATACGCGGCTTCGTTCCTTGGTGCGACGCATGGGTGTATCCGATGATCGCACGGGCTTGCTGAGCCGAAGTTCCTACGTGGGTTGTTTGCTGAATGAAGCCGACCGAGCGCGCACGCAAGGCACCCCGCTGTCGCTGGCCATTTTGCAGATTGATCGCGGCTCCGAAATGCTGCGCCAGCAAGGGGAGACGCCGTTGGAAAAATTTCTGGAGCAGCTGGCGAAGTCTCTGCAGCCTATCGTGCGGCAAAATGACATGGCGGTGAAGTACACGTCGTGGGCATTGGCCTTCATCTTGCCGGATACCACCACGTCTGGTGCGCAAAACCTGGTGGAAAAGCTGCGTCGAGCGGCGTCGGGCGTGCGCCCACCGTGGGATTCGACGCAGATCACCTTGAGTGCGGGAATCGTAGAAGCGGCGACGCGGCAGGAATACGAGAGTGAGGACATCGTCACGGACCTGATGAATCGCGCGGAATTCAGCATCGAAGAGGCTCGGAAGAAGGGCGGCGATACCGTGGTAGTGGCCGAAGCGGCGAAGCACTGACGCTTTTGCACAAGAAAGCGCGAGCCGCGACATCCTCGAAGCGGTTCGCATTCAACTCAAAGCTTTAGAAAGAGGGAATATGTTTCCAACGGATGTTGTCATTGTTGCGGGTGCGCGCACTCCTATGGCGCGTTATACCGGCTTGTTCTCGGACGTATCGGCGATCGAACTTGGTGCGCATGCGTCGAAAGCGGCTGTGGAGCGCTCGGGCGTCGATCCAGGCGAAATCGATCAAGTAGTCTTCGGCAATGTGATGCAAACCAGCGCGGATGCCATCTACGGCGGCCGCCACGTCGGGCTGAAGGCGGGATTGAAGATCGAGACGCCGGCGGTAACCGTCAATCGGCTCTGCGGCTCCGGGATTGAGGCGATCGTTCAGGCTGCCCAACGGCTGCTGCTCGACGAGGCCAATATTGTGCTTGCGGGCGGAATGGAAAACATGACGCAAGCGCCATTCGTGATTCGCGGCGCGCGAAATGGTCTGAAGCTCGGCGGCGGAGCGCTGGAAGACTTCCTCTTCGTCGGCTTGACCGATTCCTATTGTGGTCTTCCTATGGCATTGACAGCGGAAAAGTTGGCCGAGCAGAAGGGCATTACGCGCCGTGACGCGGACTGTTACGCGTTGCGCAGCCAACTCGCTGCCGAAGCCGCCGCAAAGGCGGGAGTTTTTAAAGAAGAAATCGCCCCGGTGGAAGTGAAGCAAGCGAAAAAGTCCATACTCGTCAGCGAAGACGACCATCGCCGGCCCGAGACCACAATGGAGACGCTCGAAAAGCTGCCTCCCTCGTTCAAGAAAGACGGAATCGTTACGGCCGGAAATGCAAGCGGGATCGTGGACGGGGCTGCGGCCGTAGTCGTCACGCGGGAGAAGACAGCCAAAGAGCGCGGCCTCAAGACAATTGGAAGAATTGTTTCCTGGGCTGTCACTGGTGTCGATCCAACCATCATGGGAATTGGTCCAGTGCCTTCAACGCGAAAGGCTCTGCAACTGGCCGGATTGAAGCTCGAGCAGATCGACCGCGTGGAAGTGAACGAAGCCTTTGCGGCGCAATACCTTGCGGTCGAAAAGGAATTGGGCTTGCCGCGCGAGAAGACCAACGTGAATGGCGGCGCCATCGCCCTTGGCCATCCTCTTGGTGCGTCGGGAACGCGCCTGGTGATTACCGTGCTGAACGAATTGCGTCGCAAAGGGCTCCGCTATGGCCTTGCCACCGCTTGTATCGGCGGCGGGCAGGGCATCGCGATGATCGTCGAAGCGTCGAAAAACTAAGATTCACATGCGCTGAGCAGCGCAGCTGGCCACACAGGAAGCCTGTCTTTGGTACACTTTGACGGGTAGTCGTCTCCCGCCTAAATTCAGTTGGTTCTGCCGAAGTGAGGGGAAGAGGATGGCGATTCAAAAAGTCGGAGTCGTGGGGTGTGGGCTGATGGGTTCGGGAATCGCGCAGGTCAGCGCGCAAGCAGGATTCCCGACCGTCGTGCGGGAGATTAGCTCGGAGCTCGTTGAGAAAGGCTTGAAGGGAATCGAGAAGAATCTCGCGCGGCTGGTTGAAAAGGGCACAATCTCAGACTCTGTGAAGAGCGAGGTAAAGGGGCGAATCAAGGGCATCACTTCGCTCGATGAGTTGAAAGACTGCGACGTAATCGTCGAAGCAATCATCGAGCAATTGCCCGCGAAGCGCGAGCTGTTCAAAACGCTGGATGAGCTTTGTCCTCCGCATACCATTTTTGCGAGCAACACTTCGTCCCTAACCATTACGGAGATCGCCGCGGCGACCAAACGCCCTCAACGCTTCGTTGGTCTGCACTTTTTCAATCCCGTCCCCATCATGAAGCTTGTCGAGGTGGTGAAAACGATTGCCACCGATCCCGCCGTGTACGAAGAAATGGTCGCGTTCGGCGCGAAGCTCGGCAAGACGCCAGTTCGTGCGAACGATAGCGGCGGATTTATTGTCAACCGGCTTCTCGTTCCTTATCTGCTCGATGCTATCCGCGCTTTGGAAGAGGGCGTGGGCTCCGTGGTGGACATCGACAATTCCATGAAACTCGGCTGTGGGTATCCCATGGGCCCGTTAACGCTGCTCGATTTTGTTGGGCTGGACACAACCTATTACATTTCACAGATCATGTTCGACGAATTCAAGGAAAAGCGTTTTGCCGCGCCGCCACTGCTGAAACGCATGGTTCTTGCTGGATGGCATGGCAAGAAAACCGGCCGCGGATTTTACGATTATGCCGATCCTGCCAATCCGAAGCCGCTGAGCCTGTGAGGATCTGAGAATGTCCTACGAGAATCTGCTTTACGAAAAGAAAGACGGCATTGCGTTCGTCACGTTCAACCGGCCGAAGGTCCTGAATGCACTGAACCGCAAGACGATTGAAGAGCTTCATCAGGTGTTGCTCGATGCGCGCGATGACGCCAGCGTTCGTGTGCTGATTCTGACCGGGTCCGGCGAAAAGGCATTCGTCGCGGGCGCCGACATCAACGAACTGGCGCAGCAAACGCCCGTGAATGGAAAAGAATTTTCTTTGTACGGCCAGAGTGTTTTTCATCTCCTCGAAACGATCGGCAAGCCGTCGATTTGTGCCATCAATGGGTTCGCACTTGGAGGGGGATGCGAATTGGCTCTTAGTTGCTCGATTCGTTTGGCCAGCAAGTCCGCCAAACTGGGCCAGCCCGAGGTGAAACTCGGAATTCTGCCGGGTTATGGCGGATCGCAGCGCCTCGCGAGACTCTGTGGCAAAGGCGTCGCGCATGAGATTTGCCTGACCGGCGAGATGATTGCCGCCGAGGAAGCGCAGCGCATCGGCTTGGTGAACCACGTCTACGAGCCCGCAGAATTGCTGCCGGCCGCCGAAGCGATGGCGAAAAAGATCATAGAGAAGGCGCCGCTCGCCGTGAAGTACTGCATAGAGGCAATCGAGCGTGGCGTGGAAATGCCGCAGGAAGAGGGTTTGTTCCTTGAAGCGACGCTATTCGGCGTTTGCTGCGCAACAGAGGACATGCGCGAAGGAACGAAAGCATTCCTCGAAAAGCGCCCGGCGAAATTCCAGGGAAAATAACGATTCGAAATGGCGGCAAAACTTCAGCCCGGAAAAATCGAAGGTGGATTAGATGCGGCCGGCTTGCGCTTCGGCCTGATCGTCAGCCGCTTCAACAATTTCATCACCGATCGGCTGTTGCAAGGCGCGATGGACGCGCTGGCGCGTGGCGGCGCGGCAGACAAGGACGTCGATGTTGTCAAAGTCCCGGGATCATTCGAATTGCCTTTGGCTGCGAAGAAACTTGCGGCCACGGGCCGTTATGACACCCTCATCGCGATTGGCTGCATCCTTCGAGGCGAAACCGCACACTACGATTACGTTTGTTCGGAAACAGCGCGCGGCTTGCAATTGGCGCAGATGGATTCCGGAGTGCCGATTATGTTTTGCGTGTTGACGTGCGACACGCTCGAACAGGCGATCGATCGCGCGGGCTTAAAGGGCGGAAATAAAGGGTACGAGGCTGGACTCGCCGCGATCGAGATGGCCCATCTGTCGAAAAAATTGCCCGCTCCTGTCAATCCTGCGCCCCGCGCGCGGCGGAAATAACGTGTCGCTTCGCACCAAATCCCGCGAATTTGCGATGCAGATGTTATTCCAATGGGACATGAGCCAGCAGGATCTCTCCAAATTGGAAACCAAATTTTGGAAAAGCGCTAAGGCTGCGGAGCGGACGCGCGTCTTTGCGAATCAGCTGTTTGAGGGTGCCGCGCATGGCGTCGGTGAATTGGACGAATGGATTGCCAAGCATGCCGAGAATTGGCGCCCCGAACGGATTTCTGCGATTGACCGCGCGATTCTGCGCTTGGCCTTGCACGAATTGCGCGCCACTGACACGCCGCCGAAGGTCGTCATCAATGAGGCCGTAGAACTGGCGAAGAAGTTTTCCTCGGATGAAGCCGGCAGGTTTGTAAACGGAATCTTGGACGCCTGCCACAAATCGCTCAGCGTCGACTAACGGCCGGTTCGCGCCGTTCCTACGTACGGATCACACCTTCAAAAACCTTTACGGCGGCGCCGCTGACTCGCGGCGTTAACTTCTTCTTCGTCTGAGAAACTTCAACCTCGATTTCGCAGGGACGACCCATTTCAACGCCTTGTGCAACGCGCAACGTGTAACCCGCGCTCAGCCTCCCGTGCCGGACGAGGTAGGCACCCAGCGAACCCGCGGCCGAGCCAGTGCCGGCGTCTTCATAGAGCCCCCATGGCATCATGCCCCGCGCGTGCACGCTATGGTTACCACCAATCGTGAAGCAGTAGGCCAGCGCTGCTTGCTTGCCGAACAGACGCGCAAGTTCTCCCATGTTCATCTGAATGCGCGAGAGGGCCGCGCGGTTTTTCAGGGGCACCATCAGATTGTAGATTCCCGTGGAGACGAATTCCGGCTCGAGCTTCGCATCCAGATCCTTGGCGCTCAGCCCAAGAGCTGCCACTAATTTCTTTCTATCAATTTTCGACGGCTTAAACGTCGCTTCTTTTTGCGTCATGGTTACGCGCTGCGGCCGCCCATCCTTAAACCGAATCTCTACGGGAAGAACCCCCGCTCCCGTCTGCTGCAGCACGTGAACCCCGCCTTCCTGGGCGGGCACGACACCCAACTCCGCGAGCAAAAACCAAGTGCCAATCACCGGATGCCCCGCCAGTTTCAGCTCCTGCCTTGTCGTGAAAATACGCAGGCGCGCGAGCGCGCGATCATCGGTTGGCTTTTGGACGAAAACCGTCTCCGAGAGATTCATCTCGCGCGCGATGGCCATCATTTGATCGTTGGAAAGTTCGTCGCCATCGGTCACGACCGCAAGGGGATTGCCCTGGAATCGCGTGGTGGTGAAAACGTCCAGCGTGTAAAAGCGGTGATTCATTTGCGTGCCGCTGTTCGAGAGGAACCGAATGCTCAGATCCGCTCAAGCTCGCGAACAGTCCTTTCATTCTCGACATTCCCGGTGTTCCATGTCGTCTTCGCTTCTAGCAGAACTATGTGGACTTCCTCCTCGGCCACGGGCATGTGTTCTACGCCGCGAGGAATGAACTCGCCTTCCCGCACCAGGACATCACGATCGCGGAAGCGCATGCGCAGCGTGCCCTTCACGACCAGAAACAGCTCATCCTCATGATCATGGTGGTGCCACACAAACTCGCCCTTAATCTTAACGGCCTTCACATGACAAATCGTTGAGCTCGCCGATCACCCGCGGGTTCCAAAAGTCTTGAAATTTGGTGAATTTCTCCCCGAGATTTACGGATTGCATTGCGAGCCCCCTTAAAGCTCCTGAATCGCCGCTACCGTCGC
>Ga0187783_10001186_pt1 | contig 19248 bp, 17 predicted proteins | sample 1015_SJ02_MP02_2_FD_132471 | JGI IMG/M metagenome (GOLD analysis project Ga0187783, IMG submission 132471) | Tropical peat soil microbial communities from peatlands in Department of Meta, Colombia - 1015_SJ02_MP02_20_MG | ecosystem: Environmental > Terrestrial > Soil > Wetlands > Peat | place...
GAGGAGGCCTCTCCGAACCGTCCATGCGAGCACTGCGATGGGGCGGTCGCTTCGTCACGATCGGATACGCGTCGGGTGAGATCCCGAAGATTCCTCTAAATCTCGTCCTTCTCAAGGGAGTGCAAGTGCTCGGCTTCCAATTCCGTGATTTCGCAACGCACATGCCGGGCGAGCTGAGCGACAACGAACGAGAGCTCATGACGCTCGTAGGCTCCGGCCGAGTGCGCCCGCACGTAGGGGCGAGCTTCAAGCTCGACAAGGTCGCAGCGGCCCTGCGTTACGTCGCCGAAGGCAGGGCGATCGGCAAAGTCCTGATAGAGGTCGGGTCACTTTGACCCTTGATCTCCGAGATGCACCGGCTTGCCCCAGGTGAGAACGATATTATCGAAAATGAAGAGCGTCTCTGCTTGTCGAAGCGAGGCACGCCCCTGCTTGTTCAAGCAAGTGAAGCGAAGTAGTCGGCCAACGGCCGTCCGAGGAGCGAACCATGCCGCGTGCCAAAACTCCACAGCCACCGATCTACTTGAAGAGCAATCGCTTACTCGACGTCGAAAAGGGGGAGATCCTCGAGCCCGGAGAACTTCTCGTCGAGGACGATCGCATCGTAGATGTCGCTCCGTCTTCGGTCCCCGACGATGCAGTCGTCGTCGAGCTCGGCGACGTGACCCTGTTGCCCGGGCTGATGGACATGGAGACCAACCTCCTTCTCGGAGGACCCGACCACCAGAGCCCGTTGAACCCCGTGCAGGACGATCCTGCGGTCAGGGTCCTCCGCGCGGTCGCGAACGCCCGGCGAACTCTGAGGGCTGGGTTCACAACTGTGCGCAACCTCGGCCTGTTCGTACAGACCGGCGGCCTGCTCCTGGATGTTGCTCTGAAAAAAGCGATCGATTTCGGCTGGATCGATGGTCCGCGCGTGGTACCCGCCGGCCATGCAATCACCCCGAGCGGCGGGCATCTCGACCCGACGATGTTCCAGGCGCTCGCTCCGCACATTATGCCGCTCACTTTGGAGGAGGGCGTCGCGAACGGCGTGAGCGAGGTACGCAAGGCGGTTCGGTACCAGATCAAGTACGGCGCAGAGCTGATAAAGGTCTGTGCGTCAGGCGGGATCATGTCGCATACCGGGCCGCCCGGCGCTCAGCAATATTCCGACGAGGAGCTGCGCGCCATCGTCGACGAAGCACATCGCCGCGGACTGAAGGTTGCGGCACACGCGCACGGCGACGAAGCGATACGCGCGGCGGTCGAGGCGGGCATCGACTGCATCGAGCACGGTTCGCTCATGAGCGACGAGACGATCGATCTGATGCTGGAGCGCGGAACGTTCCTCGTTCCCACGACGTATCTCGCCGACGGCATGGACGTGTCACGCGCGGCACCCGAGCTGCAACGAAAAGCTGCCGAAGTGTTCCCACGCGCCAAGGAAACGATCAGGCGCGCCGTCGAGCGAGGCGTCCGCATCGCGTGTGGCACCGACGCGCCGGCGATTCCTCACGGTCGCAACGCCAAGGAGCTGATCGCGCTTGTGGACCGTGGAATGACGCCGCTCGACGCGATCCGCGCTGCGACTATCGTTTCAGCCGAGCTGATAGACGTCTCCGACCGCGGCAAGCTGGCTCCCGGACTGTTGGCAGACGTGATCGCCGTGGAAGGGGATCCCTCCGCGGACATCGGCGCGACCGAACAAGTCAGGTTCGTCATGAAGGGCGGACACGTCTACCGTCACGACCCATCTCTCTAGCGCCGCTCGTTGCGCTCGGAAGTGGCGCTAGGAAGTGGCGCTCGGAAGTGACGCTCTCCTAAACTGAAAATACCATTTCGACGGCTGGGAGCCCTGCTGTGAGCGACTTCGAAGCCCTTGACTTCTTCAGCGACGCATCTCTCGTCACCGACCCGTATGGCTACTTCGACGACTTGCGCGAGCGGTGTCCCGTTCAAAGAGAACCGCATCACAGCGTGGTCATGGTCACGGGGTATGAAGAAGCGATGGAGGTGTACCACGACGCGGAGAGGTTCTCGTCGTGCAACTCGGTGAGCGGGCCGTTCCCGGGTTTCCCCGTTCCGCTCGAAGGCGACGACGTGAGCAGGCTCATCGAAGAGCACCGTGACGAACTCCCGATGAACGACCAGTTGCCCACGCTCGATCCGCCGAAGCACACAGAGCACCGGGCGCTACTCGGGCGGATGCTCACGCCCAGGAGGCTCAAGGAGAACGAGGCGTTCATGTGGCGACTCGCCGACCGCCAGATAGACGAATTCGTGGCTAACTCCAGATGCGAATTCGTGGGCGAGTACGCGAGCCCGTTCACCCTGTTGGTGATCGCGGACCTGTTGGGTGTGCCTGAATCCGACCACGAGATGTTCCGCAGTGAGCTTGGCCCTCGTCGAACCGGGACGATGGGGAGCACCGGACACGACCAACTCGCGCGCAACCCCTTGGGGTTCCTTTATGAGCAGTTCACTTCGTATATTGAAGAGCGCCGGGCAAGGCCGCGTGACGATGTGCTCACGGGCCTCGCAAGCGCAACCTTCCGCGATGGAAGCACTCCCGAAGTGATCGACGTCGTCCGGGTCGCTGTAAACCTGTTTGCCGCGGGGCAGGAGACGACCGTTCGCCTTCTCGGTGCTGCGCTCCAGCTCATGGGGGAACAGCCGCAGCTCCAGCAACGGCTCAGAGACGAACGTGATCGCATCCCGAATTTCGTGGAGGAGACGTTGCGGATCGAAAGCCCTGTCAAGGGGGACTTCCGGCTTTCCCGCGTGCCTGTGGAGGTCGGAGGAGTGGAGATTCCGGCAGGCACGACGTTGATGGTGCTCAACGGCGCGGCTAATCGGGATGCGCGCCGCTTCGAATCTCCGGCCGAGTTTCGAGTTGAACGTGCCAACGCCCGTCAGCACGTCGCATTCGGTCACGGCATCCACACTTGTCCTGGGGCTCCGCTGGCTCGGGCCGAGGCCCGGGTAAGCATCGAACGGCTTCTCGATCGGATGACCGACATCAAGATCTCCGAATCCGAGCACGGCCCGCCTGGCGCGCGCCGCTATGACTACGTGCCGACGTTCATGCTGCGAGGGCTCAAGAGACTGCACCTCGACTTCTCGCCCGCTGAGTGACGGAGCGTTTGGTCTCAACCTCACGGCCTGACAAGCTCTTCGCCTGACAAGGAGGAACGATCCATGCCGGACAGCACGCGTCCACCGCTTCCGTACGACCTTCTGCCACCCGTGCCTGATCTGTCGGTGACGAGTGACGACATCGCCGACGGGGAGCGACTTCCTGACGCCCACCTCGCCGACTCGATGGGAATGACCGGAGACAACTTGTCACCGCACCTGAGATGGTCTGGGGCGCCCGATGGAACGCAGTCGTTCGCGGTCACCTGTTTCGATCCCGACGCTCCGACCGGAAGCGGCTTCTGGCATTGGGTCGTCTTTGACATCCCTGCCTCGGTCAGCGAACTCCCGCGCGGAGCGGGGAGTGGTTCCATGGAGGGGATTCCCAAGGGCGCACGCCACGCGCGCAACGACGTAGGCATCCCCGCCTACGTTGGGGCGGCACCGCCCCCGGGACACGGAGAGCATCGGTATGTCTTCGCCGTGCACGCCCTCGGAGTCCCCGCGCTAGGCCTTGACGAGACCGCGACTCCCGCGTTCGTCGGGTTCAATTTGACCTTCAACACGTTGGCACGCGGGCTCATCATCCCCGTCTACGGTCGCTGATCACAGACGCCGGCTGACGGGCGCTCGCCGACCCGCGTCAGCGATCAGGGGATCAGCTCGGTGGTGTGCTCGTGCAGGTGGGGCGGCGGCCGGTACTCGAGTCGACAATCGTCGATGTGTATCGGGCTGCCGATCATCTTGAGCGGCCCGTCGTCGGTATTGACCGATACCACCATCCTGTGCGAACTGACGAGATCCGTACCGAGCGCTTCTCCCAGGTTCACCACAGCACCGACCGGGATTCCGAGTGGGCGAAGGCGCGCCTCCCATTCGACGGCCGGTGCCTTTTTGAGAAGACCACTGAGTTGACCGACGAGCTCATCTCTGTTTTCGAAGCGGGCCTGCATAGTGACGAAGCGGGGATCATCCCCCCATTCCGGGCGACCGACCTCAGCACAAAGCCGGCGCCATAGGTCGTCGCGGGCCACGAAGATGGACACGTATCCCGAGCTCGTCTCGAAAAGCTGAGCCGGGACGTAGAAGGTATGGGCACCAAGGGGCCGACGTTGTGGTGGTCCCTCGCCGTTCAAGAAGGCGGCCGCCTTGTAATTGAGCTGAGCAAGCATGACGTCGAAGAGCGAGACGTCCACTTGGCCGCCTTTGCCCTCGATGATCTTCGCGAGCAGTCCCAGCGCCGCCATGATGCCGGCCGAGTTGTCGACGGCCGAGTAGCCGGCGAGCGTAGGAGGTCCGCCGGGCTCGCCGGTCATGTCTGCTACTCCCACCTGCGCCTGCACCACGTAATCGAACGAAGGCCACTCCGACGCAGGGCCGTGGAGACCGTACCCGGTGAGTGCCACGCAGACGATCCTTTCGTTGTGGCGTCTCAGAGACTCGTAATCGAGCCCGAGCTTCCGGATAGCTGAGGGCCGCAGGTTCACGAGCAACGCGTGAGCATCCTTGGCGAGCCTCCCGAGATGCTCTTGACCCTCGGAAGCGGAGAGATCGATGTGAACGCTGCGCTTGTTGCGATTCAGACTTGCGAAATAAACGTTGTGTTCTCCGACACTGTTCGAGCCGACTTGTCGCGAAAGGTCCCCCGTTGCCGGTTCGATCTTGATCACGTCGGCACCCAGGTCCGCCAACAGCATCCCTGCGAAAGGCCCGGCGAGGATGTGCCCGACTTCGAGGACGCGGATGCCAGAAAGCGGCCCTGGGTGACGTGGAATGTCTGGAGTCACCGGAGTCTCTCGTTCCTTTGCTGCTCTCGCTGGCCTTGCTGCTCTCGCTGGCCTCGCTGCTCTCGCTGCTCTCGCTGCTCTCGCTGGCCTTGCTGCTCTCGCTGCACTCCTTCGCCTTCGTTCGTCACGAGGAAGCTTCGGCTTCGCTGCACAGAGAGCGCATGCTCTCCACGACTTCTTCCAGTGTGGTCCCGGTCGGGTATACGGCTGCAGCACCTGCTTCTTCCAGAAGCGCAACGTCGCGTTTGGGAATGGTTCCGCCTACGACGACGACGATGTCGTCTGCACCTGCTGCCCGCAGCGCCTCGGTGGTTTTCCTCGTGAGACCCACATGTGCCCCGCTCAGGATGCTGAGCCCCACGATCTGGACGTCCTCTTGGACCGCAACGGACGCGATCTCGTCAGGCCGGCGGCGGATGCCCAGATAGATGACCTCGAATCCCGCGTCTCGAAGCGCTCGGGCAACAAGCTTGGCTCCCCGGTCGTGCCCGTCGAGACCTGGCTTTGCGACGAGAACCCGTGACGTCATCGACCGACGACCCGCGTCAAAAGGCGACGGGCTGTTGGAACTCGCCCCACTCGTCTTTGAGCACGCCGACCATCTCACCGACCGTGCAGTAAGCCTTCGCGCACTCCACCAGGGGGGGCATGAGATTGCGATCATCACCTGCGGCGGCCGAGAGTGCTGAGAGCGTCCTCCGAACCTCCTCCGACGAACGGGATCGTTTGACTTCTGCGAGACGTTCGAGCTGGCGGACGCGTCCCTTCTCGTCGAGCTCATAACCCTCGACCTCGGGTGGTTCTTCCTCGGTCTCGAACTTGTTCACGCCTACGACGGCCCGTTGGCCGGAGCGGACAGCACGATCGACCCGGTAGGCCTCTTCGGAGATGAGGCGTTGGAGGTATCCCTCTTCTATCGCCCTGACCATCCCGTCTTGGCGTTCGAGGTCGTCCATGATCTCTACGATGCGTGCTTCCATGGCGTCGGTCAGAGCCTCGACATAGTACGAACCGCCAAGAGGATCGGCGACGCGCGCAACTCCCGTCTCGTACGCGAGTACCTGCTGGGTGCGCAGCGCAAGCGTCGCCGAGTCCTCGCTCGGAATGGCGAAGGGCTCGTCCCAAGCGGCTGTGAACATCGACTGGACACCTCCGAGGACAGACGCCATTGCCTCGTATGCGACGCGCACGACGTTGTTCATCGCCTGCGGCGCGTGCAACGACGCGCCACCTGCGACACAGCCGACACGGAACATGCAGGAGCGGTCGTCCTGCGCACCGAACCGCTCGCGGACGATGTGCGCCCAACGTCTCCGCCCCGCGCGGTACTTGGCGATCTCTTCGAAGAAGTCGCCGTGCGTGTAGAAAAAGAACGAAACCTGTGGCGCGAACTCGTCGATCGTCATGCGCCCGCGTCCGATCACCTCCTCGCAGTAGGTGATCCCGTCCATGAGGGTGAATGCCATCTCCTGAGCTGCGTTTGCACCGGCGTCGCGGAAGTGGGCGCCGGCTACCGAGATGGCGTTGAACCTCGGAATCTCTTCGGCGCAGAACTCGATGGTGTCGGCGATGAGCCTCAGCGAGGGCCTCGGCGGCCATATCCAAGTTCCGCGACTTACGTACTCCTTCAGGATGTCGTTCTGGATCGTGCCCCTGAGCTCGCGGCTGCCTACTCCCTGCCTTTCGGCGACGCCCACGTAGAGAGCGAGGATGATGGCCGCGGTGCCGTTGATCGTGAAGCTCGTGCTCACCGCGTCGAGAGGAATCCTGTCGAAGAGGATCTCAGCATCGGCGAGCGTGTCGATCGCCACTCCCACCCTGCCGACCTCCTCCTCCACGTCGGGGTGGTCAGAGTCGTACCCGCACTGGGTGGGGAGGTCGAAGGCGACCGACAGACCCGTCGCGCCTTGTCCGAGGAGGTAGCGGTATCGCTCGTTTGACTCCTCGGGTGTGCCGAATCCCGAATACTGACGAATGGTCCATAGGCGACCGCGGTAACCGTCAGGGAAGTTGCCACGCGTAAATGGAAACTCACCTGGCGGCGGGAGCTGGTCGAGCGGAGGCAGGTCGCCGGGGCCGTAACTTGCCGAGAGCGGGAGACCCGCCTCACTTCTCACGGCCTCGTCCATGGCCGGAGCCTATCGGAAACGCTGGTTTCCAGAGATGGAAACGATCGCCATTGTGAGCAAGAGCGCTATTATCACCGCGTCGTGGCGCCCGGAACGGAGAACTCAACACCGGGTGGTGTGCGCCTAGAAATCGAGGACGGGGTGGCCCTCGTAACCATCGACCGTCCGGAAGTCCGCAACGCCATTGGACTTGCGACCGCGGAAGAGCTCGACGCCACGTTCGGCCAAATCAGCCAATCCGACGCGGCTGTCGTCGTCATTCGCGGTGGAGGCGATCGGGCGTTCGTTTCCGGCGGAGACCTGAAGGAGCTCGGTGCGATACGGACTCATGAAGACGCGGTCTCGATGGCGACCCGTGTGAGAAGGCTTCTCGACCGCATCGCCTCCTTTCCGGTTCCGGTGATCGCAGCCGTCAACGGGCATGCGCTCGGAGGTGGGGCAGAAGTGGCGATGTCGGCCGACATCCGGATCGCGGCGGAAGACGTGAAGATCGGCTTCAACCAGGTGAACCTCGGGATCATCCCGGCGTGGGGCGGCGCCGAGCGGCTCGCTGCCGCCATCGGTCGCAGCCGCGCCATGATCGCCATCGCGACCGGCGCGATCTACGACGCGCGCAGTGCTCAGCGTCTCGGGTTAGTGGACCTCGTCGTACCGCGCGAGAGTTTCGACGTCGAGTGGCGCGCTATGGCTTGTCAGATCGCGCAGACGGCGCCAGGCAGCTCGCGCGCCGTCAAGTCAGTCGTTGGAGCAGCTGCGCCGTCGACGCATCGTGATCTCGAAGCGGACGCGGCCGACGCGTTTGCTCGGCTGTGGACGGCCGATGAACATTGGGCTGCGGTTGAAGCACTGGAGGAGAAACGGAAGTCCGGGTGATCGTTCACCGCACGTGAGCTTCACTCCGCCCGTTCCGCTTCTGCGAGGGGATCGTGCTCGTGACCCGAGTCGAAGCCGCCGTGCTTGCGCAAGAACGTGGTTGACCTGCGGTGGATACGCCAACCGTCCGGAGTGCGGCGGTACTCATCGTTGTACCACCCCAGTCGCATGGCGTGCGTCTCCTGGTCGATGAACACGAAGTGCTGTACCCCACTTGCGCGATCGCCGTCGATCTCGACAACCGGCATGTTGCCGATGAACTGGCCCCGTGGCGCAGCCGCCAGCAGAGCTGGGAATCGCTCGAGTGTGTAGCTCGACCCGAAGGCGTTGTATTCGGCGTCGGGCGTGAACACATCGAGCCATTTGTCTCCGACGAATTGGCTGGTGTACTTCATGTAACGCGAGCACAGAGCGTGCAGTCGCACGAGATCGTCCGTCTCGTTCGGATCTGGGGCTTCGTTCGGTTCGTCCGTCTCGTTTGGTTCGTCGGACATTGACGCCGTCAGCCTCCTTGTCATGGTCCCGCCTGCGTCGACCGGTGAATGCCGAGTCCCGCACCCCGCGGAGCCTCATGCTGGCCAGCCACGCACCTCGATGAGCAACATAAGGGAGCCTTACAACTGCTCAGCAGTACCTGGTGAGCAGGGACCAGACCTCCCTATGATAATGAGGTTCTCACTGGCTGACAGCGGCGCTTGCCTCGCTCAGGGATCGGTCTCAGTAAGGGTTCGGCTGGGACGCTCGGACCCGGCCCGAGACAGCGCTCGGTTCTGGCCGGGAAAGTATCTTCCGCTTGACCGGAACGAACCGGTTGGCGTCATTCTGTTGCGAGGAGGTCTTTGTGGCGATGCCGGGGGGCACAGTCGAAGAACGTTGGCGGCTGCGCACCGTGCCGCAGCACCTTGTGCGGCACTACCGCGAAAACGGCTGGTGGAGCGAAGCGACACTCGGAACGATGGTCGAGAACGGTCTCGGGGCTGCCGGAGCTGCGCGCTTCTCGGTGCGTTCGAAGTTCCATCCTTGGACGGGCACCCTGGCAGACGTCGACCGTGCGGCGCGTTCGTTGGCGTCGTCGTTGAGGGCTAGGGGCGTGCGTCCGGGCGATGTCGTGTTGTTCCAGCTTCCAAACTGGGTTGAGGCAGGTATCACCTTCTGGGCGGCTGCTTACCTCGGCGCGGTGATTGTGCCCGTCGTCCACTTCTACGGCGCAAAAGAAGTCGATTACATCCTCAGAGCCACATCACCTGAGGTCGTGGTGACAGCGGACCAGTTCGGACACGCCGACTACTTGGAGGTATACGAGGAGCTGCTTTCGCAACGTGGATCCTCCATCTGGCTCGTCGCGCGGAGCGCGGACTCACGTTTGCCGAAAGGTGCAACCAGCTTCGAGAGCATGCTCGACGCCAATCCGCTTTCCCATCCCGCCGCTGTCGACCCCGATATGCCGGCCGTCATCGGTTTCACATCGGGGACCACCCGCGACCCGAAAGGTGTCGTGCACTCCCATCACACGATCGGTTTCGAGACTCGTCAACTCGACTACATGTTCCCGAAGGGGGGTCCGCCCCAGATCACGGGGGCGCCCGTCGGCCACTTCATCGGAATGCTCAACGCGTTCCTCACGCCTCTGCTTCGTGACCAGCCGGTGAACCTGATCGACGTCTGGGATCCCGGCGAAGTACTGCGCATGATGATCGAAGAGCACCTCGGGATCTCGGGTGGTGCTACGTACTTCATGACCAGCCTCATCGACCACCCCGACCTGACGAGCGAGCACCTCGCGCTCATGCCTTTCGCGGGGCTCGGCGGATCACCGGTGCCGCTAGCTGTGATGCAAAGGCTTTCCGCGCTCGGCATCAAGGCATTTCGCTCCTACGGCAGCACGGAGCACCCTTCGATCACGGGATGTCTCCTCAAGGAGCCCGAGGCCAAGCGGCTGGCCACGGACGGGCGTCCTCTCCCGGGGGTAGAGATACGTCTCGACCCGGATGGCGAGATCTCGAGCCGTGGGCCTGACTGCTTCGTCGGTTACACGGACCCGAACCTCACGGACGCTGTGTTCGATGAAGACGGTTGGTATCGCACCGGCGACGTCGGGGTCCTCGACGAGGACGGGTATCTCACGATCACGGACCGCCTGTCCGACATCATCATTCGCGGGGGTGAGAACATAAGCGCGCAGGAGATCGAGGAGCTCGTCATCGAGCTAGACGAAGTGGCCGAAGTGGCCGTGGTGGCCGCACCAGACGAGCGCTTGGGCGAGCACGCAGCAGCCGTCGTCCGCTTGCGGGAGGGAGAAACCGCACCGACGCTCGAGGGAGTGCGCTCCCATCTCTCGGCTGCCGGACTGTCGCGGCAGAAGTGGCCTGAATCACTCCACGTCGTCGATGAATTCCCGCGCACCGCTTCGGGGAAGATCCAGAAGTTCCGACTGCGGGCGCAGCTCCGTGAAGCGCACCTTCATAGCGCGCAGCTTCGTGAAGCGCCGCTTCGTGGGTCGGAACATGACGAAGACTCACGCACGGTGGAAACGTCATGAGCGAGGACAAGCTTCGTATCGAACCTTTGGCGTTGAAGCAGTGGCCCGAGGAGATGCGTGACGCGATGGCGGCGCTTCGACCACCGCAAGCGCGTCATTCCGTGCCAGACGGAAGCGGGGACCGGCCGAAGGCATTGAACGCTCTCGGGACGTTCGCCCGATACCCTGCGCTCGCACGTGCGTTCAACACCTTCAACGGCCACGTGTTGTATGCGAACACACTTTCTGAGCGCGAGCGGGAGCTGCTCGTACTCCGAGTCGCGTGCCTGCGACGGTGCACGTATGAGTGGGCGCAGCACTCGGTCATCGCCGCTCACTCGGGGTTGACTCAGGGCGAGATCGGGCGCGTCGAAGAGGGCCCGGAAGCTGCCGGGTGGCTGCCACTCGAGAAGGCGATGTTGAAGGCCGTAGACGAACTGGTTTCTGATGCCGTCATCTCGGACGATACGTGGACCGCTCTTGCAAGCGAGCTCGACGAAAGACAGATGATGGACCTCGTCTTCACGGTGGGCGCTTACGACGCGCTCGCCATGGCTTTCCGGTCCTTCGGCGTGCAACTCGACGCCGATCTGCGAAAATGAGCTTCTCAGATTAGGAGATTGGTGCTACCGTTTATCGGTAGGCTTCAGGGGAGGATCCCATGTCACACTTCAACAAGCCTCCCGAGGGGAGCTGGACGGAGCACTATCGGCTTGGCACAGGTCCGGTTTCCTATGAGGACTCAATCTCGCCCGCCCGATACGAGCTCGAGCGCGACGCCATCTTCCGCCGAACGTGGCTGAACGTAGGCCGCGTCGAGCAACTTCCGAAGAGAGGGAGCTACTTCACCAAGGAGCTCGACTCAGCTCGAACGTCCGTGGTGGTTGTGCGCGGTTCGGACGACGAAGTACGCGCCTTCCACAACATTTGTCGTCACCGCGGCAACAAGCTCGTCTGGAGCGACTACCCGGAGGAGGAGACGAGCGGGGTCTGCCGGCAGTTCACCTGCAAGTACCACGGTTGGCGCTACTCGCTTGAGGGCGAATGCACCTTCGTCCAACAGGAGTCGGAGTTCTTCGATCTCGACAAAGCGGACTACACGCTCATGCCGGTTCGCGCGGAGGTCTGGGAAGGGTTCATCTTCGTCAACCTCGATCCGGCCGACAGTGGTTCACTCGCCGATTACCTCGGGGAATTCGGCCGAGGCATTGCGGGTTACCCGTTCGGCGAGATGACCCAAGTGCATCGTTACCGCGCAGAGGTCCGTAGCAACTGGAAGCTCTTCATCGACGCATTCACCGAGTTCTACCATGCACCGGTCCTGCACGCGAAGCAGTCCGTGTCTGAGGAGTCGAGCAAACTCCAGGCCGCCGGTTATGAGGCCCTTGCGTACCAGATCGACGGTCCGCACGGGATGGTGTCGTCGTGGGGAGGAATGGCGCCTCCGAAGGACATCAACATGGTGAAGCCGATCGAGCGAATCCTCCGCAGTGGGCTTTTCGGTCCATGGGACGCGCCGGACATAGGCATAAGCGAGCTTCCGCCGGCACTCAATCCCGCTCGCAGTCGCGCTTGGGGCTTGGACTCTTATTTGTTCTTTCCGAACTTCATGCTGCTCATCTGGAAGCCGAACTGGTACCTCACATACCACTATTGGCCTACGTCGTACAACACCCACATCTTCGAAGGAACCGTGTATTTCGTCCCGCCGCAGAACGCTCGTGAGCGACTGGCCCAAGAACTCGCCGTCGTGACGTTCAAGGAATATGCGCTCCAGGACGGCAATACGCTCGAAGCCACTCAGTCGATGCTCGAGTCGAGAGCGGTAACTGAGTTTCCCTTGAACGACCAAGAGATCCTGCTTCGCCACCTCCATCAGACCGCGTCTCGTTACGTGGATGACTTCGAGTCGAAAGGTTCCGCCACACCCGTTCGCGTTCACGCTGCGTCGTAATAGTCGCAAAGGGAGTTGCAACGATGCCCGTTCTACCTGTGGAGTTCGCCGAGCTCGAAGTATTTGCGGATTGGGCCATTCCGACAGAGAAGGCGCGGTATGCAAAGCGCCTTTCGAGCACGATGGACGAGCTACAAGCTTTCTACGACGCTGCTTTCGCGCGTCTCGAGTCCGCTTGCGCATATCTCGAGCGGTTCGAGATCCAGTCACTTCCCGAGGACGCCAAACGCCTACTGTGGCTCTTTTGCTCCCTCGTTACGGTGTCCTTCCCGGTGGAGGTGTGGCGCCAACCAAGGGTGCCCGACAGCGGCGCATCCAGCTTCGATGCGGTCCTCGAGCCAGCCGTTTGAATCGACAGCGCCCCCGGACGAGCGTCCATTTCGGAAATTGTGATGAGCCTTCCCCTAATCCGATATCGAGGCTCTCTTTTTTTCGGCGCTAAGATTTCCGGACATGACGGCAAACGAGCCCGCTGAAGAGTCAGAGACCGTCAGCTGGCGCGAGCAGGCGGTGGCGCGCTCGCTCGGATCTGCGAGACTGCGCGCAGAGAACCGGGTCCAGCGCTTCATCGACGCGGCATTCGACTTGTTGAGCGAAGCCGGCCCGGGACGAGAGTTCACGGTCCAAGACATCGTGGAGCGCTCTGGTCAGTCGCTTCGGAGCTTTTATCAGCACTTCAGCGGCAAGCAGGAACTGCTCCTGGCACTCTTTGAGGAATCCGTCCGCCTTACGGCGGACGACCTGCGCGGTCGACTCGAAGGCGAGCGCGACCCACTCGAACGCCTTCACCGTCTTGTCGTGGATTACTACGCGCTGTGCCGCCCGACGGCCAGGCTCAGAGGAAAGAACCGTGCGCCTCTTGCTCTCGCCGAGTTCGCCCAGCAACTCATGACAGCAAGTTCCCCCGAGGCCACGCGTGCATTCGTGCCGCTCGTGTCGCTCTTCACAGAGGTCTTCGACGAAGCCGTCGCCGCCGGCGCTGTCCGCGCCGATCTCGCCGGACGGCGCACTGTCGGCCTTCTCCTCGAGACCATCATGTTCAGTCCGTTCTCGTCGACCATCGGCGGGCCCGGCGCCGAGCTCGACCTTGGAGACGCGGCTGAGGAGCTCTGGGATTTGATCCTCTACGGCATTGCCCCAGACTCTGTGCCCCGGGCGGGTTCCAAGCAATCGCGGACCGGCACCCGCAGACGCCGCTGAGAGGCGGAGAAGCACCCGCTCTCACGGCCTCGCTGGTTCGGCCTCTAAGAGAAGCGGTTTGCGGCAGATGAAAGCCTCACCGATGCATACGTGGGTCGAAGCCGCTGCGCGAGCTCTCGGTGCGCGACTCGCGATTGTGGCCGGCGATGAGCAGTGGACGTATAGGCGCCTCGACAGCGTTTCGTCCAGTTTCGCGAGTCACCTGGCTTCTTCGGGCGTTCGACCCGGGGACCGTGTCGTGGTCATGACCGCCAACCGTCCGGAGTTCGTGGTCGCGATCAACGCGATCAGCAAGCTCGGTGCAACATCTGTGCTCATCAGTCCTGCGTGGAAGTCACTGGAGTGCGAACACGCCTTCGAACTTACCGATCCGGTATACGCGGTCGGTGACGCGGAGAGCTCGGCGCTCCTTTGCGAGCATCTGGGTGGCCGTCGTGTCACCGACGTCGACGACGATGCCGGGACGGCAACGGCCGGCTCGGGAACCGCCGGCTCGGAGGCCGGTGACGTTCCGCTTGCTCGCCGTGTGGATCCTGGGAGTGACGCTGTCTTCGTGTTCAGCTCCGGTACGACGGGAATGCCGAAGGCTGTGCGCCACACGCACCGATCGTTGGCGGTAGCTACGTCCCACTGGTGTGCGGCGCTCGGTCTCGGCCCCGCGGACCGTTTCCAGATCGCAACGCCTCCCTCGCACATCCTCGGTCTCCTCAATCTGCTCGCGGCGGCTTCGGCCGGCGCGACCGTCCGCCTCCATCGGCGTTTCGACCTGGACGAGGTCCTTCACCGCATTTCGACCGAACGCATGACACTCGAGATGGCGGTCGCGCCGATCGCCCTCGCGATGGCCAATCATCCCGACCTCGAGCGTTACGACCTTTCGTCGCTTCGCTACATCATGTGGGGAGCGACGCCCGTCACGCAGAGCGTCGCAGAAACGGTCACCAGACGGTCTGGTGTTCGGTGGTTGCCGGCGTACGGCGCAAGCGAGCTACCGGTCATCGCAGTCAACCCGGTGCACGATCCGAGCCACTGGAGACTGGACTCCGCGGGCCTCGCGCCGAGCGGTGTGTCGCTGCGGGTCGCGGACCTCGAAAACGGAGACGTGCTCGGAGCCGGCGGCGTCGGGGAGATCCAAGCGCGCAGCCGCTCGTTGATGGCCGGCTACCTGCCTGCGGACGCAGACGAAGACGCGTTCGTGGATGGCTGGTACCGCACGGGCGACGTCGGCTGGCTCGAGAAGGACGGTTGGGTGCACATAACCGACCGGTCGAAGGAGATGATCAAGGTAAGCGGGTTCCAGGTCGCCCCGGCCGAGATCGAGTCGGTTTTGCTCGGCCATCCTTCGGTGGTCGACTGTGCCGTGTTCGGCGTTCCTGACGATCGTTCCGGAGAGCTTCCCGTGGCAGCCGTACAGTTGGATCCGATCAATCCCGTGTCGTCCGGAGAGCTCGAACGGCTGGTCGCCGATTCCCTTGCCACCTACAAGCGAGTAAGCCGGGTTGTAATCGTGGACACGATTCCACGACTGCCTTCAGGAAAGGTTCTGCGCCGGTCGCTGCGCGAACAGTGGACCGGGGGCTCGGCGAGCTTTGAGTCTTGAGTGCTGCTCGGCCACTTGAGTGCTGCTCGGCCACTTGAGTGCTGCTCGGCGCATTGATGCTCGGCGACTTGGGGCCTCACGAGCCTTGGGGTCTCACGGGCCTTGGGGTCTGATGGACACCGCCGTTGTCTCCAAAGTGATGCTTATGGCCCGAGTGGCGCTTGTGGCGCTGTTTTCCACAGGACAGCCGGGCGCGCCACAAGCGCCACAAGGCCCATAAGCACCCGAAAGAAAACCTAGGGATGGACACGCTGACACCGTCACCCGAGACCGTCACCCGAGACCGTCACCCGCGACCCGCACCCCGCCACCAGTCCAACGAGCGGCTCTAACCAAGGGCCGCTCAGCTGTTCGCAGGGCTCCTCAACGCGGCGCAGACACCGCCGTCGACGAGCACGTCGGTCCCGGTGACGAAACTGGCTTCGTCCGACATCAAAAAGGCCACGACGGCGGCCACCTCCTCGGCTCTGCCTTCCCGTCTGCCGACGGGAGTGCGCTCTACCAGCTCCTTCATGAACGGATGACTCTCGGCTTCCTGCCTTCCCTGGGGCGTGTCGATCACGCCGGGTGAAACAGAGCAGATCCGGCTGCCGGCAGGCCCTAGGCGCACTGCTTCGCGTTTGACAAGCCGTTGTACGCCCCGCTTGGCCCAGGCGTAGGCAAAACCGGTGTCCTCGATGCTTTCACCGATGACAGCGCGCAAGCGCTCCAAGAACTCGTCGTCCTCCGGTGCGTCGATTACGAGGTCGGCAGCAGGGTCGACGTCATCCAAAGCGAGCAGCGATGCCATCGAGGCAAAGCACACGATCACAGTGCCGTCCGTGGCGAGCGGTCGTAGAGCGTTGATCAGGTTGGCCGTTCCAACCAGGTCGACGCTCAGGATGCGTTTCCAGTCGGCCATCGTTGGCGATATCCCGGCCGCGTGTGCGACAGCGCGGAGAGTCCCGAGCTCGGACACCCGAGACACAAGACGAGCCAGACCCTCGGAATCGGTCACATCCAACAAAAAGGGCTCGATCAAAGTGACCTCAACGGCTGCGCGTAACTCCGTTGCAGCTTCGAGCAGCGACACTTCGTCGAGGTCTACGAGAAGGAGTGCATCTACCGTTTCGGCGAGGCGTCTCGCGCACGCCCGTCCCATCCCGCGGCCAGCTCCTGTCGCGATCCCCACGAGTGGCATCCCGACTCCCGCTGTCGTCCGGATTATCTGTTCCGGGACTGGCCGCTCTGCGACCGGCCGCTCTCCTGCGACGAGCCGCTCGAGCCGCTCTGCGGACGGCTTCGGGGCACATCGCGAAAGGCGACGTCACGGTCGAGTGTCGGCTCGCGCGGCATACCGAGCACTCGTTCGCTGATCACGTTTCGCGCCATTTCCGTCGTGCCGCCGCCGATGCAGGACACTTGGCGCATCAGAAACTCGTTTCCCGACCAGGCTGCGGTCCCGTCTCCATCGGTCCACGCAGCGCCCGTCGAACCGGCAGCCTCGAACCGGAGGGTGTGGATCCGCATCGTCACCATGGCTTTGAAGAGCCTCGCGATCGCCGATGCCTGGTCGGACATCCGGCCCAACCTGATCCCGTCGGCGACACGGAGGGCGAGCTCGTGGCCAACCAAGTCGAGGACCCGCGCCTCCCCGATGAGCTCCAGCAGTTCGGGATCGTGTACATGGCCTACGTCGCGTGCGATCGCGGCGACTGACGTTGCCGCGAGCCCTCCGTGGACGGTGCCCGTAGGGTTGGTCACATAGGGCGAGCTGTAGAGAATCCGCTCGTGGAACATCCATCGAGTTCCTACCGTCCAACCGTCGTCTACATCGCCGATCCTGTCGGAGTCCGGGACTAGAACGTCGGTCATGAATTCCTGGCAGAACTCCTTGGAACCGTTGAGCATCTCGATGCGGAAGACGTCGATGCCCGGTTGGTGTATGGGCAGCATGAAGACCGTAAGGCCCCGGTGCTTTGGAGCGTCCCAGTTGGTCCGGGCCAGGCACAAGGCCCAATCGGACCACCATGCGCCGGTCGTCCAGACCTTGGATCCGTTGAGCACCCACACGTCGCCGTCGCGAACGGCGCTAGTAACTGCTCCGGCTACGTCCGAACCACCGCTCGGCTCGGAGAGAAACTGCATCCAGAGCTCTTCGCCCTTCAGCATCGCCGGGATGTGCTGCCGTTTTTGTTCTTCCGTGCCGAATTCGAGAAGAACCGCGGCGCAGGGGCAGAGCGTGGGCACCTGTATCCGGGTCGGATACTCGTAGCCGGCGAGCTCCTCGTTCAACACGCTTTGATGTTCCGGCGAAAGACCCTGACCTCCGTACTCCTTCGGAACGCAGATCCCAGCGAGGCCAGCATCGAAGAGCTTGCGCTGCACTTCCCGGTCGTGTGCGACGGCCGCGAGCTCGGCCTCCTCGCTCATACGGCTGATCGCATGGCCCGCCGATTCGCCGGGCTCCAGGGGACGCAGATTGTGTGAGATCCACTCACGCGCTCTTGTCCTGAACGTATTCAAGTCCTCGGTCATGTCTTCGACCCGGTACGTGCTCACGCGGCGTCCTCGCGCAGGATGACTTTTCTCGCAACTCGCTGGCGGTGCTCTGCAGGCGTTCCGTACAGCAAGCGGTTCACCGTGACTCGCCGCAGAAATAGGTGAAGGTCATGTTCGAACGTCACCCCGATGCCGCCGTGGAGCTGGACGCAGTCCTGAACGAGCTCCGTGCCGTACTCACCGATGAACGCCTTTCCCGCGCTCGCGAGCTCGCTTGCCTCTCCGGACCGCGCCTCGACCGACTCGGCGCAGGAATCACTGATCGCGTGGCTCGCTTCGAGCCAGGCCATCATGTCGGCAAAGCGATGCTTGATCTCCTGGTAGGAGGCGAGCGGCCTTCCGAACGAGTAGCGGTCGAAGGCCCACTCGACTGTCATGTCGAACGCGCTCTGCATCGCACCTGTCGACTCGGCGTTCATGATCACCAGCGCTAGCTGAAGCTGACGTTCGACATCGTCTTGCGCTCTGCCGATCTCGCCGACCACCGCCTCGACAGGGACTCTAACGTCATCGAACTCGACCGCCGCGAAACGCCGCGTGAGATCGATCGTGTGCATGGCCTCTATCCGCACCCCTGGACAGTCAGTGGGAACGAGCGCCTGGGTGAGGCCTCCTTCGCTGTGACCGGTGACGAGTAGTTGGTGTGACTGTTCGGCGAACTCAACGGGACGCTTAAAGCCGTTCAGCACGAGGTGCTTACCTTCGACTCGCATCTGGAGGTTGACCGTTCCCAACCGATCGTGAGGAGGTGGCTCGCTGTAGCACCACGTCGCCAGTTGATCGCCTGAGAGGAGCTCTGCGAGTACCGGCGCGTGTGCAGGTGAGCCGGACGTGCCGAGTGCGGAAGCTACGACGTTGTTGGCCACGAGCGGGCCTGGTGCTGCTCTCCGTCCGAATTCGTAGGCGATCAGGCTCAGGTCAACCGCACCGCGTCCGCTGATCGTTCCGCCACCTTGCTCCTCGCTCACGAGCAGTGACGTCCACCCGAGCTCGCAGCCCGACCGCCAGAAGCGTCTGTCGAAACCCGCTGGATCGGTGCGGAGACGCCGGATTTCTGTGACCGGGGCGCGATCGTCGAGGAACTTCGCCGTGGTCTCTCGAAAAACCTCCTGATCAGGGCTTAATTCCAAGAGCATGCGCCAGCACCTCCGGAGGTTGGGCGGGCGACAAATGCGACCGGACGCACCTCAGACGACACCGATTCCCGCCGCCTCGTTGCGTCTGCGCCATTCCGATCGCGGCATCCGGGTGGTGTCCACGTCCCGGGCCAAACCGCGGAGCGCGCCGACTGTGGCTTCGCCCTTGGGCGTGTGGTTGAAGGGGTCCCAGTCGTAGAAACGGCAGGCGTTCTCCCACGTGATCTTCGCGATCTCCTCGTCGTTGCATCCCGCTTCCTGCAACTCGTGCCACGCGAACTCCGGCGACTCGGGCCACGTGGTGTCCGTGTGCGGGTAGTCGCACTCCCATGCGATGGTGTCGATGCCGATCCGCTCCCGAAGTAACAAGCCGGAAGGATCGGTGATGTAGCA
>Ga0187783_10001187_pt1 | contig 19242 bp, 16 predicted proteins | sample 1015_SJ02_MP02_2_FD_132471 | JGI IMG/M metagenome (GOLD analysis project Ga0187783, IMG submission 132471) | Tropical peat soil microbial communities from peatlands in Department of Meta, Colombia - 1015_SJ02_MP02_20_MG | ecosystem: Environmental > Terrestrial > Soil > Wetlands > Peat | place...
CAGGCATGCGCCAATGAAGGCGCTAATCACGGATCGAACGAAGCCGGCACCGAGATGGATTCCTAGCCGTGGGAGCAGATAGCCAGCGGACGCAGGCGCGTCTGTTACTTCGCCACGTCACGCCATCCGGTCGAGCCGCGTTGCCAGCACGTCGAAGGAGACGCGGGCATCGCGGCTCTCGCGTGGACCGGATGCTCGGAGCTGAATTGCTACGTCATTCTCACCTTGATTCCGCCTCACTTGCCGCCCGGCTTTTGCGTTGCATCCGGCAACGACTGAACCTCCTCACCACGGAGGAGTAGCCTGACTCGGTCGGCCATATGCTCAAATTTGTCGGCGTTGATGGTTACGGCTTTGGAGCCAAGGCCAAGCCACCGACCAAGGTCAACCTGGATGGAGTGAATTCTGCCGTCAGGGCCCCTGTTGACCTCGACGACTTGACCAAGTTCCTTGCCGTCCGAGCTGACAACGGGCCGGCCCCGCAAGGCTGCCAACCCCTCGTATGCCTGCTGTAAAGCATTAATGACGGTTTGGCAGGGTTGTGAAAGCGAGGTGCGTTTTTCCATAACGCATTGCTCGATTTTATCCGCATCACTGCATTTCTCTTGTATGTCGGTCCAACATGCATCAGCGATGCGGTCCACGCGAGCTAGCGCGCCTTCGAGATGGCGCGAAACGCGGTATAGGGCGAACTGGCATCGGTAGCTCAGCTGGTCATCGTGGGCCTGCATGCACAGTACCAGCCGGCCCTCACCACGAGAAACATTGCCACAGAATTTTTTTACGTCCGAGGCGCAAGCGCCCTCAACCGTTTCAACTGCCGCAGCTAGTCGCTCCCTAAGATTGGGTTGAGCCGATGCACTAGGATTGGATTGGGCTAATGCACTCGAATACGCCAATCCTGCCGCTACACACACTGCGGAAGCGAGCACGTTCCTTAGGCTGTTCCCCATTTTCCAGTCTCCTGTTCTGAGGGTGGAAGCTTCGATTCTGCCTCTCCAGACGCCGCAAGAGAATCGAGATTAACCCGAAGACAATTGGAAAATTTCCCGGCTCCTCAATCGCCACGAATACGGATTACCGAGCGCCGAGGCCCTGCGTTCCTTTGCACGCCGCCAGTCCTTATTAGCTTGGTCGGAACGCCCGCATTTCCATGCCTTCTGGCAAAGTTCAGCGCAAGTCTGGAGCCGTCATTGGCGATGGTCGGTACCTTGGCCGCCACATCAAAGGAGCGAAGTATGTGGAATTCCCCGGTGTGGACCACACGCCATGGGTTGGAGATGTGAATTCCATCATAGGCGAAATCGAGACGTTCCTGACAGGCCAGCGTCGGGATGTCGACACTGATGCTGATCGCGTACTCGCGAGCGTATTGTTCACGGATATCGTTGACGCGACCAAGCGGTTGGTCGAGCTTGGCGATCGTGCGTGGAGAGACGTTCTTACACAGCACCACTCGCTTGTTCGCGAGCAATAAAGTCGGCATCGCGGTCGAGAAATTGACACCGCGGGGGATGGATTTCTTGCAGCTTTTGATGGGCCGGCGCGTGCGGTGCGTTGCGGCCGGGCAATAGCCGATTCGGTCAAGAAGCTAGGCATTCGCATTCGGGCGGGGGTTCACACCGGCGAGTGCGAAGTCATCGGTGAAAAACTCGGTGGCATAGCGGTTCACATCGGAGCGCGCATCGGAGCTCTCGCTGCAGCAGATGAAGTGCTGGTCTCGAGCACCGTAAGGGATTTGGTCGCAGGGTCCGGCCTCAAGTTTGAAGACCGGGGAACCCACAGTTTGAAGGGCGTTCCGGGAACGTGGCAGCTGCTCGCAGCGACCTGAGCGTGTTATCTTTTCGAAGGGACTGCGCCAGCGGCCGCAGCGGATTGCCGCGTCCACAATTCCCTCAAGGTGCTGGGCACAACGCTTCCACTCGCTGCAGTCACGCGGGGTAGAAGCGATTGTACCGTTGCGCCGGACTTCATTATTTTGAGCACACCGCTCCCGGATGACGACACTGCTGCTGCTTTGGGCCATTAGATGGCGACGCTGCACATTGGCTCGCCAAGCCGCTAGCCGATTTGTCGGCCTGCAGCGAAGCGTCGCCGATGTTATTCCGTTCGCGTCAGCGATGCGTTGAGGCATGAGAGCCAACTATGCCGTCGCCGCGGTCTTCGTGCAGAAAGCCCTGTTGGGGACGCGATTGATCTCCGACGTGATCGCCTGGATCACTCCTCCTATTTGGAGCCGCCGCTCGCAAATTGAGGCTTCTGTCCGGGCGGGGTCGATCACGCGTTCACACGTGCAAAAACGCGACCCGACTTCAAGCCAATCGGGGCCGACCCGTAACCCTCGCTGATTTTTGCCCAGCGACAAGGCCCCCTGCGTCGAGATGGCCCGATCAGGCTCTGAGCGGTGTACTCACGTGCGCGCTCATGATCATCTCCATCTCTTGCCCTAACATGCAAGCATGAGACGAGCGGTTCCATTCTCCGTCGCTGTTAATGCGAAAATGGCGAAGCGCAGTAGCCGGTGCGTCCATCGATCGGTTGACGCAACCGGTGCTCAACCGATTGTGAGGATAGGTCCGGTCGCATGGCAGATGATGCCGCCTGCTCGCTGCGCCAGGTAGGATAGGCCGCCCACCACGGCGTCAGGGCGCGGCAGGTGCCGAGCGCTTCGGCTGTCTCCGACTTGCCGCTCAGTCGCACGATCGGTCAGCGGATCTCTCCGTTGTCGACAATGGCTCAGCCTCTGTTACCGGCGGCTCAAGAGCTTAAGTCGTTGATTTTTCTGGAGACATCGTTCGTCTATGGGGCGCCAGCCCTCGGTCGTGATTCGCAGGGCGAGCGCGGCGTTGGCGTGCGGAAGTCTGCGCGGTTGAGGATGATGCCGCGGCTCGCCGTCCCCTCGTGATACTCGGCGGCTACGACGAAGATGCTCATTGCGAACCGCCGGCGCTTCCCATCCCCAGCGCATGTGGCAGACCACGTCGTGCCGTTACTCTGTATTGACAGCACGGGTCGCCATCTGCGCGAGGTAGACGGGGGCTGCTAGCTTGCACGTTTAGGCCGTTTGGGGCCAGCCGCACCACGGATCGGAACGAAATGCTCGGCGCATTCCTGGCTGTGCTATCGGCGGCAAGCTTCGCGGCAACGACTGCCGCCGGAAGACGCGGCGTGATTACCGGCACGCCGGCACAAGGCATGGTTCTAAGCAACCCTGTTGGGGTTTTATGCTTCCTCCTTGTCGCTGTACTCGCTGGCCAGATCACACAGACTATCGAGTTCCCTTCAACCAGGGCAGCGTGGATGGCGGGGGTCGGGGTACTTCAGTTCGTAGTCGGGCGGTACGCAAATTTCCGCGCAAACCAGAGCGCCGGAGTGAACCTAACGGCACCAGTGGTCCAGCTCAACGTGGTTGTGACGCTGGTGCTGGCAGTCGTTCTCATCGGAGAACCGTGCACCGTTCTGCAGATCATCGGCGGCCTTGTCATGTTCGCGGGCGCATTCACCACGCAGCAGCAGTCTTTGGCAAAAACCAGCGCACCTGGGTTCTCGCCGCGCTATGCGGAAGCCTATTTGTATGCGTTGCTTGCGGCGCTGGCGTACGGCACGGGCCCGTTCATGGCGCGCATCGCCCTCCAGTTCTCCGGGCCTTCAAGCGCGATATCCGGCGGACTAATCGCCTACGGCGCATCGACCGCCGCAGTCGCGACGATGGTCTTGGTCTCATCTTCGCTGCGGCGCAACGTAGCATCCGCAAGGTGGGAAAATATCCGTTGGTTCATATCCTCTGGCGTCGCCGTCGCCGCGGCACAGGGCTTCATGTACGCAGCTTTAGCGGTCGCCCCGATCATGTTTGTCATTCCATTGCTGCAACTCTCTCTCGTGTTCCGACTATTCTTTTCGGCGTGGGTCAACCCCCACCACGAAGTGTTTGGCATCAAGATCATCCTTGGTACCGTCATATCGATGGTCGGGGCGTGCGCGGTGGCGGTCGACACCGATCTCATCCTAGCTGCTCTGCGTCTGCCGGAGACATTGGCGCGGGTGCTGCGCGTGTCGGTGAGCTGATCCCGAGCTGATCTCACGGCCGCTCCAATAGCTCAATAGCTGCGCGGCGCACTATCCCGCCGATGCGGGTCGTGTTCGCGCGATCCCCTTTGCGATCGTCGGTCTGCATCAACTTGCATCAGAGCATTTGATGCTTCTCAGATTTGGTTTGTTCCCCCATAGCGCCCAGGGTAGCGTTTGCGGCAAAACAACCGGGCGCCAAGCCTTGGATACGTGGAGGAGAAGTCCGATGAGGCTCTACATCTCTTGCATCACGGCATTCCTATGTAGCCTCATCGGGATGGCCGGGTTATCGCGGGAGTCCGTTGCTCAGGGCGCGCTCGCCAATCTACCGCGCAGAGAAACGCTGATCCTCGAGAATCCGGAGGGCACGATCAAGAACGCCGGCTGGTTCAACATCTGGGCGATCAACGCCGGAGGCCAGTCGAACGGACTGCAGCAGGCCGCGCTCGACACGCTATGGTACATCGACCCCGATCGCGGTCTCGACGGGGTCTGGCAGAACTCGTTGGCAGCCGAGAAGCCGATCTACAACGCCGACTTTACCGAAATGACCGTCAAGCTGCGGCGCGGCATCTACTGGAGCGATGGCGTCGAGTTTACGGCGGCCGACGTCGTCTACACGGTAGCGGCGCAGATCAAGTACAAGAACATGCGCTGGAGTGCGGCGCTTAGTCTTAATGTCGACGCGGTCGAGGCCACCGAGCCTTACACCATCGTCTTCAAGCTCAAGAAGCCCAACTCGCGTTTTCACGCCCTTTTCACGGTGCGCTGGAATGCCATCTGGATCATGCCCAAGCACGTGTTCGAGAAGGTCGAAGACCCGCTGAAGTTCGACTTCAACAAGCCGGTCTCACTCGGCGCCTACGTACTCCACAACTATGATCCGAACGGCCGCTGGTACATCTGGCATCTTCGCGACGACTGGCAGCGCACGACGCTCGGCGCCTACGGTAAACCGAGCCCAACGTATCTTGCCTACGTCGATCCCGGTCCACCCGAAAAGCGCGTCATCGCTCAGATGAATCACGAGCTTGACGTGATTCACGACGTGGCGCCCGAAGGCATGTTCACGTTGGCCAAGCAGTCGAAGAGTTCGGTGGCGTGGTTCAAGGGATTTCCCTACGCGCATCCCGATCCGACTCTCCCGGCGCTCATCTTCAATACGCAAAACGACGTGTTCAAAAGCAAGGATGTACGCTGGGCGCTGGCGCTGCTGATCGACATCAAGGCCGTTTCGATGGCGTCCTACCGCGGCGCCGCTACCATCTCCGCCATCGGCATTCCGCCAACCGGGGCACATCCTGAATTCTACCACGGCCCGTTGCAGGATTGGCTTTCGGCATTCGAACTCGATACGGGTAAGCGCAAGATCAAGCCCTACGATGCCACGGTCGGCCAGCAAATCGCCAATATGCTGAGGTCGTCGATGGACGACCAGATACCCACCGACCCCAAGGCCATTGCGGCTGCATTCGGCATGGGCTGGTGGAAGAGTGATCCGCAGGCCGCAACCGAGCTGCTTGAGAAGTCGGGCTTCAAGAAGGTCGGCAACGGCTGGCAGGCGCCCGATGGCAAGCCTTTCGCGGTGCGCGTCGTGGTCGAAGGCGAGGCGCGGCCGGTTATGACACGGGCGGGCTCGATGATCGTCGAGCAGTGGCGCCGGTTCGGCATCGACGCCAAGGTCGACGTAGCGCAGGGCACGCTGGTGACCCGCCGCTCGGCCGGCGATTTTGATACGCTCATGAGCTGGAGCGTCGAGACCTGGGGCGGGCACCAAGATCTGTCGTACTTCCTGGATAGCTGGCATTCGCAATTCGTGGCTGCGCCCGGCACCCCGCAGCCGCCGCGCAACTGGCAGCGTTGGTCACACCCCGATCTCGATAGAGTCATCGAGGAGATCCGCAACATCGGCTTCGATGATCCCAAGGGCATCGAACTCGGCCGCGAATACGTGAAGATCGCCGTGCGCGAAATGCCGACAATCCCGCTCATGTCCTACAACGTGTTCACCGTGATGGACACGACCTATTGGACGGGATACCCAACTTCCCAGGATCCCTACACGGACCCAGTTCCCAATTGGGCCAACTCGCGCGCCATGTTCGTGAGACTGAAGCCGAGGGGATGACTGACAAGGGCCAGCATACCTGATGCGCTTCTATGTGAAGTACTTCGCGCAGCGGCTGTTTCAGTTCCTGCTCGTGGTCATTATCGGCATCAACTTGACGTACGTGATTACGCACGCGACGCCGATCGACCCGGTCGAGCAATCGATCGCGGCCGTCACCTCGTTCGGCAACACCTCGCCGGAGGCAATCGCTATGATGCGCCAGTCGCTGCGCGAGCTCTATGGCTTGACCGGCGGACCGGCCGAGCAGTACCTCAACTTCTGGCGCCGCATCGCTACTGCCGATTTCGGCCCTTCGCTGTCGGTCTTCCCGACACCGGTATCGTTGCTGATTGCGCGCGCATTGCCATGGACGATCGGCCTTCTGGCAACGGCGACGTTGCTCAGCTGGGCGCTGGGCAACCTGCTCGGTGGGCTTGCCGGCTACTATCAGGACAGGCGCAGCTTGAAATTCGTTGCCATCCTCGCAATGGGGCTGCACCCGGTACCCTACTACATCGTCGCCTTAGCGTTGCTGGTCATGTTCGGCTACGTGTGGCCGCTGTTGCCCATATCTGGCGGCTTCGGCATGAACATCGAGCCGGGACTGACGCCGACCTTTGTGCTCAGCATTCTGAAGCATTCGATACTCCCAGCGCTGTCGCTGATGCTGGTCGGGCTCGGCGGCTGGTTCCTCGGCATGCGCTCGGTGGTCGCAAACGTTGTGAACGAGGACTACGTCGTGTACGCCGAGCTTGCGGGCGTAGGCCGAAGACGTATCCTCCGGTCCTACGTGATGCGCAATGCGCTCCTGCCTCAGATCACCGGCCTGGCGCTGTCGCTTGGGGCTGTATTCAATGGGGCCATCATCACCGAGCAGGTATTCGGCTATCCGGGCGTCGGCGCATTGCTCATCTCTGCCGTCTATGCGGGCGACTACGGCCTGGTGCTGGGCGTGACGACCATCTCGATCATCGGCGTCTCCACAGCGGTGCTGATCATCGACCTTGTCTATCCCTTGCTCGATCCGCGCGTGCGAACGGTCTGAGTCGATGTTGACGACGCTCGGCGATCTGTTGCGCTACAACATCGAATTTCGGATCGGTGCGATCCTGGTCGGTCTGGTGGCGGTGATGGCGGGGCTCTCGCTCGCTTCGCCCTATTCGCCGATGGACACGTTCTTGGTTGCACCCGACTTGCCGCCAACGTTGACGCATCCCTTCGGCACCACATCACGCGGGCAGGACGTCTTTTGGCACCTTACCTTCGCCATCCGCAACACACTGGCATTCGGCATCGTTGTCGCCCTTTTGAGCCGGTTGCTGTCGCTAGCGATCGGACTTCTCTCCGGCTACAAGGGCGGCTGGGTCGATCGGCTGCTGATGTCGATCAACGACACCTTTATAGTCATTCCGCTGTTTCCGATCCTGGTGCTGTTCTATTTCATGCTTCGCGACCGCATGTCGTGGTGGGTGCTGGCCGTAATCATGGCACTATTGGGTTGGGCATACGATGCGCGGCTGATCCGTTCCGTCGCTCTCAGCCTGAAACATCGCGAGTTCACGCACACAGGCATTTTCTCCGGCATGTCAACGCGCGAAATCCTCGTGCGCGAGCACCTTCCTTATGTGATGCCGATCGTCTTCGCCACGACCATGAACAACATGAACTGGTCGATCGGTCTAGAAGTCACCCTTTCCGTCCTGGGTTTCACCGACATAAGTGCACCGACGATCGGCGGCATGATCTACTGGGCCAATCAGCACACGGCGCTCGTTGCCGGGGTGTGGTGGTGGATAGCCTTTCCAGTCATCCTGATCGTCATGCTATTCGTTGGATTGTTTCTTCTGGCCGTATCGATGAACGAGCATATCGACCCGCGCAGCCGGCTGCGGCGCATGGGTGCGGGAGGCGCATAATGGAGTCACGCGCGCCCCTCGACTGCGATCGGGCGGCCCGCACCCGGCAGCAAGCCGAGGTCGCTTTGTGCGTCGAGGATCTCAAAGCCTACTACCGAACGCGCCATTTCGGTGTCGAGCGCGAGGTCAAGGCTGTCGACGGCGTGAGCTTTGAAGTGCGTTGCAACGAAATCTACGGTCTCGCCGGCGAGTCGAGCTCCGGCAAATCGACGCTGATCAAGGCGGTAGCCGCCGCGATGCGGCCACCGCTTGAAATCGTCGGCGGCAGGGCCACCTTCCGCTTTCTTCCCGGAGCCAGGAGCCTCAATCAGGCGACCGCTTCGCAGCTGGCCGCCATCCGCTGGCGCAAGCTCTCCTACATCATGCAGGGGTCGATGAGCGTTCTCAACCCGGTGCGGCGGGTCCGGTGCTCATTCGCGGACTTCGCCAGCCGTCATCTCGGCGGGAACAAGGCGGCATTCCAAGTGCGCGTGCGCCAGCACCTGGAACTCCTCAAACTCGATGCGGATGTCCTGGATGCTTATCCGCACGAGTTGTCTGGCGGCATGCGCCAGCGCGTTACGATCGCCCTTGCCACGATATGCCGACCTGATTTCGTCATTGCCGATGAGCCCACGACCGCGCTCGACGTCATCGTGCAGAAGGACGTACTCGACATGGTCCGCGACATACAAGGCGAAATGGGCTCCTCGCTCTTGCTCGTGACGCACGACCTTGGTGTGCACGCCTACATGGCGCATCGGCTGGCAGTAATGTATGGTGGCAGACTAGTGGAGGAGGCGCGGACGCCCGAGCTGTTTTCCTCCCCGCAGCATCCCTATACCAAGCACCTGATTGCTAGCTTGCCGCGCATCGGCGTCGATGCGCCCAGAATTGGCCTTGCCGGAAGCCCGCCCAATCTCGCCGCGCCGCCGTCGGGCTGCCGGTTTCATCCGCGCTGCCCCTTGGCCGGCGATCGTTGCCGCCGCGAGATGCCCACCATGATCGCGGTTGCCGCCGATCATCGTGTCGCCTGCTTCGCTGTCGCCGGCGCCGGAGGCACGGCATGACCGCGCCGCTGATCGAGTTGTCTCACGTCTCGAAGACGTTCGGCGCCGCTGGCGGGTTCTCGCGCCGGCGCGTCCGGGCCGTATCGGATGTCGGGTTCGCCCTCCCGGCAGACGTCGCCGAGATACTGACCATCGTCGGCCGCTCCGGCAGCGGCAAGACGACGCTGGCGCGCATGATTCTCGGGATGGAGAGCCCGACCGCCGGCGAGATCCGCCTCCTAGGCAAGGACGTGGCTCAGATGCACGGTGCCAGGGACCGCAAGGCGTTCATTGCCACCGTGCAGCCAATCTTCCAAAACCCGTTCGAGGCCTTCAATCCGCTGCGGCGTCTCGATGAATACCTATTCTTGACGGCCCGCCGCTTTGGCGGCGCCGCTGATCGCCGGCAGGCGCAGGCCGGCGCCGATGCGGCCCTGCGCCAGGTCGGCTTATCGCTCGCCGAGGTCGCTGGCCGCTATCCGCATGAGTTGTCCGGCGGGCAGCTGCAGCGGACAGCCATCGCGCGGGCGCTACTGGCGAGGCCCAAGCTGCTCGTCGCCGACGAGCCGGTGTCGATGGTGGACGCCTCGCTGCGCATGTCGATCGTCAATCTGTTCATGACGCTGCGCGACGAGCTCGCCATATCCATCATCTACATTACCCACGACCTTGCCACGGCCTATCACATCAGCAATCGGATTATCATCCTGCGCGAGGGCAGGGTGGTCGAGAGCGGTGATGCCCGCACGGTGCTCGTCAGGCCGCAGCACCCCTATTCCAGGCAACTCAAGGAGGCGGTGCTTGTGCCAAGATTCCCGGGGCCGAGCTCGTCGGAGTCGGAATCACCAGCCTGAGTGGGACCTGTCATTTCGGGCCGGGGGGAGAAAAGCGAAATGAGGGAAGCGAGGGTCCTCGTGGATTGCCGATTTGCCATCGGCGAAACCGATCATCGCCTGTTCGGCGCCTTCGTTGAGCATCTCGGCCGTTGTGTCTACGGCGGTATTTACGAACCGGGCCATCCAACGGCCGATGCAAGAGGCTTCCGCGGCGATGTGCTGGCACTCGTCAATGAGCTCGGGCCGACCATCATCCGCTACCCCGGCGGCAACTTCGTCTCCGGTTACCACTGGGAGGATGGTGTCGGACCAGCCGAGCAACGTCCGACCAGACTCGACCTCGCCTGGTTCTCCACGGAAACGAACAGGTTCGGCACCAACGAATTCATCGATTGGTGTCGTGCTGCCGAGGTGGAGCCGATGCTCGCGGTCAATCTCGGCACGCGCGGTGGCGACGCCGCACGCAATCTCGTCGAGTATTGCAACCATCCGTCGGGGACCCAGTACGCGGACCTCAGGCGCGCGCACGGCTATGAGAATCCGCACGCCATCAAATTCTGGTGCCTCGGCAATGAAATGGACGGTCAGTGGCAAATGGGGCACAAGACGGCGACCGAGTACGGTCGGGTCGCCGCCGAGGCTGCCAAGATGATGCGGTGGGTCGACCCCAGCCTCGTGCTCGCGGCCTGCGGCTCAACCTCGCGCAATATGCCAACCTTCGCTCGGTGGGACGACGAGGTGCTCGAGCACACATTCGATCTGATCGACTTCATTTCGCTGCACACCTACCTGAACAATTACAAGGGCGACAGCGCGAGCTTGCTGGCCTCGCCCGATCTGATGGATCTCTTCATCGAGGAAGTCGTCGCTATCGCCGACGCAGTTGCCGCCCGGCGCCGTTCGAGCAAGCGGCTCATGCTGAGCTTCGACGAATGGAATGTCTGGTATCGCACCAGGCGCACGCGTGGCGATCGCGTCAAGGAAGGCTGGCCGATTGCGCCACCGATCCTGGAAGAGGTCTATACCATGGAGGACGCGCTGGCTTTCGGCGGGGCCTGCATCTCGCTGCTCAATCACGCCGACCGCGTCAAGTGCGCTTGCCTTGCCCAGCTCGTCAACGTCATCGCTCCGATCATGACCGAAACCGCTGGTCCGGCATGGCGTCAGACCATATTCCATCCCTTCCAACAGATGAGCCGCTTCGGGCGCGGCCGAGTGCTGCGGACCAGGGTCGAATGTGAGACCTACGCTACCTCATATTATGATCCGCGCGGGTCGATCGATCAGTCCTTCCCAATTCCAGCCGCGCCATACCTGAAGCTGGCGGCAGTTGCCGGCGGAGACGGCAGCCTCAATCTCTTCGCCCTCAACCGGGATCTGCGACAGCCATTACAGGTGATCGTCGACGCTCACGGCTTTGGCCATCTTTGCCTCTCGCTGGCGCGCGAGTTGCGCGACGATGATCTCACGGCGGTGAACAGCAAGGTCGCACCCGAGCGCATCAGGCCAAGGCCGCTGGAAGGCGTTGCTGTCGACGGAGGCAATATCAGCATGCGCCTCGCACCGGCATCCTGGAACCTCGTGCGCTTTGAACCGGGTACAGAGCCCCGGCACTAGGCGCAGCAAGGCAAGGCGTTCGATGGCTATTGGCGCAACGCGACGAAACAGGCCGCTCGGGGTTGTTGGCGCGACACCCGTTAGCGGCGGGCGAACCTACCTGCACGTCAATCCGGACCGGGACTTGCACGTGGTCGAGGGACGTCCGGCGGCGTCGATGGGAACTAATCCTGGCGCACCTCCTCGGAGCAATTCCTGCTCTCGGGTGTGCAGATCTGGCGCTGCTCCTCCTGCAACGCGTCTACGCGCCTACCACGCCCGCGCGAGCGGCTATTTGTCGTCCGCCGCCTCGTTTGCCAGGGCACTGGCGAGCCTTCCATCCGCCGCTTGCTGCAAGGCGGCGCTATGGCCGAAATAGTCGCTCACCGTGTTCGAGGCGCTTAGCCGCAGCATCGGCGGATAGATACGTACGGCCTCGCCGATGTAATTCACGTTGCGTCTCTGTGACCGCTCCTGGAGCCATTGGTTGCCTGCCGCAATCATCAGGGGAATGAGTAGAGCGATCTGGGCGGCTCTGCCGCGCGTGAGGGGAGAAGCGCTCGTCAAGTGAAGGAATAATGCGCATCCGAGCGCGACCGCGGCCAGCCAGGTGCTGCGATGGCTCCAGGGCGGCAGCGCCAAGGCAAACCAGCCGAGATCGACGGCGCCCCTGAGCGCGGTAAAGGCAGCGACCACGGATAGGATTATGGCCGCGTGGCGAGCCCAGCGCCACTCGCCTCGCATCACTCGAGACAGCAAACCCCAGAACGAAACCCACGCCGCAATCACCGCGACCGACAACCCCAATGCGGTGACAACCGCTGCAACGAGATCGCGCGGCGCGCCGAGCCAAGTCGCATAGATTGTCTGCAGCATGCACGCCGTCGCAGCGACGCCCGCAATCCAAGCCGGTTGCTGCAACAGATATGCTGGGCGCAGTTGATCTGGCCTCTCAGGATCGAGTGCCTCTCGCGCCGTGCGTACGCGCAAGCGCGTGCGACCGACCTGCAACGTGTTGTCCGGTAGGTCCAACTCCCGCACGCCATGGTACCGCTTTCCAGCAACCACAACTCCGTTCACCGAGCCGAGATCGCTCGCCACCACCCGTCCGTCGGGCATGACTTCGATAGCCGCGTGCAGCCCGGCGGCATAGGGATCATCCAGTATCACGTCGGCATGGATACTTCGTCCGATCGTGAGCTTGCGCGAGATCTCGGTCAGCCGAAGCCGCTGACACAGCTGCATCCGCCCATGACCATCGACGATTTCAATGAGTATGGCTTCGACGCTCACGGTTTCCACTCCATGGCTTCGACATAGCGACGAGTGAAGGCCATTCCCGGATTGAACTCGACACCGTAGATATCCAAATGGCTGGCGAAGCCGCTTTGCAAGCCGTTCAAGCTACTGACGCGCACGGTGAGATCATACAAGCCTACGAATTTGCGATACGCCCGCGCGCACACGAGCACGGCGGCGTCGAATCCCTTGAGCCCGACAACCCTATCCTCGCAGGCGTAGGGGCCAACGTGTCGTGGAAGACCGTAGTTGCCCACGGCATGCGTAAGTCCCGAAAGCCGCGCGGCAAAACGCCAGGCGTCGAGCTTCTCGGTTGTCAGGATATAGTGCGCATATCTGAGATCGCCGCTGAATAGACCCTGCTGCAAGTAGAGTCCGGCCTTGGCGAAGCAATTGACGCGCACCACTTGCACAGGGTCCTCGGTCGCCGGGCTTCCCGAGGCATTGCAGTCGATGAACGGTGCCACCTTGCCGGGCAGCGCATACCCCGAGACCCGTTGCGTAGGGATCGGACCTTCAAGCGCGCGGAACAAGTCGCCGGAGTGGGCGTGCATTTGCGCCGCGACCTCCTGCTTGAGACTATCGTCCGATTGGGGTGCCACCGACCGATCGCGCAAGGCGAGCACGTGCTCAACGGGCACAAGGAAGCTGACCAATTGCTCGAACCGGTAGCCCGCTACATTGACACCGATCACTTCGGCTGCTCCGTTCAATGCTGGGCCGCCAGACATTCCGGCGTTGATTGCACCGGAGTAATGGATGCGTGGCTCGAACGAGTCGTCGACCTTACCGTTGGAAATTCCTTCGGTGATGGTCAGTCCGACATCCAAGGGATAGCCAACCGAGTACGCCCGCTCGCCCTTGGCGCCAGGGGACGTCTGCAGCTGCAGCGAGGCAGGCGCGTAATTCGAGGCACGAACCAAGGCGAGGTCGTGGCGCACGTCAACGGCAAGAACCGTGATCGCGCCAGTCTCGCCGTCTACGTTGCGATACTCGAGCCGGTACTTATCGGGATGCTGTACCCGTTCGGCAACCACGTGATAGTTGGTCACGAAGATGCCGCCCGCTGCCACTGCGAACCCCGTACCGTGGAAAGCCTGCGCCGTGTTCGCACCGAAGAAACCCTTAATTTGAATGAGCGCGGGGCCTACGACAGTCAGCACATTGCGTGCATCCTGTGAGGTCGCCTGGGGTGCAGCATACGCCGCCGGAAGTTGAGCACGAGCCGAGGTTGCCAGCCAGACCGCTATTGCGGCGATAAATAAGCAGCGGAACATTCACATCTTCCTTGTTCTGGATCCGACGCATTCCGGTTGGACGGAAATCGGCGTCGGCCACCCGTGCACTGCACGCAAATTGCGGCCATCGCTGGACGGTGAATGAAGGGCGACCGAGCTTGTCGGCCGGCGCGGCACTCGTATGTGCCAGGCTGGATCCGCTCCATAGAATCGCCAATTGCCGGCGCGGAAACGCCAGCCAGCGAAGGACCTTTGGGGACGAATCCGACAGGCGCAGAAAGGCGCTTGGCGGGGCCCCCGACAGGGAGTCCGGCCGCAGGGGAATCACATCTTACAGACTAGCAGTTCACTCTCCTTCCCTTCGCTGCGCGCTGCTGCAAAGTGTTCACAGCAGCGCTTCCGGCTATTCCAGTAATTGCGACTCTTGGCGCCGCCGCCCGCCAAAATTCTTGCATGCAGCGAGAGGCTCCGCTGGCCTGCGCCTGCTCGACCCGAAACGCCGCTCGTCTACCTACTTGCAATTTCTCAGCAACGACCTACCCTTCGCGCGTGTCGCTGAGCGAGTACCGCTGTGATCAAGGCCCGCTGGCTCCTCTCCTGCCTCTTCGCGACCACCGCCGCGGTCGCCCATGTAAATGACCGCGGAATGGACTATCAGCACTACCGGGATCGTTACGGCCAATCGTGCTGCGGGGTCAGGGATTGCAGACCCGCCGACGACTTCGTCGAAACGGTCGTTGACGGAGACGCCGTCGTCCGGCTCTTACTCGATCACCAGTGGATTACGGTTCCGGCCTATTATGTCGTGCGGGATCCGGCGACGGACGGACGCGCGCATTTTTGTGGCGAGCTCTACGTTCTAGGCAGCGAGCCCGCGCAGGTGCTGCCGGGGCCGACCTGCGTAATCCTGCCCCCACGCAGTACCTGAACCGGGTTGCCTGCGCGCGCCCTCTCGGCGCAGGACGAGCGACCTTTGCACGCTTGGGGCGGCGAACGCTTTTTTGACCTGCCGTCGGCGGCGCCGTTCGGCCAAACCACCTCGCCTACCGTAGGGCCGCAGTCCTCGCGCCGGGCACCAGCCCCATTGCGAATTCCAGTATTTTTAAAAACTCATTGGAGAGCGTTTGTCATCCGTCGATGGGGCAAGCTCAGAGACGAGCTTTGCCCAATTGTTCCTGCGGCAGTTGAACCTCGCGTTGCCTCCACAATCCCCGCCCAGGATCACCGCCGGCGGCCCCACCGCACGCTCCGGTCAATCCGTTTTGTAGTGGAGAGCTTTGGGGTCGAGAGTGCGGTTTTGCGCACTTTCCTGGACGTATTGCCCTCCAGTTGGGAAAGTTGGGCTAGAGACAGGATGGCATTTCGGGGCTGATCGGGCCACGGATTGCCGCGCCCACGTCGACACAGGAACGCCGGTGCTGCAGCGCCGCGTAGCTCGGCAGGTCGGATATGTTCCAGCCACCGCCAAGCGCTTGAATGAGATTGACACTGGCAAGGTATCGGTTCTGTCGCACGGTCAGCGCCACCTGCTCGTTGCTGAGCAAGGTCGCCTGCGCCGTAACCACGGTCGTGAATGACACCGTGCCTGCACGATATTCGTTCAAGGCGATCTCGACCGCTCGGCGCGACAGGGCGACCGCTTCATCCTGTACGCGCTGCTGCTGTGCAAGGATACGCAAGTTGGAGAGCTGGTCCTCGACCTGTTGCAAGGCGGTGAGGACGGTCTGCCGGTAGGTCGCGACCTGCTGATAGAAGGCCGCCTCCGCACCGGCGACCTGCGCGCGGCGTAGTCCTCCGTCGATGACGGTTTCGGTTGCGCTGCCGGCGATCTGCCACATCTCGTTGGCGACCGCAACCGGGAAAAGCTGCGGACCGAGCCAGCCATACTGACCTGAGAGCGAGATATCCGGAAAGTAGGCCGTCACCGCGGCACCGATCTGCGCATTTTGCGCCGCCACGGTGCGTTCTGCGGCAGCGATGTCTGGTCGCCGCTCCAGGAGCATCGATGGAATGCCCGGTGGGACGACGGGAACTTTCGTTCCGAGTTCGGCCTTCCTGATTTTTAGCTCCGCTGGCGGTCTGCCGATCAGCACGGCAATCGCGTGCTCGAACTGAGCGCGCTGCACGTCGACGTTGATCGCCTGTGCCTCGACCGTCTTGACCTGGGTCTGGGCGGTGATCACATCGGATCGCGCGACCGTGCCCTGCTGGTACTGGTTCTCCGTGATCGTTTCCGTGCGCTTGTAATCGGCGATCGTGCGATCGAAGAGTATGCGCAACGAGTCCGCGGCGCGAAGATTGAAGTAGGCGACAGCCAGCTGGTCTTGGGCCAAGAGCCTGGCGTTGGCGAGGTCGGCTGCGCTCGCCTGCGCAAGATCGATGTTGCTCTCGACCATGCGGCGTACCTTGCCCCACACGTCGAGGTCCCACGTTGCCGTAGTTTCCAAAGTCACGCGCGTGAACGAGCTCCTGATGCCGGTGCCGGTAGCGCCTGGACCCTCATAAAAACGCGTGGGGTCGTACACCAGGCCCGCCGTCGGAAAGAGCGCCGCGCGAGCCTGCTGCACCAGGGCCGCCGCCTGGCGAAAGGCTGCTTCGGCCGCGGCGATCGTTTGGTTGGAGACATCTATCTGCCGCTCTAACGAGTCGAGGGTAGGATCGCGGTAGACCGACCACCACTCGCCGCGGTTGACGTGATCCCGCGGCGTCGCAACCTTCCAACCCTTCAGCTCCCCCTTCAGCTCCTTGTAGGATGCCGAGATCGGAGCCTCCGGCAGATGATAATCGGGGCCGAGCACGCATCCGCAGAGCGTTGCGCCGAGCAACGGGACAGCGAGCGTGCGGAGAGAGGCTGCTCGCGCCCAATACGAGAAACACATTGCGCCCGCCGCCTAGGTTGACAGCTGTCGTCCACTAACGACGACCGTCGTGATTTCCATCGGTAATTGGCCACGATACCCTATCTGCAACCCGAAGCTGCGGCTGATCGGCATCAGTACCGCCGCCGAGTTCTGCCGGACGGTTGCAGGGGAGCGCATTCGCTTGGTACGCTCTGTCGCAAGGATCTCACTTCGTCAGGATGGGCGATCTCGCGCGGAAATCACCGTTGCCACGGGTGGCGCGAACCGGAGTTCGCACCTCGGCATGGGGGCAGCAGTGGTCGCAGAACGGCTCCTGCCAGGCCGCGGAAGTCGTCGGTTCGGAGCCATCAGACGCGCGGGACCCGTGGGGGTGGCCTGCAGCCAGCAGTGGTCAAGATCGGCGGTGTGATCACGGCCCAACAGCGCATGGTTCGAGCGTCTGCGACAAGTCCGAGGCTCGATGCTCCACTCCCTGGCAATCGAATTTCCCAGTATCAGTCCGATTGCGCTTCGTCTGGGCCACCTTGAAATCAGGTGGTACGGACTCGCGTACGCGGTGGGACTTGTTGCGGCATGGGCGTACGTGCGCAGCATGCTTTCCACGTCGCGTCTCTGGCTAACCAGGCAGAAGCCCTTTCCCGACGACCTTGCGATCGACATGCTGCTCTACAGCGCCATCGGGGTCTTCGTCGGCGGCCGACTCGGCGACGTCCTGCTCTACGAGCCGGGTTACTACTGGCACAACCTCCAGGAAATCCCGGCGGTCTGGCACGGCGGCATGGCCTTTCATGGTGCCGTGATTGGAACCGGGCTGGCCCTGGTGTTGCTCGCCCGCCGGCGTCATTTGCCGGCGCTGACGCTGATCGATCTGTGCACAGCAGCCGCTCCAATCGGCCTTTTCCCCGGCCGGCTTGCCAATTTCCTCAATGCCAAGCTGTGGGGACACGTCAGTATGGTGCCGTGGGCAATGGTCTTTCCCGGCGCTGGCCCGCAGCCGCGCCATCCAAGCCAACTGTATGAGGCGCTGACGGAAGGCTTGCTGCTGTTCCTCCTGCTGCGGTACGCGATCTACGCGCGCTCGCTCTTGGGTCGGCCGGGCATGGTGACGGGGCTATTCCTCGTCGGTTACGCGATTGCCCGAATCCTCTGCGAATTCTTCCGCGAGGACACCGATCCCCAGATCGGTCTTGGGTTTCTCACGTCGGGCCAAATGTACTCTCTGCCGATGGTGCTGGTCGGCACCGGCATTTTTGCCTGGGCGCGGCATCGGCGCAGCGATGCGTTGGCGGGATAATGCCGGCTCAATCCGACGACAGTTGATATGATCTTTCCAATCGGTAACCAAGGTCCATGGCGCCGCGCTACGCAATCTATTTCGCACCTGCCGCGCTGAGCGCGCTCCAGGTTTTCGGAGCGCGCATCCTCGGTTACGATGCGGCCACGGGCAGAAGCGTGCCACACTATCCATCCCTAGTGGGTCAGATCGCAAACTGGCGGCTGCTCGCGCGCGATCCTGCCCGATATGGCTTTCACGCGACGTTCAAGGCCCCCTTCGAATTGGCGCCGCGTCGCACAGAAGCAGAGCTGCTCTCCGAGTTCGAACGTGCGGCGCTGCAATTGAAAGCGACCGATCTGGGAACGCTTGCCGTGGGCAAAATCAGCGACTTCATCGCTCTCGTGCCGCGCCAAACTCCGACGGGGCTAGCCGAACTCGCGCAGGCGCTCGTCGAACAATTCGATTCGTTCCGCGCCCCGATGTCTGACGCCGACCGCGCGCGCCGTCGGCCCGATCGCCTGACCGGCCGACAGCGCGCCTATCTCGAGCGATGGGGATACCCGTTCGTGTTCGATGAATTCAGGTTCCACATGACGCTCGCGGGGCCGATAGGGCCGCAGCAAATCGACTTCGTTCGCGACAAATTGGAGCGCCTGTTCAGAACCGAAGTCGTCGATTGGGATGCGCCCCTGACGATTGACGCCATGTCCGTCTTCAAGCAATCGCGACGCGATGGACCGTTTCACATGCTCTCCAGGCACAAATTCGCAGGCTAATAAAAAATCGAGCCATAACAAGTGGTTATGTCATATTGACCATCCTGCTTTCGGCCAGGTCCGGGAACCTTGGCAAACTGTCACACAGTCGCAATGTTGCCTCGTTATCGAGCCTCACGGCATGAGCGAGGGCTCTCGTATGCTGCGTCTTGAAGGTGCGACGAAACGCTTTGGCGCGAAGGCGGCGGTCGACCACGTCTCCCTCGAAATCCCGCCCGGGCAGTTCGTCGGCGTGATC
>Ga0187783_10001188_pt1 | contig 19242 bp, 19 predicted proteins | sample 1015_SJ02_MP02_2_FD_132471 | JGI IMG/M metagenome (GOLD analysis project Ga0187783, IMG submission 132471) | Tropical peat soil microbial communities from peatlands in Department of Meta, Colombia - 1015_SJ02_MP02_20_MG | ecosystem: Environmental > Terrestrial > Soil > Wetlands > Peat | place...
GCGCTGCTCGGGCCTGCCGCGGCGGACGCCTGCCGCAAGCTCGACCCGCGCGTGCAGTGGCGCAACCCCGTGATGTTCGTCGTATACATCGGCAGCCTGCTCACGACCGTGCTGTGGCTGCAGGCCCTCGTCGGCCGCGGCGAAGCCCCCGCGTGGTTCATCGCCAATGTGGCGCTGTGGCTCTGGTTCACGGTGCTGTTCGCCAATTTCGCCGAGGCGCTCGCCGAGGGGCGCAGCAAGGCGCAGGCAGCGGCGCTGCGCGGGCTGAAGCAGACGGTCACGGCGAAGAAGCTCGCGCACCCCGGCGACCGTGCGCACCACACGTCGGTGCGTGCCGACGAGCTGCGCCGCGGCGACGCGGTGCTCGTCGACACAGGTGATTACATACCGGCGGACGGGGAGGTCATCGAGGGCGCAGCATCGGTCGATGAAAGCGCGATCACCGGCGAGTCTGCGCCGGTGATCCGTGAATCGGGCGGGGACTTCGCCTCCGTTACCGGCGGCACGCGCGTGCTGTCCGACTGGATCGTGGTGCGGGTTACCGCCAACCCCGGCGAGACCTTCATCGACCGCATGATCGCCATGGTCGAAGGCGCCAAGCGGCAGAAAACCCCCAACGAGATTGCGCTCACCATCCTGCTGGTGGCGCTGACGCTGGTATTTCTCTTCGCCACGACGACGCTGCTGCCGTATTCGCTCTACAGCGTCGCGGTGGCCAAGCTCGGTACGCCGATCACCATCACGGCGCTGATCGCGCTGCTCGTGTGCCTCATACCGACCACGATCGGCGGCCTTCTTTCGGCGATCGGTGTGGCGGGCATGAGCCGCATGATGCAGGCGAACGTGATCGCCACCTCGGGTCGCGCCGTCGAGGCGGCCGGTGATGTGGACGTGCTGCTGCTCGATAAGACCGGCACCATCACCCTCGGTAATCGCCAGGCCGCTGCCTTCATCCCCGCCCCTGGGGTGAGCGAGGAGGAGCTGGCCGATGCCGCGCAGCTCGCTTCGCTCGCCGATGAGACCCCCGAGGGACGCAGCATCGTGGTGCTCGCCAAGCAGCGCTTTCAGCTGCGCGAGCGCGATCTGCGCAGCCTCGGTGCGACCTTCGTGCCATTCTCGGCGCACACCCGCATGAGCGGCGTCGACATCGGCACCCGCCAGGTGCGCAAGGGCGCCGCCGACGCCATCCAGAAGCAGGTCGAGTCGCTCGGGCAGGTGTTCCCCAAGTCGATCCTGAGCAGCGTGCAGGAGGTAGCCCGTCGCGGCAGCACGCCGCTGCTGGTGAGTGACGGCGCGCGCGTACTCGGCGTGATCGAGCTGAAGGATATCGTCAAGGGCGGGATTCGCGAGCGCTTCGGCCAGCTGCGCCGCATGGGCATCAAGACGGTGATGATCACCGGCGACAACCCGCTCACCGCGGCAGCGATCGCCGCGGAGGCCGGCGTCGATGACTTTCTGGCCGAGGCAACTCCCGAGGCGAAGCTGCGCCTGATCCGCGCACACCAGGCCGAGGGACGCCTGGTCGCCATGACCGGCGACGGCACCAACGACGCTCCGGCGCTCGCGCAGGCGGACGTCGCAGTCGCCATGAATACCGGCACTCAGGCGGCCAAAGAGGCCGGCAACATGGTCGATCTCGATTCCAACCCGACCAAGCTCATCGAGGTGGTCGAGACCGGCAAGCAGATGCTGATGACCCGACCACCTCGATGAGCTTGGTGGGGTTGGAATCGAGATCGACCATGTTGCCGGCTTCCTTGGCGGCCTGAGTGCCGGTGTTCATCGCCACCGCAACATCCGCCTGCGCCAGCGCCGGAGCATCGTTGGTGCCGTCGCCCGTCATCGCTACCAGCCGTCCGGCCGCCTGGTGCTCGCGGATCAGGCGCAGCTTCGCCTCCGGGGTCGCCTCGGCGAGAAAGCCGTCGACGCCGGACTCGGCAGCAATGGCGGCGGCGGTGAGCGGGTTGTCGCCCGTGATCATGACGGTCTTGATGCCCATGCGGCGCAGCTCGCCGAAGCGCTCGCGGATGCCGCCCTTGACAATGTCCTTGAGCTCGATGATGCCGAGCACCCGTGCACCGTCGCTCACCACCAGCGGAGTGCTGCCGCGGCGAGCCACGTCCTGCACCGCAGCCAGCACGGCCTTGGGAAACGCCTGCCCGAGCCCCTCGACGTGGCGCTGGATGGCGTCGGCGGCGCCCTTCCTGATCTTGCGCTCACCGATGTCGATGCCGCTCATGCGCGTGTGCGCCGAGAAGTGCACGAACGTGCCGCCGAGGGCGGCGAGGTCGCGCTCGCGCAGCCGAAAGCGCTGCTTGGCGAGCACCACGACGCTGCGGCCCTCGGGAGTCTCGTCCGCAAGCGAGGCGAGCTGCGCAGCATCCGCGAGCTCCTCCTCGGTCACGCCGCCCGCCGGGATGAAGGCCGCGGCCTGGCGGTTGCCGAGCGTGATGGTGCCGGTCTTGTCGAGGAGCAGCACGTCGACATCGCCCGCGGCCTCGACGGCGCGCCCGGACGTGGCGATGACGTTGGCCTGCAGCATGCGGCTCATGCCGGCGACACCGATGGCCGAGAGCAGCGCGCCGATCGTGGTTGGGATCAGGCACACGAGCAGCGCGATCAGCGCCGTGATGGTGATCGGCGTGCCGAGTCGGGTGACCGCCACGCTGTAAATCGAGTACGGCAGCAGCGTCGCGGTAGCGAGCAGAAAGACGATGGTGAGCGCCACCAGCAGGATCGTGAGCGCGATCTCGTTCGGGGTCTTCTGGCGGCTGGCGCTCTCCACCATGGCGATCATGCGGTCGAGGAAGGTCTCGCCCGGATTGACCGTAACGCGCACCACGATCCAGTCCGACAGTACGCGCGTGCCGCCGGTCACCGCCGAGAAGTCGCCGCCCGCCTCGCGGATCACCGGTGCCGACTCGCCGGTGATGGCGCTCTCATCCACCGAGGCGGCGCCCTGGATGACTTCGCCGTCGGCCGGGATGTAGTCGCCGGCCTCGATCAGCACGACGTCGTTGCGGCGCAGGTCGTCGGCACGCACCTGCGTCGTGCGGCCGCGCTGCGCGGGGTCGGCGAGGCGCTTCGCCCAGACCGTCTGCTTGAGGCCGCGCAGAGCGGCCGCCTGCGCCTTGCTGCGTCCCTCGGCCAGTGCCTCGGCGAGGTTGGCGAACAGCACCGTGAACCACAGCCACAGCGCGATATTGAAAATGAACCACGCCGGCGCCTCACCGGCGCCGCCGAGAGCCTGCACCCACAGCGCGGTGGTGAGAATGCTGCCGATGTACACCACGAACATCACGGGATTGCGCCACTGCACGCGCGGGTCGAGCTTACGCAGTGCATCGAGCGCCGCCGGGCCGAGCAGCGCGCGGTCGAACAGCGCCAGGCGGCGCCGCGTCACGGGCGGCTCCACATCATGATGTGCTCGACGATCGGCCCTAAGGCGAGCGCGGGCACGAAGGTGAGCGCCCCGACCAGCAGCACGGTGCCGATCAGCAGTATCACGAAGGTGATGCCATGAGTCGGCATGGTGCCGTCGGACACCGGGATGCGCTTCTTCGCCGCGAGCGATCCCGCCACCGCCAGGACGGCCACGATCGGCCAATAGCGGCCGAGCCACATGCAAAGTGCCAGCGCGCTGTTATAGAAAAGCGCGTTGGCCGAGATTCCGCCGAAGGCGCTGCCGTTGTTGTTGCTCGCCGAGGTAAAGGCGTAGAGGATCTCGGAGAAACCGTGCGCCTGCGGGTTCGAGACGCCCGCCTGCCCGGCCGCCACGCTCACCGCCACCGCGGTGCCCACGAGCACGATGAACGGCATGACGAGGATTGCGATCGAGCTCATCTTCATCTCGAAGGCCTCGATCTTCTTGCCGAGATACTCGGGCGTGCGCCCGATCATGAGGCCCGCGATGAACACGCCGATGATGGCGAAGATCAGCATCGAGTAGAGTCCGGTGCCGACTCCGCCGAACACGACCTCGCCGAGCTGCATGTTGAAAAGCGTCACGAAACCGCCGAGCGGCGTGTAGGAGTCGTGCTGCGAATTGACCGCACCGCAGGAGGTCGCGGTGGTGATGGTTGCGAAGAGCGCCGAGGCGCCGATGCCGAAGCGCAGCTCCTTGCCCTCCATGTTGCCCCCGGGGGCCGTGGCGCTCGCGCTCTGGTCGACCCCGAGCGCGGCAATGCGCGGATTGCCGAGCTGCTCGCTCCAGAGGGCGAGCGCCAGCTCGGCCAGGAGCAGCACCGCCATGGCGGCGAAGATCGCCCAGCCCTGGCGCGTATCGCCCACCATCCGTCCGAAGGTGTAAGTGAGCGCTGCCGGGATCAGCAAGATGGCGAGCATCTCCAGCAGGTTCGAGAGCGCCGTGGGATTCTCGAAGGGATGCGCCGAGTTGGCGTTGAGGAAGCCGCCGCCGTTGGTGCCGAGCTCCTTGATCGACTCCTGCGAGGCGATGGGGCCGAGGGGCAGGGTCTGCTTTTGCGTCGTGACGCTTTCCACCACCTCCTTGCCGGCGGCGTCCTTGAGCGGATTGCCGGCGGCATCGAGCTTCGGCTGCTGATAGGTCAGCGCCTCGAGCGTCGGCACGTCGCGATAGGCGCCGAAGCTCTGCACCACGCCCTGTCCGGCGAGCAGTATCGCCACCAGCGTCGCGATCGGCAGCAGCACATAGAGAGTCGCGCGCACGAGGTCGACCCAGAAGTTGCCGATGCTCGAGGCGCTATGGCGGGCGAAGCCGCGGATGAGCGCGATGGCGGCCACGATACCGGTGGCGGCCGATAGGAAGTTTTGCACCGCGAGCGCCGCCATCTGCGTGAGATAGCTCATCGTCGACTCGCCCGAGTAGCCCTGCCAATTGGTGTTGGTGGCGAAGCTGACCGCGGTGTTGAAGGCGGAATCGGCAGCGACGCCGGCGAAGCCTTCGGCGTTCAGCGGCAGCCACGCCTGCACGCGTTGCAGCGCGTAGACGATGAGCGCGCCGAGAGCATTGAACAGCAGCAGTGCCGCGGCGTAGGTCTTCCAGCCGCTCTCATGCGCCGGATCGACTCCGCAGAGTCGATAGATCCAGCGCTCGAGGGGCCCGAATGCGCGCAGGGGCCAGATCGGCCGTCCGGAGAAAACGTGCGCCATGTACAGCCCGAACGGCTTCACGCACACGAGCACGAGCAGCAGGAAGCAGACGATCAGCGTCGCCGTAGCCGCGGTCATCAGAACTTCTCGGGCCGAAACAGCGCATACAGCAGGTAGATGAACAGTGCGACGGTCAGCAGGCCGCTCACCGCGTAGAGGACGCTCACTCGCTGCCTCCGAGCCGCGCGATGGCCCCAATGAGCCAGTGGCTCACGGCGTAGAGCGCGAGCAGCGCGAGGATGAAGATCGCGTCCATCATCGGCAGGACTATCCGGGTAGAGGCGGAACGACCACGTTACCGCCGGTTCCGTGAGCGAGGCGTGAAGAAACGCGGCCGCGGGAATTGTGACGGCTGCACTGTTTCCGGGCGGCACTTTCAAGCGTGATGCAGCGGTGCAACCGATGCAACCGCGCAGCCTGGGGCTGATCACGCTCCGCCGTGAGACCGGCGCGCGTTACGCGCGGATCCAGCGCCTGTGGGTGAGCGCGCGCAACCTCTACCGCCGGCTTCACGCCGCGCCGGTGCAGGACATCGCGGCGCTGCGCGCAGCCGCAGAGCGTCTCGATGAGCTCGATCGCGGCCGGGCGGCATTGCGGCGCGACCTCAAGGCCCTGGCGGATTGAAGGGACTGTGCGCCTGTGGCGGCGCGGTCCGGCGCGCGGAGCCTACCGCGGCGGCGGCTCCTCCCGTGGGGCCGCCTCAGTGCCGTCCGCCCAGCACTCGCGCCGGCAGCATGACAATCGCCCGCAGCAGCTGGAAAACGCCCTCCACGGCGATTCCCACCAGTCGGAAAGGCAGGAGCAGCAGCCAGACGATCGGGTACAGCAGCAGGGCGAGCAGCGCCAACGGCCAGCACAGCACCAGAAGTAGCAACCAGAGGAGAAAGCCGATCATTGCGATCCTTGCGGGGCACGCCTAGAGTCCGCGGCGCATATTGTATGACGCACTCGACTCCTGGGCAGCCACCGCCGACCGGCACCTATCAGCCACTGCCGTCGCTTCATCGCGGGGATCGGGTGGCGGTGATTGCCCCGGCGAGCGGCTTCGAGCGCAGCGCCTTCGACGCGGGCCTCGCCGTGATCGGTGGGCGCTACCGGATAGAGCAAAGACCCGGGATCTTCGAGCGCCACCGCTACCTTGCCGGTGGTGACGAGCGACGCCTCTCAGAGCTCAACGCCGCGCTCGCCGATCCGGGCATCCGGGGCATCTTCTGCGCGCGCGGGGGCTACGGCGCGACGCGGCTCCTCAAGCGCCTGAGCGCCGTCGTGCCCCCCGGTGCGCCCAAGGCGCTGGTCGGCTTCTCCGACATCACCGCGCTGCACCTGTGGCTGCAGTCCCACGGACGCCGCAGCATCCACGGGCCAGTGCTCACGCAGCTTGCCCGGCTGCCCGCAGCAACGGCCGAGCGGCTGTTCGCGCTGCTGGAGAGCGCGCAGCCGGCACCGCCACTTGAGGGGTCGGACACCTACGTGCCCGGCGTGGCCGAAGGAGTGCTGCTCGGCGGCAATCTCTCGGTCTTCTCGCGCATGCTGGGCACGCCCTTCCTGCCCGCACTCGATGGAGCCATCCTGCTGCTCGAGGACCAGGGCGAGCGCCCCTATCGACTCGATCGCATGTGGACACACCTCGAGCTCGCCGGCGTCTTTGCGCGGGTGCGCGGCATCGCGCTCGGCTCTTTCACCGCCTGTGAGGAGCCGCAGGCCGATTACGACAGCGCCGCAGTGCTGCGAGAGCTGGCCATGGACACGGGTCTCCCGTGTGCGGCCGGCTTTCCGATCGGACACGGTGAGGTCAACGAGCCGCTGCCGCTCGGCGTACGCGTACGGCTCGATGCCGATGCCCGCCGCCTCTCATTCCTCGAAGCAGCCGTCGCCTAGAAGAGCGGGCGTCGCTAGAACAGCGAGCCGCCCTCGCCCACCATCGCCGCGCGCACCAGCGGGATCGGCGGTCCACCGAAGGACAGGAACTTGTCGTGGAAGTCGTGCCAGTACCGGCGCGGATCGCCGCCAGCGGAAGCCCCCTGCTGCTGCGCGACCCAATCGGCACGGAGCCTGCGGATCATGAGCTTGCCTAAAGTGTACTTGAGATACTGCGGATCGAAGGTGCCGCGCGCGGCCTGCTGGCGCGCGCCCCCGGGGTTACTGTAGGCGCGCTCGCGGAACATCTGATCCGATTGCGCCACCGTCATCGTGCCCGTGTGCAGCCCGATCGCAGACAGATAGCGCACGTCGCGCAGCAACGCATCCACGATTTGCCCGATGTGCAGCTCCGGGTTGCCGTCACCGAGGCCCTCTTCCCACATCATCTCTTCGCAGTAATGCGCCCAGCCCTCGGCGTAGGCGTAACCGACCCAGAGCGCCGCGACCTTCGAGGGGTTGCGGTTCGCGTGCAGGAACTGAAGGAAGTGCCCGGGCCACACCTCGTGCACGCTCGTGAAAAGGAGGCGAGCCTTGCCGGGAATGTAGGCGGCGCGGTCCTTTGCCGTCCATGCCGGATCGGGCGGCGCGATGTTGTAAGTGTAGGCCACGCCCTTCTCGTAAGGGCCCGGGATGATGATGTAGGCGAAGTTCGCCCGGTTGTAGGGCGGCGCTTCGACCACCTGTGCCTGCTCGTCGCTCGGCACCGAGACCACGTTCCTCGCGATCACGAACTCGCGCAGTCGCGTGAGCTGAGTGCGCGCCTCGGCGACCGCCCCGGCTGCAGGCTTGTCGGCATCCACCTTGTCGATGCAGGCCCGCACCGTGCCGCCCGGCAGGTACTGTGCGCAGGCGGCCTTGAGAGCCTCGGTGTTGCGAGCGAGATCCCCCTCACCGGTGGCGCGCAGCTGCGCGAGTGGCACGTCGACCCGCTCGGTGGACCTGAGCATCTCGAGGAACAGCCCCTCCCCGAGAGCGAAATCGCCGCGCGCGAGCTTGCGTTGCGCTTTCAGCCACGACCTGAGCGAGTCCATCGCCGCAGCCGCGGCAGCCGTCGCATCCGCCAGGTCCTTCTGTACGCCGCTGTCCTGTACGGCCGCGAACACTTTCGGGGCATCGTGGCGGTAGAAGTCCGCGAAACCGCCGAACCCCGAGATGCCGCGCTCGACGAAGGTCGGCGGGAGCGGGGTGTGCAGATTGGCGCGGATGTCGGCGACGATCCGGGGGATCGAGCGCAGGTAGCCGATGTAGCCGGACAGGCGTCGCGCGAGCGGCGCGTAGTCGCGGTTGAGGTACACGTCGGGGTCGAGCTGCCCGATGTACCAGGCGGGGTTAGTGAAGGGAAAGCGCGCCCGCTCGAGCCAGAAAAGATCCCCGTCGATCACGTTGAGCAGGTACTCGCGCTCGAAGCGCTCCGCCGGCGCGAGCGCCGCGGAATCGAACGCGCTGGCAGCGGTGCGCATGCGGTGCAGCCGCGCGATCTCGGTGGCGGTGCCGTCGGCACTCAGGTCGGGCATCTGCCCGTCGAACTCGTGCCGTCCGGCCTGCACGGCAAAGAATGGCTGCGCGTGGAAATAGTCCTCGATGAAGCGCGCGGAAAACTCCGGCCACCCGGAGCTCGCGGGCTTCGCGGCTGCGGGGGCTGGCGCAGCCGGCGGCGGGGGGGCCGATGACCCGCTACAGGCGCAGAGCACCGCGACGGCCAGTGCCGCAGTGAGTGCGAAGCCATGGAGGCTCGTGCGTCTCATGATGTATCACTCCCCGTGAAAGCCCGCATTCCGCCGGGCGTGGCGCGTCAGTCCAGCCGCCGCAGCCGCAGGGCCACCAGCGCCCCGCTGTCTTCACGCTCCACCTGGAACTCGATCGGGCGGCAGCAGACCTCGCAGTCTTCGATATATGCGGAGCTCTGCGCCGTCAGGTCGACGCGTGTCGTAAACCGCTCGCCGCAATAAGGGCAGCGGACCGCGACGAACTCCTCCGGTGCAACGCGCGGCTGCCTCTCGGGCTCCCACACCGGCTCGAGGCCGTACAGGTGGTCGATGCTGTCGCTGTCGAGGCGCATCAGGGCCCGACGCAATCGCTCGAGGGGAAGGTTACGGTGTCGTTTCATCGTTGCGCAGACGCGTGCCGAACTGCGATGCTCCACGCACGGCTCGATGCCGGGAGGATACGCCTATATGCGCAATGTCCGTGCCACGGGGCTGCTGGCCGGCGCCGCCGTGGCCGCGATCCTCGGGGGGTGCGCCGGCGGAGGGCTCTCGCCCGAGCCCCCCGCGGGGGTGAATCTCGCGGGCGCGTGGAAGCTCGACCACGCCTCGAGCGACGATCCGCAGAAGGTGCTCGATCAGATGCGCGCGCAGGCCTTCAAGATCATCCACCGGCTGCAGCAGCAGGCGGCGGCAGCTCCGGTGCGCCCGGGCATGCGCGGCGCCGGCCAGGGGCAGGATACTTTGGAGGAGGACAACTCGCTCGTCACCCTCGGACCCGATCCTCTGCGGCGCTCGCCTATGGCTCACGTCGTCCTGACGACCATCGCCCGCGGCGACTTCCTCACCGTGCGCCAGTCACCCGAGGAGCTCGTGCTCGACTACGGGATCTCGCGACGCAGCTTCACTCCCGGCGCACACAGCGTGGTGTCGACCGAGGACGGCGTGGGTGACCAGACCTCGGGGTGGAAGAGCCGCGAGTATGTCATCGAGATCAAGGGGCAGCTCGGCCCCAATGTAACGGAGAGCTATGGGCTGTCCCCGGACGGCCACGAGCTCATCGACAAGCTACACATCAGCGCCGGCGAGCTACCGCCCGTCAGCCTGACGCGCATCTACCGGCCAACCACGGAGAGCGCGCCGCAACAGCTGCCGAGCACCGATTGAGTCCGCGCGCGGGTCCTGGTCGCCCGCCCCGCCCCGCAATCGCGGGGTTGCTGCTCTTTACCCTGCTTTCATCCGTGCCGAGCGCGCGCGCGCAACCTGCCTCCACCGCGGCCAGCCTCGCCGAGCCCGCCGCGCCGGTGCAGGAAATCACCATCGAAGGGAGGCATGAAGGACCGCGCATGTGGACCGTGCATCGCGGGGATCACACGCTGTGGATCCTCGGCACGACCTCGCCCCTGCCGAAGCGCATGGTGTGGCAGCCGGATGCCGTGGAGGAGGTGCTGCGGCACACCGACGAGGTGGTGCCGGCGTGGCCCCGCTACGGCATCGGCGTCAACCCGGTGACGGCGCTGCGCGTCTACATCGAGTGGCGGCATCTGCAGAAGCCGCCGGAGCACATGGCACTGCGCCAGGCACTGCCGCCGTCGCTGTACGCGCGCGTCGAGGCGCTCAAGGCGCGTTATGCCCCCCGCGACGAGAAGCTCGAGCAGATGCGCCCGATGCTCGCCGCGCGCGAGCTCCTCACGCGGGTGTTCGATGCCGCAGGACTTGCGACCCGTAACGAGGTTCAGGACGAGGTTCTCGAGCTTGCCCGCGCGCAGGGAGTGCGCATACGCCAGGACCGGCTGAAGATCGATGATCCGGTGGACGTGCTCAAGGATGTCAGCGCCGCACCGCTCTCCGGCGAAGTCGGCTGCCTCGACTCGGTGGTGTCGCTGCTCGAGACGGATCTCGCGCCCCTGCAGGCGCGCGCCCGCGCCTGGGCGCTGGGCGAGGTGGATACGCTGCGCAAGCTTCCGCACGTGGACGATCGCACCGCGTGCATCGCCGCAGTGTCGACCTCGGAGCGGGTACGCACGCTCATCGCCCGCGCGCAGAATGACTGGCTGGTCGCGGTCGAGGCCGGTCTCGAGCGCAACCGCGGCACTCTCGCCGTGCAGTCGATGGACCGCCTGCTCGGCGAGCAGGGCGCGTTGGCTGCGTTGCGGGCGCGCGGCTACAGCGTCGAAGGGCCGTGAGGCCACTCAGTCAGCGGCTCAGGGCGCAGCTCCAGGCGATTGCGATCGAGGCCAGGGCGGCGGCGCCGCTCAGCGGCTGAGGCACCCGACTCAGCAGCGTGCGCCAACGCGGCAGGGCGGCCAGAGCGCCGAGCAGCGCACCGACGGCAAACCCCGCGAGGTGCGCCATCACGTCAGTCCCCTCGCCCGCCGAGCCGGTCCACCCGAGAAGAATCACGCCGGCGACCAGCGGCCCCCAGCGGCGCGCCCAGCGCTGCGGCAGCGCGAAGCGCTCGCGCCAGGAGTACGCCGACATCATGCCGAGAATGGCGAACACGGCGGTCGAAGCGCCGACGGCCCGATGCTCGGGCGGTGCGAGCAGCGCCTCGAGCAGGTTGGCGAGGCCAGCCCCGCTGACGCCAAGAAGCCAGACGGTGCCGCTGCCCACCTGCCGTCCGCCGAGATAACCAAACCATACGCCTGCCGCCAGATTGGCAGCGAGGTGCGCTGCGTCGAGGTGCAGCGTGAGCGCCGTCCAGGCTCGCCACCACTGCCCCGCCTGGACGCGCGCGGCATCGAGCTCGCCGAGCTCGAAGGCATCGAGCCGCACCACGCCGCTCGACACCATCCACGCGCACCCGAACAGCGTCAGCGCGTAGCCGAGGCAACCGATCCAGGCGTAGCGGTACGGCTGCGGCGGCGGTGGCAGCGGTGGCGCTGGCCGGTTCTCGGCGTCGTACTGCAGCAGGTGGCGTAGCGCGAAGCGGGTGTCGGCGGCGGGAACCTGCAGCAGGTACTCGCCGATTGCCGGCACGACGACCGCGTCCACGCCGACCGCGGTCAGTACCAGCAGCCGCTCGTTGCAGTCACGGCGGCGCGCCGAGCGGTACACGGTGGTCAGCTGCGTTTGATCTTCGGGCAAGGAAAGTCCCGCGCCGCTTCAAGGCGGCTGCCGCCGCAGGTCGAGCCAGGCGAGCGCGCGGCGCACCTCGTCGCCGATGAGCTCATAAATTGCCTCGGTAGAGTGGGCCAGTGCACCCATACGGGGTACGTAGCGCGCCACGCCGCTGCTGTGCACCTCCCAGGCGCCCTCGGGTGCCGGCACCACGGTGAGGCCGGCGCTGGCGAACTCGTGCGCCGCCCGCCACTCGTGCATGGCATCCGTCACCAGGAGGATGCGGCGCACCCCGGCTGCCTTGAGGATGCGGGCGGAGAATTCCGCGTTCTCAAACGTGTCGCGCGAACGATCCTCGACCCAGCGAGCGTCGACGTGGAATTCGAGCGCCAGCGAGGCGCGCATGGCACGCGTCTCATCCGTGTCGCCGGTAACCAGCACCGGCAGCCCGCTGCGCTGCGCGAGGAAGGCACCGTAACCGACGCGCTCGAGCAGCCCGTTGGAGGCCGCCGGCCCACCGCCGTATTCCGCCGCCGAGGTGCGATGCTCGCCGCCGCCGAGGATGACGATCGCCTGCGCCTCGAGCGGCCGGCGCAGGTCGAGCGCCGGGTAGCGCCGCGCCGCCACACAAAGCGCATCCGCCACCAGCGGAGTGGCGAGCAGCCACAGCGAGGCGATACCTAGGGTCAGCAACGCCGCACCGGTGCGGCGTGCGCCGGCAGTGCGACCGCGCCCGAGGAGCACGGCGCCTGCGGCCGCGAGCAGCAGCGGCCCGCCCGGCGGCAGCAGCAGCGTGTGCAACAGCGTCTTCAGGGCCACGAGCATTGAGATACCGTTGCTTGCAGTCAGATGCGGATGGCCTGCCAGGCGCGCGAGCGCCAGCGCAGGAACAGCGTCGTGCCGAGCACCATGACATAAATGAGCACCGCGACCCAACCGCCAACGGCTCCCCAGCCGAACTGCGGCAGGAAGCTCACCCAACCCTCACCCGGCGCGAACGTGAAAGCATGCGCCAGCGGCACGAACAGCAGCAGTCCGAGGGGCAACACCAGCGCCGCCGGCACGCGCACATCGCCCGCCCCACGCAGGCACATGCTGCTGCCGAGGTTCAATCCGTCGAAGAACTGGTAAGCGGCCGCGAGCCACAGCAGCTGCGCCCCGAGCGCCACTGCCGCCGCCGAGTCGGCATCGTGCGCGCCGGTGAAGAACGGCAGCACCCAGCGGCCGCCGAGCGCGATCAGCACCCCGATCGCGCCCATGTAGAGGGCCGCGAGCAGGATCACGCGGCTGCCGACGCGCGCGGCCCAGTCGCGCGCCCCGGCACCGATCGATTGGCCGACGAGCGTCGTGCCGGCGGAGGCGATGCCGAAGCCCGGCATGTAGGCGATCGAGGTCAGCATCACCACCATCTGCGTGGCGGCGCCGCCGGCCGTGCCGAGCCGTGTCTGCATCATCTGGAATATCGCGAACGCCATCAGGTCCGCCGCCGGCGACAACCCCATTGGCACTCCGAGCCGCAGCTGTTGCAGCAGCCGGCGGCTGTGCGGCCGCCAGGTGAGGTGCGAGAGATAGTGGTGGCGATAGTCGAAGCGCAGCAACAGCGTTACCGCGAAGGCAAGTCCGATGAGCTGCGCGGCGTTGGTCGCCCAGGCGGAGCCCGCGATCCCCCAGCCGAGGCCGAAGATGAATACCTGGTTGAGCAGCGCGTTGGTCACGGTGGTGATGATCGTGATCGCGAAGGTCACGCGCGGGCGGCCGATGCCGTTGAAGAAGCCGAAGGTGGCCCAGACTGCGGCGGCCACGAAGGCACCGCCCATGCGCGGGAACCAGAATGCCGCCGCCAGATGCTCGACCTCGGGGTCGAAGCCGAAGGGCGCAAGTATCAGGTGCCGCGCCGCGCCCACCAGGACGAAGATCGGCGCCGCGCACAGCATGGCCCACAGCGCCGTCCATACTGCCTGCGAGGCGCGGCGGTAGCGGCGTGCCCCGAAGCTCTGTGCGACCAGCGTCTGCACCGCCAGCCCCGCGCCGCCGAGCACGAGCACGGCAGCGACGATCAGCCATTGCACCGCACCCACCGCGGCCAGCGCCTTGGTGGAGATGCGGCCCATGAACCACATGTCGGTGAGATTGAGGACGATCTGCACCGCGCTGTTGGCCATGAGCGGCAACGCAAGCGCCAGCACCGCGCGCTGGTCGACATGCGCGCGGCCGGCGGCGTCGATGCGCTGCGCCGGCAAGGCGAAAGCGCCCGCTGTTGGGTTAAGGGAATCCATGGCAACATCCGGTGTAATCGTTCATTTTCGCACAGCGACCCCGGTCAGCGAGACAGCAACATGGCAACGCGCAGCAAGAGCGACGCCTCCCGCACGCGCAGCGCGGCGAGCCGCAAGCGCCGCGCCGGACAGCTGGCGCCCGGCAAGACGCGCCGCGGGCTCGAGGCGCAGGAAGTCGCCATCGGACTCGACGATGAAGGCATCGCCGCCCTTGCGGCGCTGGTGCGCAACGCCGGCGGGGCACCGATCGGTGCCTACCGCGAGCCGCTCGGCGCCCGCACGCTGCTGCTCGCGAGCCTGCCGCTCGGCGCGGTGCAGCCGACACCTTTTCAGCGCGACCTGTCCCCGACCCACGCCAAGCGGCTGGCGAGCAAGATCGAGGAAACCGCGGCTTTTCTCGACCCGATCATCGTGGTGCGCGGCCAGGACGGGCAGTTGTGGACGCCGAACGGGCGCCACCGGCTCGCGGCCGCCAAAGTGCTCGGGCTGAAGCAGATCACGGCGCTCATCTCACCCGATGAGGCACTCGCTTATCGCATCCTCGCGCTCAACACCGAGAAGGCTCACAACCTCAAGGACCGCAGCCTCGAAGTGATCCGTATGGCGCGCAGTCTCGCCAAGGGCCGCGGCAGCGAGGCCGAGAACACCTTCGCCGCGGAGTTCGAGGCAGCCGAGCTGCTGACGCTCGGCATCGTCTATGAGAGATCGCCCCGCTTCGCCGGCGGCGCCTACAGCGCTTTCCTCAAGAAGGTGGACCGCTTCAGCGATCGCACGCTCTCGGCCAGCATCCGCCAGCGGGAAGACTATGCGGCGCGCCTCGCCGAGATCGATGCGCGCGTCAGGCAGATCGTCGCGGCGCTCCAGGCGCGCGGTTTCAAGTCGCCGTACCTGCGCAACTACGTGGTCGCGCGCATCAATCCGGTGCGCTTTCACAAGGCGAAGAAGGGCGATACGGCCCCGCCCATGCCGCTCGGTCAGGCGCTGACCCGCATGGCGGCCTCGGCCCGCACCTTCAATCTCACCTCCGTCTCCAACTCCGATCTGGCGTGGGTGGCGGTCGGAGCAGGGTCGGGCGAATAGCGCGGCCGGCGCCACCGCACGCAACTCTCATGTACACAAAGAAACTCTACGCGGGTTGGGCGGACATGGACTTCAATTCCCACATGAAGAACACCGCGTATCTCGATAAGTGCGCCGATGTGAGACAAATGTTTCTCATTGAGCACGGCTTTCCGGTCGAAGAGTTCCTGCGGCTTCGCCTCGGACCGGTCGTCATGAAGGACGAAGTGGAGTACTTCAAGGAGGTCGGGCTGCAACAGGAGATCACGGTGACCTATGCGCTCGCCGGCCATGCACGGGACGGGAGCCGTTTCCTGCTGCGGCATGAGATCTTCAGAGCCGATCAAAAACTCGCCGCGCGAGTCACCAGCACCGGCGGTTGGTTGGATCTCGCAGAGCGCAAGCTCATCGCACCGCCGCCGGCGCTGCTGGCGGCCATGAACTCGCTGGATAAGACGAGCGACTTCGCGGCCCTGCCCTCGAGCGTGCGTGAGCAGCGATCGGCGTGATCGGCAACGGCGTGCTGGGCCCACCGGCCCCCGCTTCAGCTCTCCGGCAACTGCCGCAGGTCCCCCGGGTCGCGGTAGCGGAGCCCATAGCCCAGGGGGAAGAGCGGCGGCTCGCCCGGCTGGCCATCGACCGCCGGCGGACGAGGCGATGACGGCCAGGAAAACGACAGCCGGCCGCGAAAGTCGTAGCGCACTCTGCCCTCTGCCGTGCGAAAGAGCACGTCGGCGATGCCGCCGCCTTCGAGCCCCGGAAGCCACACGGCAACGAAGGCATCGGCGGCGTTGAGCTCGGCATTGACCGACAGCGGCCTTCCCGAGACGAAGAGAGCGACCACGGGCACGTCCGCGGCACGCAGGTGCCGCAGCAACGCCAGATCGCGCTTGTCGCCCGGGCTGTATTCGAGCGTCGGCACATCGCCCTTGAACTCCGCATACGGGTGCTCGCCGAAGACCACGATGGCAACGTCCGGGCGCGGGTGGAACTCACCCGCCGGGCTCAGTGTCGCGCTGCCGCCCGCCGCACTGACGCAGTGCTGGATCGCAGCGAAGATCGTCTCGCCGTGCGGAAAGGCCGCATTCGGCTCGGTGCCCTGCCAGTCGATGGTCCAGCCGCCGCTCTGCCGCGCGAGGCTGTCGGCGGCATCGCCTGCCACCAGCACGTGTAAGCGCGGCGAGAGCGGCAGCAGGTGGTTGCGATTCTTGAGGAGCACCAGTGACTCGCGCACCGCCGCGCGCGCCAGCGCGCGGTGCTCCGGCGAGCCGAGCAGCGCGAAGTGGCCGGCGAACGGCCGCGACGACGGCCGGCCTTCCTGGTCGAGATGCGCGCGCAGCTTCACGCGCAGCACGCGCCGCACCGCATCGTCGAGGCGCGCAGCGGGGATCTCCCCGGCCTGCACCTGCCGCAGCGTGTTGTCGAACAACTCCCGCCAGCTCCGGGGCGCCATCAGCACGTCGATGCCGGCGTTCAGGGCGGAAGCGCAGCTGGCCCGCGTGCACTCAGGCAGCTGCGCGTGCGCGTCCCAGTCCCCGAGCGCCAGCCCGTCGAAGCCCATGCGGCCCTTCAACACGAGAGTGAGCAGGGCGCGATTGCCGTGCATCTTCAGACCCTGCCAGCTCGAGTAGGATGCCATGACCGTCTGCGCGCCCGCGGCAATCGCCGCCACGTAGCCTGGAGAATCGAGATCGCGCAGCGCCTGCTCGCTGGCGCGATTATCTCCCTGGTCGATGCCGGCCGTGCCGCCGTCCCCGAGGAAGTGCTTGGGCGTCGCCAGCACGTGCGTGGCATCGAGGAACCGCGGGGTGCCGGCGGCACCCTGCAGTCCCGTCACCATGGCTGCGGCGTACTTGCGCACCAACTGCGGATCCTCGGAGTAGCTCTCGTAGGTGCGCCCCCAGCGCACATCGCGCGCCACCGCTACGGTGGGCGCGAAAGCCCAGTCGAGCCCGGTGACCCGCACTTCGAGCGCGGTGATCGCGCCGATACGGCGGACGAGCTCGGAGTCGTGCGCCGCCCCGAGTCCGATGTTGTGGGGGAATATCGTGGCGCCCGGGACGTTGTTGTCCCCGTGCACCGCGTCCGTACCCCACAGCGGCTGCAACCCGGCGGACGCGGGCCCGCCGACTGCGGCGTCATAGAACCGGTCGGCGAGAGCGAGCCACTCACTCGGTGCCGCGAGCTTGTCGTTGCGGGGTGCAGAGTCGCCGCCGTTGAGAATGGAGCCGAGGGGATAGTGGCGCAGGTCTTCCGGGGTGATGCTGCCGATATCTGCCTGAATGAGCTGGCCCACCTTCTGCTCGAGGGTCATGTGCGCAAGCAGCGCCGCGATGCGCGCCTCGAGCTGCGGATCGGCGGGACGTGCGGAGCGTACCTGCGGCCATTGCTCAGGATGCACGCCGGCGGGGTCCGCCCCGCCAACTGCCGCGGCGCAGACAGAAAGTGCGCAGACCCCGCAATAGGTCGCAACCGCGGCCGGTCTTCTGCCCATGGGGTCCCAAGAATACACAGCCGAGGTCGATGCAATGCTGGAACCGGTAACTCAAATCCGCGGCAGCGCTGAAGCGGGCGGCGTGAAGGCGCGGCGCACGGCACCCGCGGGCGCGGGGCCCGAGACCCAGCCCGATCTGTTGCTCATAGAGCGCTCGCGCGCCGGCGATACGCAGGCGATCGAGGCGCTTATCCGCCGCTACGCGCGTCGACTGTTCCGCCTCGCGCGCAGCGTACTGGGCGAGGAAGAGCGCGCCGAGGCGGCGGTGTGCGAGGCCTATGTCACGGCGTTCGCCGACCTGAATCGCTACGAGCCGGGCGCAAAGTTCGCCGCCTGGCTGACACGGCTGACTTTCACGCAGGCGCATGCTGCCCGCGCTCAGGCGCGCGCACCCGTGCTCGTCCCCGCGCACACGCCGAACTTAGGCGCCGCCTCGGACGAGCAGCAGCGCGCCGAGCTCGAGCGTTCGATCAATGCGCTGCCCGAGGTGTTCCGCGTCGTATTCGTGTTGCGCGTCGTCGAAGGCGTCAGTGGTATCGAGACCGCAGCTTCGCTGGCTCTCAATCAGACCACCGTGCGCACCCGGCTGTACCGGGCGCTGCGGCGTCTTTCGCCGCAGGTCGTGGCGGGCGTGCGGGCGATGCCGGCGCTGCTCGCACCGTCGCCCGAGTGCGCCGAGCGCGTCGTCGGCCGCGTGCTGGCGTCACTCCCTCAGGGTTCGATGCTCTCGATCTCCGCCTCGCCACCCTGAAAAGGTACGTGCTCGCCGATGCGCCGGCCGAGCAGCGCGCGTGCGAGAGGCGCGACGTAGCTGAGTAAGCCCTGCGCCGCGTCCGCCTCGTCCTCGCCGACGAGCCGGTAGGCCAAAGCTTCGCCATTGCCAAGGCGCAGCGTCACCCGCATGCCGAAGCGCACGCCCGCGGCCGCGCCGCCGGCGCTCCCGGGCTCGACCAGCCGGGCGCTGGCACGCCTCGCTGTCCAGTAGCGCAGCTCCCGCTCGATACGCGCCTGCGCGGCGTTGTCGCCGCCGGCACGCGCCGCCGCGCGCTGCTCAGTGAACTGTTGCAGGCGCGCCTCGATCTGCTCGAGGCCCCGCGGTGTGACGAAGTTGGGATGCGGGCTCAGCGCTCGTTCGGGGAGCACCTCGCGATCCCCGTCCGAATCGCGCACGAAGGCGCGGCTCATGCGACGTCTCCGCCGCCGGCTGCGGTGACAGTGCCGAAGTTGCCGGTCATACTGCCGCCGAGGCTAACCTGACACGAGCTCACTTGAAAGAGAGGCGGCAGTGAACGGGGTGGTGAGCGCCTTCCTGCTCACGTTCGCGGGCCTCTTCCCGATCGTCAACCCGATCGAGGGCGCGCCGTTCTTTCTAGGCCTCACCGCCGGTGTCGACAGCGCCGAGCGGCGGGTGCTGGCGGGTAAGGCCGCGATCAACGGTTTCGCGCTGCTGCTCGGCTCGATGGCGCTGGGTCCGTGGATGCTCGAGTTCTTCGGCATCGAGCTGCCGGTGGTGCGCATCGCCGGGGGCCTCGTGGTCGCCGCGCTAGGCTGGAAGCTCTTGAGCCAGGAGCAGTGGTCGGATCACGCCGGCGCGCTCGCC
>Ga0187783_10001189_pt1 | contig 19236 bp, 16 predicted proteins | sample 1015_SJ02_MP02_2_FD_132471 | JGI IMG/M metagenome (GOLD analysis project Ga0187783, IMG submission 132471) | Tropical peat soil microbial communities from peatlands in Department of Meta, Colombia - 1015_SJ02_MP02_20_MG | ecosystem: Environmental > Terrestrial > Soil > Wetlands > Peat | place...
ACCTCGAGAAAGTCGAGCGCATCGAGGAAGTCACGCAGGTAGCGCACGATGCGGGTGCGCGTGCGAAACACCTGACGGGTGTGCTCGCTCACGATCAGGTCGACGTAGCGTTGCCGGTAGCGTATCTCGGTATCGGCCAGCCCGTGCCACTTGTCGGGCAGCGGTCGCAGCGACTTGACGAGCAGCGTGAGCGCATCGACCCGCACCGACAGCTCGCCGGTGCGGGTGCGAAACAGCACGCCGCTCGCGCCAATGACGTCGCCGACGTCCCACCCCTTGAAGGTCTCGTAGGCCGAGCCAAGAGCCTCCTGTTGCAGATAGAGCTGGATCTGTCCGGTGCGGTCGCCGATCTTGGCGAAGCTTGCCTTGCCCATCACGCGGCGGAACAACAGCCGCCCGCCGACCCTGACCCGCGTTGGATTGGCATCGAGCCACTCGGCGCTGCGCTCGCCGAAGGAGGCATGCAGCTGCCCGCCGAGCGCGTCGCGGCGGAAGTCGTTGGGAAACGCCGGTCCCGCCGCGCGCAGCGCGGCGAGCTTCGCGCGCCGCTCGGCGATCAGCTTGTTCTCGTCGCCGCCGTGGCCGCCGCCCTCGCCGCCCGGCGAATCCTCGTTTCCTTTTCTCATGTCGGTATGCGCTTCATCTAGACGCCCGCCTTCAACGAGGCCTCGAGGAACTGGTCGAGATCGCCGTCGAGCACGGCCGTCGTGTTGCCCACCTCGATGTCGGTGCGCAGGTCCTTGATGCGCGACTGGTCGAGCACGTAGGAGCGGATCTGGTTGCCCCAGCTGACATCCGACTTCGACTCCTCCAGCACCCGCGCGGCGGCATTGCGCTTGTTGACCTCGAGCTCGTAGAGCTTGGCCTTGAGCATCTTCATGGCGGTCGAGCGGTTCTTGTGCTGGCTGCGCTCGTTCTGACAGGCGACCACGATGCCGGTGGGCAGGTGCGTGATGCGCACGGCGGACTCGGTCTTGTTGACGTGCTGGCCGCCGGCGCCCGAGGAGCGGTAGACATCGACCTTGAGATCCGCTGGGTTGATCTCGATTTCGATGTCGTCGTCGATCTCCGGCGAGACGAACACCGAGGCGAAGGAGGTGTGCCGGCGGTTGCCCGAGTCGAAGGGCGACTTGCGCACCAGGCGGTGCACGCCGGTCTCGGTGCGCAGCCAGCCGTAGGCGTATTCACCTTGTATTTCAACCGTCGCACTCTTGATACCCGCGACCTCACCGGGATTGGAGTCGATCACCTCGCAGCGAAAGCCGCGCGCCGTCCCCCAGCGCAGGTACATGCGCAGCAGCATCTGCGCCCAGTCCTGCGCCTCGGTGCCACCGGCGCCCGCCTGGATGTCGAGAAAGGCGTTGTGCGCGTCCATCTCGCCGCGGAACATGCGCTTGAGCTCGAGGTGGCGCACGTCGGCCTCGAGGCGCTGCGCATCGCGCTCGATCTCGAGTGCCGCCGGCTCATCGCCCTCGGCCGCGACCAGCTCGAGCAGTTCGCTGGCGTCACCGATGTTCCTGGTGGTGCGGTCGATCTCGCCGACATCCGCACTCAGTCGGGCGCGCTCGCGGCCGAGCTCCTGCGCCCGCGTCGGATTTGACCAGACCTGCGGATCCTCCAGCTCGCGGACCACCTCCTCGAGGCGCTCCTGCTTGCGGTCGTACTCAAAGAAACCCCCGTAGGGAGGCCACGCGTTCACCGAGGTCTTTGAGCTGTCGTCTGAGCTGGTTGACTTCCATAGCGGTCCAGGCACGCGGATGCAACGAGGCGGCCGATGCTAGCACCGCCGCGCCGGCTTTAGCGAGCGGCGGGCAGCAGGTGATCGACCAGCAGCTGCAGCCGTCGCTCGCCCTGGTACTCGTTGACCTCGAGCCGGTAGACCAGTTGCTTGAGTCCTTCCGGCGGCGCGAACACCTCGCCCGCCTCGACGTGGTTGAAGGCCACGGCATCGAACGAGCGACCGCTGCGCGGCACTTCGACCCACATCTTCAGATGCCGCTCGCCGATCACCCGTGCGTCGCGGATGCTGAAGAGGCCGTCGAAGCTCGGCTCGGGGAAGGCCTGCCCCCAGGGTCCCCCGGCACGCAGCGCGTGCGCCGTGTCGAGCGCAATCTCACTCAGCGCGAGCTCCCCGTCGGTCTCCACCGTATCCGCATCCGCCGCGCCACCCGCCCAGCGCGTCACCTCCTCGTCGAAGGCGCGCGCAAACTCATCGAGCTTCGCGCGCTCGAGCGTCAGCCCTGCCGCCATGGCGTGGCCGCCGAAGCGGCTGATCAAGTCGGGGCGGCGCGCAGCGATCGCATCGAGGACGTCACGGATGTGAATGCCTGCGACCGAGCGAGCCGAGCCGCGCAGCAGCGCCGCATCGGCGCTCGCAAAGGCGATCACCGGGCGGCGCACACGCTCCTTGACGCGGCTCGCCACGAGTCCGACCACCCCCTGATGCCAGTGCTCGTCAAAGAGGCACAGCCCGCGCCTCTCGCTACCAACGCCCTCGCCCTCGAGGTCCAGATGCCGCAGCGCGCCGAGCGCCTCCTGCTGCATCTTCGCCTCGATCGTGCGGCGCTCCTGGTTGAGCTCATCGAGGCGCAGCGCCAGACGCTCGGCCGTGGCGTCATCGTCGGCGAGCAGACACTGAATGCCGACAGTCATGTCGTCGAGGCGGCCCGCCGCGTTCAGCCGCGGCGCCACCGCGAAGGCAAGATCGGCGGCGGTGAGATCGGCCGCGCCCCGACCGGCGAGGCTGAGAAGGGCGTGGATGCCCGGCACGCAGCGACCGGCGCGAATGCGCTTCAGCCCCTGCGTGATGAGCACGCGGTTGTTGGCATCGAGCGGCACGACGTCAGCGACCGTGCCGAGCGCCACCAGGTCGAGAAGCTGCGCCACACCGGGACGCGCGCTGCTCGCGAGCCCGCTGGCATCGAGTGCGCGGCGCACGGCCGCCATCACGTAGAAGGCCACGCCGACACCGGCGAGTGCGCGGCTGCCGAAGCGGCTTTCCCTGAGGTTGGGGTTGACGATCACGTTTGCGTCAGGAAGTGCGGGGCCCGGCAGGTGATGATCGGTAATCAGCACGTCGATGCCGCGGGCCCGCGCCGCGGCGACCCCGGCGTTGCTCGAGATGCCGTTGTCCACCGTCACGATCAGCGTCGGCGCACGTGTGGCGGCGAGCGCGACGATCTCGGGGGTGAGGCCATAGCCGAACTGAAAGCGGTTCGGCACCAGGAAATCGACGCTCGCGAAGCCGCAGGCCGAGAGCGCTCGCATCATGAGAGCGCTCGCGGTCGCACCGTCGGCGTCGAAATCGCCGACGATGAGCACGCGTCCCGAGCGGTGCGCGAGCAACAGCTCCACGGCGTCCGCGATGCCCTCGAGCGTGCCAACCGGGAGCAGTCGCTCGAGCGAGTTGTCGAGCTCCGCCGCCGAGCGCACGCCACGTGCGGCATACACGCGGTCGAGCACCGGGTGCAGCGTGCCGCCGAGCGGCGGAGCGCGCACCGCCGGGAGCCGGCGCACGATACGCAGCCTCATGCGAAGCTCGCGAGGCCGGCGCGCGGGCGTCGCCATAGCTTGAAGCGGCTCGTGCGGCCGAGCGTCACGCGCACGTCGTTGAGGATGAGCGTCGCGCGCTCCAGGCGGCCGCGGCGCAACGCCTCGAGCGCCGGGGCGATGAGCCGCTCGTCGAGCCGTGCGAGCGCGTCGGCGGCGCTCGAGTGCGGGGAGCCTTGCAGTTCCGCCGCGACCTGCGCCACGACCAGCGCAGGCGGCGTCTGCGCGTGAGCGAGCACCTCACCGAGATGCCGCGGAGTTGCGCGGCAGGCCTCGCCCGCGAGGTGCCACAGACCCGCAAGCCACGCGTCCCGTCCGTAGGCGAGCGGCGGTTGGCTCGGCCAGGCGGTCGCCGCCGCAGGAAGCGCCTGCCCGTCCGCTCCCCAGGGCCAGAGCGTCGTCACCGGCAGCTCGCGGCGCTGCTGGCGTGCCTCGTTGAGTGGGTGCGCGTGCAGCCACATCTCGATCTCTGCCACCAGGCGGCGCAGCGCTGCGGCCGCGGCGCCCTGCGGCAGGGCCTCCGCGAGATCGCTCCCGATGCAGCGCGCAGGCTCGACGGTGCGCAGTGCGCCGACGCCCGGTGTCTTGAGCAGAAAGTCCCCCGACGGCAGCGGCGTCAGTGAAAAGCCCGACGAGCCGAAGGTGCCGGCGAAGGCGGTCGCGAGCGTCGCGCGTTCGGCGGCGCTCAGAGCGAGGACGCCGCGATGATCGAGGTGGACCCGCGCGAGTCCGGCGGTCAGGTGCAGCGGTGTTGCGATCCAGTACGTCGCGGCCTGCGCGGACTGCGCCTGCGGCTCGGCGAGCACGGCCGCCGCAATCCGCGCCGGCGCGACCTGCGCGAGATCCGCGCGCGCGAGCTGCTGCGCGAGCCACGCCCGCCAGCCTTCGCCGAGCGCGGCGCGCACCCCGAAGCGTCCCGCATGCTCGAGGCCGGCGAAGCGACCGGACGCGAGCGCGGGTGCAGCACCGCTGCCCTGCGGCTTGAGGTACAGATCGGGGATGACGATGACGAGCTCGCGCACGAGGCGCTATCGTACCGAAGGTGAAGTTCACCCTCGAACCGCCTTCGCAGGCGAATCTGATCCGCGGCTATTCCGAGACCGAGCTGCGCATCGGCGAGCAGCGCATCACGCGAAGCTGCATCGTGACAGCGGACCGTCTCATCACCGAGTGGGCGCCGGCCACCTTCGCCGAGCTGACCACCGCGCACCTTGAGGCGATCTTCGCCCTGGCGCCCGAGGTGGTACTGATCGGCACCGGGCTGACGCAGCGCTTCGCCAGCGCTGAAGTGCGCGCGGCGTTCGCCCGGCGGCGCATCGGACTCGAGGTGATGCAGCTCGGTGCGGCATGCCGCACATTCGACGTGCTGGTACAGGAGGAGCGGCGGGTGGCCGCGGCGTTGTTTTTACGCTAGCGCCGCTGGCGGCGAGGACGATCGGCAGAAGACACAAGGGGAGGGTCAACCAACCAAACAATCATTCGAAGCTGACAGACTCGAACAATTGCACTGTTTTTGCTGTTGTCTCGAGGTTATTGCTCTTGTTTGCGACTCCCTCCTCCCTGTGTCTTCTGCGGATGCGCCCTCCGTTATTTGCTGTCGTCGTTAGGAGACAGGGGGTGCATGTTAAACGCGCCATAGAATCCGGCGCAACTGATTTGCGGTGACCCCGGGCGCTCACCACGACTGCCAAGCTTGCGGCGCCGTGCTCGACCGCTCGCCGGCCGCTCGCCGGCGCTCGCGGCGATCGAAATCGCTTTAATGAGACCCAGATTCCCCACTATTCGACATCGAGTGGGCTTTAAATATCGCGTGGACTCAGCGGGTTATCGATACTTCATAAAGCGCTGTATGATCTCTCCCCGCGTCAGGTCGTCCCCCCCAGGAGTGGCACAAAGGCCACGGAGCCGAGCAGCTCACGGTCGACGCGCTGCTCGCGACGGGTGAGCCGCACCAGCTGCTGCTCCCCTTCGGGGCCCAGCGGTACGATGAGTCGCCCACCGACCTTCAGCTGCCGCAGCAGCGCCTCCGGAACCGTGAGCGGCGCGGCCGCGACGAGGATACCGTCGAACGGGGCGTGCGCCTTCCAACCGAGGGTGCCGTCGCCATGACGGAAGCGGACGTTGCGGATTCCGAGCTCCTTGAGGCGCTCGCGGGCGCGCGCCAGCAGCGGCTCGACGCGCTCGATGGTGTAGAGCTGCTTGACGAGCGGAGCGAGCACCGCGGTCTGGTAGCCACACCCGGTACCCACCTCGAGCACCTTGTCCGTAGTGCCGCCATCGAGGAGCGCCTCGGTCATGCGCGCGACGATGTAGGGCTGCGAGATCGTCTGACCGAATCCAATGGGCAGCGCCGTGTCCTCGTACGCGCGACTGCCCAGAGCCTCGTCGACGAAGATGTGCCGTGGGACGTTGCGGATGCGCTCGAGCACGGCGAGGTTGGCGATGCCCTGCTCGCGCAAGCGCTGCACCAGCCGGTCGCGCGTGCGAGCCGAAGTCATGCCGATTCCCGACAGGCGAAGATCAGCCATCGAGTCCGTCCAGCCAGCCCGTGATCGCCGGCAGCGCCGCGTGGCGGGTCAAATCGACCTGCAGCGGCGTCACCGATACATACCCCTGCGCCACCGTATCGAAGTCGGTGCCGGGGCCGGCATCGGCCTCGGTGCCTGCCGGGCCGACCCAGTACACGGTGCGCCCGCGCGGGTCGCGCGCACGCATCACCGGCGCCGAGCGATGGCGGAAGCCGAGGCGACTCGCACGAAAGCCACGCAGCTGCGCAAAGGGCACGTCCGGCACGTTGACGTTGAGAATGAGCGCGCGCTCGAGGGGCTTGCGCAGCAGCTGTGCCACGAGCAGCCGCGCAACTTCGGCGCCGGTGGCGAAGTGCCCGCCGCCCGCGCCACCAGTGCACAGCGACACGGCCACCGTCGGCAGACCGAGGAAGCGCCCCTCCACGGCCGCTGCCACCGTACCCGAATACAACACGTCGTCGCCGAGGTTAGCGCCGTCATTCACGCCCGAGACGACCATGTCGTGCTCGAAGTCGAAGAGCCCCGAGATCGCCAGGTGCACGCAGTCGGTCGGGGTGCCGGGCACGAAGTACACGCCCGGCTCGGATTCGAACACACGCAGGGGCACATCGAGGGTGAGGGAGTTGCTCGCACCACTCCTGTTGCGGTCGGGAGCGACCACGGTGACCTCCGCGAGTGTCGCGAGCGCCTCGCGCAGGCGGCGGATACCCTCGGCGCGGAAGCCGTCGTCGTTACTGATCAGGATCTTCACTTGTCTTCGCGGTGGGAAGCGCCGAAAGTGCGCGAGACTATACTTCAACGGCGAGTGCCGGCGGAGATGAGCGTGGGCGGCTTACCACACGATCGTGATCCTGACGGCGAGGAGGCCGATGAGGCGGATCTGTTCCGCGAGGCCATGCGCGATGTCAGGCCCCTGCGGCAGCGCAGCCCGGTACCGCGACCGCCCCGCGCACGCCCGCACGCGCGCTTCACCCGCGCCGACCGCGCGGCGGTGCTCGCGGAGAGCCTCGGTGGTGAGGGCGCCGACCCGCAACTCGCCGGGGGTGATGAGCTGGTATTTCATCGCCCTCAGATTCAACCCGCGGTGCTGCGACGGCTGCGCCGCGGCGAGTACCGAGTACAGCGCGAGATCGATCTGCACGGCATGACCGTCGCGGAGGCCAAGCACGCCCTGCGTGGCTTTCTCGTCAGCAGTCTCGAGCATCAGGTGCGCTGCGTGCGTGTGATTCATGGCAAGGGACTGCGCTCGGGCAATCGCGGTCCGGTGCTGAAGTCCGCGGTCAGCGCGGTCCTGCGCCGTACCGGAGCAGTGCTCGCCTTCGTCTCGGCGCGGCGCGTGGACGGCGGCACGGGTGCGCTCTACGTGCTGCTCGGCGGCGACTGAGACGAGCAGCGCGCTCCTCAATCCACCGGCCCGTCGTCTTCGGTCGCCTCTTCGGTCGCGAACAGCTCGCGCAGCACCGCGGTGGCGAAGCCGCCGCGCCCGAGGCGGAACGTGAGCCGTACGGCCTGCGCCTCAGGGTTACAGCCGAGCCCTTGGACCTCGAGACGCAGGCTGCGCCGCTCCTGGCGCATGCCGGCGTCGGCACACAGGCGGCACTGCGCGGGAAAGCGCGCGGCGACGTGTGACTCGAGCTCGAGCACCCCGGCGCGCGTCCCCGGCTCCCCTCCCCCCCAGAGCGGTCCGCTCGGGTGTATCTCCAGCCGCTCGCAGCGGCTCACCAGCACGGCGTCCGGCTGCCCGACGGGAAAGACGCTGCCGCGGCCGGCGAGGTTGGCAAGATCGCCGCTCAGCAGCTGATTCCAGCTGCCGTCGCCGACACGTGCGGCGAGCACGGCGTTGAAGATGACGCTGCGCGCGGCGGAGAGCACGAAGCCGCGCTGCGCGCCGCGCAGCGCGCCGAGGGAGCCGGCAGCACCGCGTGCCAGGTTCGCACCATCGCGACCGAAGCGCTGGGGCCCAAAATAATTCGGCACGCCGGCACGGGCGATCTCGGCCAGCCGCGGCGCGAGCCGCGCGGCAAGGCTCGCGCCATCGCCAGCGCTCGCACGCACGCGCACCGCAAAGTGATTGCCCGAAAGCGCTCCGCGCGGAAGCTTACGCGTGTGCGGATGGGCTTCGAGCACCTCGAACTCCGCGCGCGCAACGCGCAGCCAGTCGACGGCCACGCGTGGGCGCGGCACCGAGAACCACTGCATGGTAAGGGCACGGCGGTCCTTGAGACCGGCGTAGCCGGTCTCGGCCGCCGCGCAGCCGGCGATGCGTGCGAGTTCGCGCGCCACCCACACCGTGTTGGCGTTGCGCTTGCGGACCTTGAGCAGCAGGTGCGCGCCGCTGCCCGCGGGCGCAAAGCCCAGCTCTTCCTCCACCTGGAAGTCCTCGGGCTCGACGCGCAGCACTCCCTGCGCGGGCGGCACGCCGTAGACCCGCGGCGGCGCGAGCGCCGCCTCGCGCGCGGTAAGTTCCGCGGCGGCCATGCTCAACGCTCCGTGAGCAGCACGACCGCCTGCGCGGCGATGCCCTCCGCGCGTCCGAGGAACCCGAGGCCCTCGGTGGTCGTCGCCTTGATACTGACGCGGGCCGCCTCGATCGCGAGCAGCTGCGCCACCTGGGCGCGCATCGCCGCACGGTGTGGTGCGATCCGCGGGGCCTGCGCCAGCACCGTGATGTCGGCGTTCACCACCGCGAGGTCTGCGGTACGCAGCATCGCCAGAACGTGGCTAACGAAGCCGCGGCTGTCGGCGCCGCGCCATTGCGGGTCGCTGTCGCTGAAGTGCTGGCCGATGTCGCCGAGCCCTGCGGCTCCGAGCAGCGCATCGCACAGCGCGTGCAGTACGACGTCCCCGTCGGAGTGCGCCACGACGCCGTGCGAGTGCGCAATGCGCACGCCGCCGAGCATCACGAAGTCTCCCGGGCCGAAGGCGTGGACATCGATGCCGGAGCCGACTCTCATGACCTCACCTCTGCCTGGCCCCCGTGCCGCGAGCGCAGCACCGCCGCCGCGAGCCACAGATCGTCGGCGCTGGTGACCTTGAGGTTGCTCGCTGCGCCCTCGATGAGCAGCGGATGCTCGCCGAGCCACTCGAGCGCCTGCGCCTCGTCGCTCGGGAAGCGTCCGGCGGCGTGCGCTACGTCGAGCGCCGTGCACAATCGCCCATAGCGGAACATCTGCGGCGTGAGCGCCCGCCACAACCCCGAGCGGTCGAGTGTCTGCGCGACCTCGAGCCGGCCCGAGGCATCAGCGCAATCCTGTGCACGCTTGAGCGTGTCGGCGGCCGGCACGGCGAGCACTCCCCCGAGCGCATGTCCGTCCACCCGCTCGAGAAGCCGCTCGAGGTCGAGCGCATCGAGACAGGGCCGCGCGGCATCGTGCACCAGCACCCAATCGGCCTCGGTGGCGCTGCTGGCGAGCGCAGCGAGTGCGCTGCGCACCGAGAGGCTGCGCTGCACTCCGCCGGTGACGACGCTCAGGCGCTGCGCCGAGGTGGCCTCGTGCCCCGCGGCGCGCGCGGCGATGCACCGCGGCCCGACCTCGGCCCAATCGCGGTCCTCGGGCGCGAGCGCCACGACCACCTGCGAGCAGCGCGGATCGCCAAGAAACGGCGCGAGCGCCCACTCGATCACGGTGCGGCCCTCGAGCCGGGCATATTGCTTCGGTTGCGCAGCGCCAAAGCGCTGACCCGAGCCTGCGGCCGGCATGACGAGCCAGTAACGCATCGGGAGTGTGCTCAGCGGGCAGCAGTCCGCGTCGGCGGATGACCGGCCGCGGCCGGGCGGGGAGGCACCACCTGATAGAAGGTTTCGTTACGGGCAATCATGCCGAGGTCGCTGCGCGCGCGCTCCTCGAGCGCATCCATCCCGGTCTTGAGATCACGCACCTCGGCGGCGAGCTGGCGGTTGCGCTCGGCCAGCTGATCGTTCTCCGCCCGCTGCACAACTACCGCCTGACGCAGTCGCGCGACTTCGCGCACGCCGTCTGCGGAGAGCCACACGCGGTACTGCAGCAGAATCAGAGCGACCAAGAGGCCGGCGGCGAGCCACTTCATGGGACAAGGAGCGTAGCAGAGGCGGCTGCGCTGCGCGAAGTGTCGCCTGCGCGAGTCGCTCAGTGGCGCTGCGTGGCGAGCGGCTGCAGCGCGGCTCCGGCGCGCACGAGGCGGCAGCCGCGCAGATCCGCACGTGCGGGCTGTTGCGCGCGTCATCGCCCGGCCGCCCGGCGCCGGGCGGGCTCAGATCTTTACCGGAAACGCGTCGCGGCCCGCATAGGTCACCGTGCCGAGCTCGGCCTCGATGCGCAGCAGCTGGTTGTACTTGGCGGTGCGATCGGAGCGCGATAGCGAGCCGGTCTTGATCTGCGTGGCCGCGGTCGCTACCGCTATGTCGGCGATGGTGCTGTCCTCGGTCTCCCCGGAGCGGTGTGACACCACTGCGGCGTAATGGGAGCGCTCGGCAAGCTCGATACAGGCGAGCGTCTCCGTGAGGGTGCCGATCTGGTTGGGCTTCACCAGGATGGCGTTGGCGATCTGGCGGTCGATCGCCTGCTGCAGGATGCTCGTGTTGGTGACGAAGACGTCGTCGCCGACCAGCTGGATCTTCTCGCCGAGAGCGCGCGTGATCTGCGCCCAGCCGTCCCAATCCGCCTCGCTCATGCCGTCCTCGATGGAGATGATCGGATAGCGCTGCACGAGGTCGGCGAGATAGGCGGTGAACTCCGCGGGCGAGAAGCTGCGCTCTTCGGCCTCGAACTGATAGCGGCCGGCGCTGAAGAACTCCGAGCTCGCCACGTCGAGACCGAGGTAGACATCCTGTCCCGCGCGATAGCCGGCCTTCTCGATCGCCTCGACGATCAAGCCGAGCGCGGCTTCGTTCGATTCCAGATCGGGCGCGAAGCCGCCTTCGTCGCCGACCGCGGTCGAAAGTCCGCGCGCAGCGAGGCGCGCTTTCAGCGTGTGGAACACCTCGGCCCCGCAGCGCAGCGCCTCGCGGAAGTTCGGCGCACCCACCGGCAGGATGAGGAACTCCTGGATGTCGAGACGGTTATCGGCGTGTGCCCCCCCGTTCACGATGTTCATCATCGGCACCGGCATGACGGGCGGGCGGGCAGCGCCCCCGAGTTGCCCCAGGTAGCGGTAGAGGGGCATGCGGGCATCGTTGGCCGCCGCGTGCGCGGTGGCGAGCGACACCCCGAGGATGGCGTTGGCGCCGAGCCGGCTCTTGTTGGCGCTGCCGTCGAGCTCGATCATCCGGCGGTCGATGGCGGCCTGCTCACACGGATCGGCGCCGATGAGCGCGTCCTTGAGCACGCCGTTCACGTGCCCCACCGCGCGCAGCACTCCTTTGCCGCCGTAGCGCTTCTGGTCGCCGTCGCGCAGCTCGACGGCTTCGCGCGTACCGGTGGAGGCTCCGGAGGGCACGGCCGCGCGCCCGAGCGCACCGGAATCGAGCAGCACGTCCACCTCGACCGTCGGGTTGCCGCGCGAGTCGAGGATCTCGCGGGCGCGGATATCGCTGATTCGGCTCATGGCGGCATCCCTACAGCAGTGACTCTTCGAAGGGGACTCGCTTCACCGCCCGATCGAGCTCCGTGAGCGTCGTGAGCAGCGGCTCCATACGCGCGAGCGGCCAGGCGTTCGGGCCGTCCGAGAGCGCTTCCTGCGGGCGCGGATGGGTCTCCATGAACAGCCCGGCAACGCCGGCGGCGACGGCCGCGCGCGCGAGTACCGGGATGAACTCGCGCTGGCCGCCGGACGAGGCGCCCTGCCCGCCCGGCAACTGCACCGAATGCGTAGCGTCGAACACCACCGGGCAGCCGGTCTCGCGCAGGATCGAGAGTGAGCGCATGTCGGAGACGAGGTTGTTGTAGCCGAAGGAGAAGCCGCGCTCGCATACCATGATGTGCTGGTTGCCGGTGGAGCGCGCCTTGTCGACCACGTTCTTCATCTCCCACGGCGAGAGGAACTGGCCCTTCTTGATGTTGACCGGCTTGCCCTGGGCGGCAGTGTTGACGATGAAGTTGGTCTGCCGGCAGAGGAAGGCCGGCGTCTGCAGTACGTCGACGACCGCGGCGACCTCATCGAGCGGGGTGTCCTCGTGCACATCGGTCAACACCGGGACGCCGACGCTGCGGCGCACGTCGTCCAGCACCTTGAGGCCTGCGTCGATCCCCGGGCCGCGGAAGCTCGCGCGCGAGGAGCGGTTCGCCTTGTCGTAGGATGCCTTGAAGATGTAGGGGATCGAGAGGCGCGCCGTGATCTCCTTGAGCCGCCCCGCGATCTCCTCGGTGAGCGCCGGGCTCTCGATCACGCAGGGCCCGGCGATGAGAAACAGCGGCCGGTCGCTGCCGACCTCGTGGCCGAGGAGCTGCATGGCCGGGGACGCCCTCAGGCGCCCGCCGCCTGCGGCAGCTGCGCCGCCCGCTGTGCGCGCGCCGCGCGGATGAAACCGCTGAACAGCGGGTGCCCGTCGCGCGGCGTCGAGGTGAACTCCGGGTGGAACTGGGTGGCCATGAACCAGGGGTGGTTGGTGAGCTCGATCACCTCGACCAGCCCGTCGCGCGAGAACCCGGAGAAGCGCAGCCCGGCCTGGCGGTAGCGATCGAGGTAGTTGTTGTTGAACTCGTAGCGGTGACGATGACGCTCCATGATGACGTCGCGTCCGTAGATCTCGCGCGCCCGCGTGCCGGCGCCGAGCAGCACCTCCTGGGCGCCGAGGCGCATGGTGGCGCCCTTGGCGCTCTGCTCGTCGCGCGTCTGGGAGCCGCGCACCTGATCCTGCCACTCGGAGATCAGCGCAATCACCGGGTGAGTCGTGGCACGGTTGAACTCGGTGCTGTTGGCGTCGGTGAAACCCAGCACGTGCCGGCCGAATTCGACGATCGCCACCTGCATGCCGAGACAGATTCCGAGATACGGCACGGCGCGCTCGCGTGCGTAGCGCACCGCCTGGATCTTGCCCTCGATGCCGCGTTCGCCGAAGCCGCCGGGCACCAGCACGGCGTCGACGTCCTTGAGCACATGCGTGCCATGCTGCTCGATGTCCGTGGACTCGATGTAGTGGATGTTGACGCGCGTGCGGCTCTTGAGCCCGCCATGCATCAGCGCCTCGTGCAGCGACAGGTAGGAGTCGCGGATCTGCACATACTTGCCGACCATGGCGATGTCGACCTGACCGTCGGGATTTGCCTTGCCGCTCACCACGTGGCGCCATTCGGCGAGGTCGGTCGGTGGTACCTCGAGGCGCAGCTTGTCGACCACGATGTCGTCGAGCCCCTGCTCGTGCAGCAGGATCGGAATGCGGTAAATGTCGTCGGCGTCGACCGCTGAGATGACCGCGCGCTCCTCGACGTTGGTGAAGAGTGCAATCTTGCGGCGCTGCTCCTCGGGCAGCGGATGCTTGCAGCGGCACAGCAGCACGTCGGGCTGAATACCGATGCCGCGCAGCTCCTTCACCGAGTGCTGCGTCGGCTTGGTCTTGATTTCCCCCGAACCGCCTACGACCGGCACCAGTGTCAGGTGTATGTAGACGCAGTTGTTGCGGCCGAGCTCGACACCGAGCTGGCGGATGGCTTCGAGAAACGGCAGCGACTCGATGTCGCCGACCGTGCCGCCAATCTCCACCATGCACACGTCCGCGCCGTCCGCCCCGAGCTTGATGCTGCGCTTGATCTCGTCGGTGATGTGGGGAATGACTTGCACGGTCGCGCCGAGGTAGTCGCCGCGACGCTCCTTGGCGATGACGCGCTCGTAGATGCGTCCGGTGGTGAAGTTGCTGTTACGCCCCGTGGTGGTGCGCACGAAGCGCTCGTAATGCCCGAGGTCGAGGTCGGTCTCGGTGCCGTCCTGCGTAACGAACACCTCACCGTGCTGAAACGGGCTCATGGTGCCCGGGTCGACATTGATATAGGGGTCGAGCTTCACCATGGCGACCTTGAGGCCGCGCGCCTCGAGGATGGCCCCGAGCGAGGCGGCGGCGATCCCCTTGCCCAACGAGGACACGACGCCACCGGTGACGAAGACAAAACGCGTCATATGAAACTTGAGGATTTTCCCGCCGCATGAAGCCGCTGCCACGAAAAATGCCGGGAGCGACGACGGGCCAGCAGAGTATCACATCTGCCCCCCGCGATGGGGACAGCGTTGCGCGACATGCACTTACGGCGGCGCGCTCCACACGAAACGCCCGCGCCGCGGCCGGCTGTCGTCGGCCTGCACGGACTCATCGAGCCACAGATCGCCGGCGGCGATCAACCGCTCGCCGGCGAAGATCAGCGGCAGGTGCGCGCGCTTCGGCGCCGGCACGCGCGCTTGCTGCAGCAGGCTCTTCAGTGCACGGCGCGGTCCACCGCGCACCGGGCGCAAGCGCTCACCACCGCGGCGCGCACGCAGCGTGAGGCTCGGTGGGAGCGCATCGAGGTCGATGGGCCCGTGGGCGTCAACCTCGAGCGCGAGTGTGCCGCAGGGTCCAGGCAGCACGCAGCTGCTCGCGTCGCGCCAGTGCCACGTGAGTTCCCCGAGCGGGCCGTTGGCGCTCGCCGCCGCGGCGGCCCCCGCGGCGGCCCGCAGTGCAAGCAGGTCCGCCTGGCGCTGCACCGACGCGCCCTCCCAGGCGACCAGCGGCTGCGCATCCTCGCGCGCCGCGAGCAGCACGGTGGCGATCTGCTCGAGACGGCTCGTCGGCGGCACGCGCAAGCCCGCCGCGGCGATCCAGTAGCGCAGCGCGTTGCGCCGCCGCGCTAGCGGCAGCCGGCGCAGCACCTTCGCCGAGAGCATCGCCCCCGAGGCGGCGCGCGCGGCGTCGGCTTCGCCGAGCGCATCGAGGAGCTGCTGGGCGTCTGCGGCATGGCGGGCGCTGCGCGCCACGGTGCTTGCCGCTGCGGGCCAGCGCTCCCGGATGACGGGCAGCACGCGCGCGCGCAGGTAGTTTCGATCGAGGTGCAGCTGCACGTTGCTGTCATCCTCGACCCAGGAAAGGTGCTCCGCGGCGAGCCAGGCAAGGAGCTCGGCGCGCCTCAGCGCCAGCAGCGGGCGCACCAGGAGACCTGCGGCAAAAGGCGCCACGGCTGGCATCGCGGCGAGGCCCGCAACCCCCGCACCGCGCAGCAGCTGCAGCAGCACCGTTTCGAGCTGATCGTCCTGGTGATGGGCGGTGAGGAGTGCTTCGCCGTCGGCGAGCGCCGCACCGAACAGGCCATAGCGCGCAGCGCGCGCGGCGGCCTCGAGCGACTCGCCGCGGCGGCGCGCGAGACGCACGGTGCGCACGGTGAGCGGCACCTCCAGGGCGCGCGCCACGCGGCGGCAGTGTGCGCTCCAGCTCCGCGAGCGCGGATTGAGCCCGTGATCGACGTGCAGCGCACGCACCTTGAGCGGCGGCCGCCGCAGCGCGGCGAGTGCCGCGAGCAGCGCAGTTGAGTCGGCGCCCCCGGAGAACGCGACACAGAGCGCGACGGCGGGAAATTGCGGCAGCAGCTCACCGAGCCGCCGCTCCAGCCAGCGCGGCCCGAAGCTCGAGGCGCCGCGGCGCGCCACCCGTGCCACGCGTGCCTCAGGCCGCGTTTTCGGCAAACACGCCGAAGCCGGCGATCTTGGCGGCACGAGCTGCGCGCAGCTGATCGCGCGGCACGGCCTCGAGCTCGTCGAGGTAACGGACGATGGCCGCCTTCAGACTTGCGGCGACCGCAGCCGGGTCGCGGTGGGCGCCGCCGAGTGGCTCCTCGATGATCTCATCGACGAGGCCGAGTTTTTGCAGCCGGTCGGCGGTGAGGTTGAGCGCCTCGGCGGCGACTTCCTTCTTGTCCTGGCTCTTCCACAGGATCGAGGCACAGCCTTCCGGTGAGATCACCGAGTAGGTGCTGTACTGAAGCATCAGCAGCCGGTCGCAAACGCCGATGCCGAGCGCGCCGCCCGAGCCGCCCTCGCCGGTGACGACGCTGATGATCGGAATGCGCAGCACCGACATCTCGAAGAGGTTACGGGCGATCGCCTCGCTCTGGCCGCGCTCCTCGGCGCCAACGCCCGGATAGGCGCCCTGGGTGTCGATCAGCGTCAGCAGCGGCAGGCCGAAGCGCTCGGCGAGGCGCATGAGGCGCAGCGACTTGCGATAGCCCTCGGGCTTCGGCATGCCGTAGTTGCGGCGCACGCGCTCCTTGGTGTCGCGACCCTTCTGATGTCCGATGATCATGAGTGCGCGGTCCTCGATGCGCGCCAGTCCGCCGACGATCGCGCCGTCGTCGGCATACATGCGATCGCCGTGCAGCTCGTGAAATTCGGAGCAGATGGCGTTCACGTAGTCGAGCGTGTAGGGGCGGTGCGGGTGGCGCGCGAGCTGCGTGATCTGCCAGGGCGTGAGGTTGGCGAAGATGCTCATCGTCAGCTGCCGGCTCTTCGCCTGCAACCGCGCGATCTCGTCCTGAATGTTGACCTCGGACTCCGACGTTACGTGCCGCAGCTCCTCGATCTTGGCTTCCAGCTCGGCGATCGGCTGTTCGAAGTCGAGGAACGAGACGGCCATGTGGAGAGCGTAACCTAACTGGCTGCGGCGGTCAGCGGCCGTCCGCCGACAGCGAGGTGCCCGGGCCGGCCGAAGCGGGCCCGTACACGACTTGCACTGTGTTGCCGCCCAGCAATCCCTCGAGCTGTTCGAGCAGCTCGCGGCTGGCGCGCACGGTCCACTCGGGGCCGAGGTTGAGCGCGCCGCTCGCCGCGCATCCCGCGTACTCGATAGTGACCGGGCACGGGCCCGGGCGCCACGGGGTGAGTATCCCGGCGAGGCGCTCGCCGAGGTGCGCTACGTCCGCGTGCGAGCAGCGGATGATGAGCCGCTGCGCGCTGCGCGAGCGCACCTCGTCGAGCTCGGTGATGCGCCGCGCCGCGAGTCGCCAGGCGTCGCTGAACTCATCGAACCGCAGCAGTCCCTCGATGAGAACCAGGGCGTCCTTGGCGATCAGCTCGCGGTGCTTCTGCCAGGTCTCCTCGAACAGCAACACCTCGAGCCGCCCGGTGCGGTCATCGAGGGTAAGGATCACGCGCGCGCCGCGCTTCTTCACCTCATCGATGAGGCCGGCGACGGTCACCGCTCGGCCACCGCCGATGCGCCCCGGGTCAAAGCCGGCGATCGGCCGGTCGCTCACCAGGTCGCCGATGCGGTGCGACACCATGCCGGCGAGGCTCGCCTCGAAGCGTCCGAGCGGGTGTCCGGTGAGGTAGAGGCCGAGCGTCTCGCGCTCGCCGGCAAGGCGCACCGACTCGCTCCACTCGGGCAGCGTCACCCGCGGCGCCGGGGCGAGGCTCGAAGCAGCGTCGGCGGCGAGCCCGAACAGATCGCTCTGCCCGGCGTCGTGGGCGCGGCTGCTCTGGTCGCCGAGCTGCACGGCGCGGCCCAGGCGATCCATGAGCGTGGCGCGGTTGGCGTCGAGGCTGTCCAGGCTGCCGCTGCGCAGCAGCGCCTCGAGCATCCGCCGGTTGACCTTCTGCAGGTCGATGCGCCGCGCAAGGTCCTCGAGCGAGCGGAAGGCCCCGCCGGTCCTGCGCTCGGCGAGCAGCGCCTCGACCGCTCCCCGACCGACGCCGCGCACGGCGCCGAGTCCATAGCGGATGCTCGCCGCGCCGCAGGCGGTGAACCCGTATGCCGAGGTGTTGATGTCGGGCGAGAGCACGGTAAGACCCAGGTCGCTGCATTCCTTGATGAGGGTGACCACCTTGTCGGTGTGGTCCATGTCGGCCGAGAGCACGGCGGCCATGAACTGCGCCGGGTGGTGCGCCTTGAGATACGCCGTCTGGTAGGAAAGCAGCGCGTAGGCGACCGAATGCGATTTGTTGAAACCGTAGCCGGCGAACTTCTCCATGAGATCGAAGATGTGGGCGGCGGTGTGTTCGCGCACGCCGCGGGCGACGGCGCCGCTCACGAACACCGAGCGCTGCTGGGCCATCTCCTCGGGCTTCTTCTTGCCCATCGCCTTGCGCAGCAGGTCGGCGCCGCCGAGGGTGTAGCCGGCCAGCGTCTGGGCGATCTGCATCACCTGTTCCTGGTAGAGGATGACGCCGTAGGTCGGCTTGAGGATCGACTCGAGGCTCGGGTGCAGGTAGTCGATCGGCGCATCGCGCGGGGCGTGTTTGCGGTTGATGAAGTCATCCACCATGCCCGACTGCAGCGGGCCGGGCCGGAACAGCGCCACGAGCGCCACGATGTCCTCGAAGCGATCGGGCTGCAGGCGGCGAATGAGGTCCTTCATGCCGCGCGATTCGAGTTGGAAGACCGCGGTGGTGCGACACGAGCGCAGCAGCGCATAGGTCGCGGCATCGTCCATCGGCAGGGCGCTCATCTCGAGCGGCGCGGCGCCCCCGGCGCGCTCGCGGTTGATGAGCGCGGCGGCGCGGTCAATGACGGTGAGGGTGCGCAGTCCGAGGAAGTCGAACTTCACGAGGCCCGCCGCCTCGACGTCGTCCTTGTCGAACTGCGTGACGACGCTGCCGCCGGCGGCGTCGCAGTAGAGCGGTGTGAAGTCGGTGAGCAGCGATGGCGCGATCACCACGCCACCGGCGTGCATGCCGGCGTTGCGCGTCAGTCCCTCGAGCGAGCGCGCCAGGTCGATCAGATTGCGCACCTCGTCCTCGACCTCGTACAGCCGCTTGAGCTCGGGCTCCTTCTCGAGCGCCGCCCCGAGCGTAATGCCGAGCTCGAAGGGAATGAGCTTGGCGATACGGTCGACGTAGCCATAGGTCATGCCGAGCACGCGGCCGACGTCGCGCACCACTGCCTTGGCCGCCATGGTGCCGTAGGTGATGATCTGCGAGACGCGGTCGCGGCCGTAGCGGCCGGCCACGTAGTCGATCACGCGGTCGCGGCCGTCCATGCAGAAGTCGATGTCGAAATCCGGCATCGAGACGCGCTCGGGGTTGAGGAAGCGCTCGAAGAGCAGGTCGTACTGCAGCGGATCGAGGTCGGTGACGCGTAAGCTGTAGGCGACCAGGGAGCCTGCGCCCGAGCCGCGCCCCGGCCCCACCGGCACGCCGTTGTCGCGCGCCCAGCGGATGAAGTCGGCCACGATGAGGAAGTAACCGGCGAAGCCCATCTGGCAGATGACCTCGAGCTCGCGTGCCAGCCGCTCGGCGTACGCGAACGGCACGCCGCTGGGAAAGCGAGCGGTGAGCCCGCGGGCGGCCT
>Ga0187783_10001190_pt1 | contig 19233 bp, 28 predicted proteins | sample 1015_SJ02_MP02_2_FD_132471 | JGI IMG/M metagenome (GOLD analysis project Ga0187783, IMG submission 132471) | Tropical peat soil microbial communities from peatlands in Department of Meta, Colombia - 1015_SJ02_MP02_20_MG | ecosystem: Environmental > Terrestrial > Soil > Wetlands > Peat | place...
GAGCAATGACAACGGAACCGTCAACCCAGCAAGCGTCTGACCATTGGCGCACAAAGTTCCAACCGTCGAACAAGCGGAACTATAGGTTTGCAAGTTCTGGCCAATTTCCCAGGCTTCATTGGTCGAGACCGAGCCGCTCGGAATATGGATCATCACCGGGCCGTAGTAGTTTGTGGGATTGGAATTTGAGTTCACGACATACATGCCTACGGTCCCTGCAGCGGAAGTGCCTACCTGCCCAAGACACCACACCCATTGCCAGTCGTTTTCCGCCCCCGGCCAAGTGGGTTGGCAATAGGAGACATTGCTGACCACTCCCTTGCCGCTGCTAAACGTGGCTCCCCCCGTCATCGTGATCCTAAGCGGGTTTTGCGCAAGTCCACTCGAAGTAGTTGCCTGGACCCAGGCTCCGCCTACGTACCAATCGCCCACGGCCGGAGTAACGCTTGCCAAATAAAACGTGATGTTGCTCGATGTATTGATATTAACCGCACCCGTCGTGCTATCGGGAGCGGTTTCGCCCGTGGTGATGCCGGTGCCGCTTGAGGGAAGCGTAGCCAGATTGACATACCGCACCGGAACCGGCCCGAATCCACGCCGCGCCGAATCATGCTGACCTACCAAGCGACCGCCGAAGAAGCCCTGCTGCTGCTGACTTAGGGGGCTGGTCGTAATGGTTGATCCTTGCAAAGTGTTACCGCCTTGAATCACCGACGCCGGCCCCTGTAAAGTGACGCTATTTTGGGGAAGTAGGCCCGAGACCTGCACCATATCCGGGGACTGATTGGCGTTGTCAATCTCAACCGGATAACAGTCCGCAGAAGCCGTAGAGCAGTCGGCCATCATGATGCCGTTCACCAAGGCAGCCACGACGCCGGCAGAGGCGCTCGGGTTGATCGGTATCCACAATGCCGCCTGGATGCTATTCTCGGTCGTCAGGTTCGTAATGTTGACGTTTTCCACGCTCGATGCGGGATAGTATTTAATGCCTCCCGAAGCAAGGAATCCATCTTCAAAGAAAACATAACCGCTTCCTATGCCCGTACTTGGATTCACGACGACCGCTGCTGCATTATCGGCGGTGATAGGAGTAGCGTTGGTGTTTGCGCCGAAAGAAAAATGCTTGAAATAGGCCCAGATCAGGTTGGAACCGATATCCACCGCCGGTCCTACGGAAGAAGAACCAGCGCCAACCGTACCCCCTACCCCGTCCAGCAAAATGTTCTGCACGCCGCAAGTTCCGGTCCGAGTTCCATTCGAGCAGATGCTCAACTTGATTAGTGTGCCCATGTAGTTGAACTGAAGCCCGTCGAATTCCATCGCCACAGATGTGCCCGAGATCCATAAGCCAGGATGAACAGTATCGGAACTGCTCCCGCCGAGCATTCCGCAATGAGGAACTGGAGTAGATGCCGAGCTGGATTGCGGCCCTATGCAGGAAATACGCAAACCGGCCGAAGCTCTGAGCCAACCAGCCGGAGGACTGGAATAGTTAGGATCAATCGACCCCATTAGCCAAATGCCATAGGTGGTCGTCGAATTGGCATAAGTGCCGTCGGTTACATAGACCGCACCTGCGCCCGCCGTAAGGGGTGCACTTGAACTCCCGCCAGGCAGAGCTTCGAGTGCGGCATCGATGGTCTTTTTGGCTGTACCGATACTCAGTCCGTCATTCGAATCCGAACAGCCGCTTCCTCCGCAACCTGTCGATTGCCCATCGGCATATTGAATGGCATCTGCGCTGACTGGTTTCTGTGCCACCACTCCCGATCCGCTGACCGAGGTGGCTGCTCCTATGCTGGTGATGGGGCCGGTAAGGTTGGCGCTGGTTGCGGTTGCTCCTCCTGTCCCATTCAGCGTGCAGTACCCTGTCTGGGCTTCGCTGAAGGTTACGGTCACGTTGTAATTGGAGTTGTTCACGTTAACTGATGCTGGCTGTACTTGGTTGCCGGAGTTGTCATAGCACGCCACGATGATGTTGTCCGATCCGAGCAAATGCGAACTGCCCAGGATGGTTACCGAGGTCGCGTTTGAAAACGCACCGTTGTAGTTGGCGACCGACGCAGAGATGGCCGCAGAACAGGTCCAGCCCCCGCTCCCGTTCGGCACCGGAGCCTCATTGGTCGCGCACGATTGGGGAAGCTGGTACGCGGTAGGAATATCGGTGCCCACCATGGCGCGGCACGTAGGCGATCCCGAGCTTCCGTTCGGGCTGGCGATCAGGTTGTTGGCGGAGCAGGAGGGAAATGTCAGGTTCGACATCGACATCGAACCCAGGTTCAGCACACCCCCGCTGGCTGCGGTAATCGTGCTTGTCCCGTTTGTCGTCCAGCTCGAGATCCCGCCCAGGGCAGAGGCGTTATTAAACTGGATTTGCGTATTCGAGCCGCCTGGGGCCGCAGAGATCGTGCCGCTCGCGGTCATGGTCACCGTGCCGTTTGAGAACGTGCAAGCCAGGTTCGTGCCGCAGTTGATCGGCAGCCAGTCTTTGAAGGTGCCGATGGGCGTGCCCTGGTTTTGCATCTGCACGGTCAGGCCGCCGGATACGCCTTGGGCGAAGGCGAAGCTAGAGATCAACACGCAGAGAGCTGCGAGAGAAAAGAGACGTTTCATGGGAAGTGAGGGGTTAGTAGTATTCGACCCGGTTGGGCGCGCTCGATCGGTAGCCCAGACTGTTCACGATGATGTTGGTGATGTACGGGGAAACGGCCGACCAAGTGACCGTCAGTCCCGATTGCCGCGACGAGACCACCTCGTAGGCGCTCTCCGCGTCCTCTGCCAGGAGCGGCCCGGCCGTAAACCCGCTGGGTGCCGTGATCGCGGTGATGTAGGAGTACGGTGAGCTGGCATAAAACTGGTTATAACCCGTGGTCAGGATGACTTCGTTTGCCGTCGCGGTGGAAATCGTCTCCGAGATGGAGGAGAGGCCGGTTCCCTGGTTGGTGGTAACATTCACATCCACGTAGTTGCAGGGCCCTGAGATGTCGTAATAGGCGAGCGAGTACCAGGGCCCGCTGACATCCGAGCCGGGAAAGGTCACGGTGACGACATTCGAGGCATTGCCGTGGGAATTAAAGGCTACGTAGCTCTGGGCATTGGTTCCGTCTACGACGAAGCTGTTGGTGACCAGGCTGAAGCTGTCGCCTGCTGTATCGCTGACCGTACCCGTTGCTCCTGAATTCTCTGGCCCTTCGGTATAGACGGCCCAAATGCAGTCTCCTGCTGGCTGGTTGTAGCTGGGCGAGCTTGAGAAGCTGTTGACCGAGCCATTGACCGGGGTACAGGGAGACGTGCAGGACTGCGCCCCCCCGGCGTAGGTGGCGGTCATCTGGCCGAAAGCAGGCAGAAGCAGCCCGAGAATCAGAGCCGCCTTGATTGCGAGTTTCATATTATGAACCGCAAGAAAGCACCAGTTGGAAATTGATGTACCCAACCCCGCTGACCGTGGAAAGGTCGGCGCCCAAGATTTCACCCGCTGTAATAGCGGTCGTCCAATCGGTTAGCACCGTGCTCTGTTTCACGGTTCCGGTGCTGATCGCGGGATAATACGTCGCAGAGGAAATCAAATTATTCGACGAAGTTGGATTGGCCGTGCCCGCCGCCACGCCCCACAACTGGATGGTTGCTGTGCCAGCATCAACCTCGATCGTCCATGCTGGGCCCCCGCCTGGGGCTGCGGCAATCGTGCACGCGGTCGGGACCGTGAAGTAACCCAACACGCCAGTCGAAAGCGCGCTTCCCCCGGGCGTGCCTGCCGGGAAGCTGACGACGTGCGTTACGCTTATGCTGCCGTTCGACGCTGCCGTGACCAGGCCCTCCGAATCCACGGTGATGCTGGGAATGGTGTAGCTGCCTGCCGTAACTCCGCTTGCGCCAGTTAGGTTCGCTTCTTCGAGAGCGCCGCTCGGATTCGTGAAGGTAATGCCTCCCGGGCCGGTCGTGTTGGTGAAGTTGATGGCCGACTGCGAGCTGTTGTTCGTCGAGTTGGTCTCGATGGTCAGCACCGTGCCGGTGCAACTGACTTCGATTTCTCCGGCGCTCGGGTTACTCCACGTGCAGCCGTTTGCGTTTAGAAAATTTACCGTCGCCTGGTTGGTAATGTTCGAGCCGTTCACCTGGAACACAGGATAGGCACAGCTTACTTCCTCGACTCCGCCCGTGGGATTTGAGAACGTGCAGCCGTTCGCGTTCAGGAAGTTCAATATCGTCTGCGAGCTGTTGGCCGTGCTGTTCGTCTCAACCGTGAGTGTGGTCGTGGGCGTGACCGGAGTGCAGCAGGGCGCAGGGCTGCCTGGGATGGGCAAAGATCCGCTGTACGGTGTGGCCGTAGCCAGGTTCCAGCTCGAGGTCACCACACCCGAGGCGCAGTTGGTTGTCGAGGAGCAAAGATCGTAGTCGTAGTCACCAACCAGCGGGGTGTTGGCATCGAGGTAAGCCGTTACGTGCCAAAGGGTTGAGTAGTTTCCCCCGCAGGAGATTTCGTTGTTGGCGTAGATCGTGGCCGGGAGCTGGGCCGCGGTGAAGCTGTAGGACTTCTGGAGGACGGTTACCCCGGAGCCTGAACCGGGAACGTCCGGGATATTGTTGCCGCAGTAATTCAACTGGAATTTTACGAAGGAGAACGGCAGGGCGTTGCCTTCGGCATCCACCATGCTCACGTTTACGGTGACGGTGGCGAGGCTTGGGAGGGAGAAGAGGAGGAGGAAGAATAAGACCTTCAGCGGAGTATGCATTAGCTGAGGGATTGCAGAGTCTTCTTCGGGCGTTCCAGCCAGTGCGGGATGAATGTCCACTGGGGAATGCGCACCGGAGGCTCGCTACCTTGGGCTCGACCAGGAGGGAGAATGGTGTAGCGAATAGGCTTTTGGCGAGGCGCGAGCCCGGGCGAGGTCGTATCCTCGAGTCGGCAATCAGATCGTGCCGCGATGTGGGCTCCTGGTTCCCTGCGTCAGTGTGAATTGGAATTTGCACGGACCACCGACTAGGATGCCCAGCGGTGAACCTTGCCGCTTACATCAGCATTCGGCAGCATCTTCGCCAAACTCTTCAAGCTCCTCGCCAAACTTGGGATTCGGCTCGAGTGGCTCTTTGTCGCGCGCAGCGACGATACTGCCGTGTGTGTCAGCGTTTGCTCTCCGAGCTTGTGCGAATTGGAATAAGGCACGCTAGAGTTTCAAAGAACGAGAGACACTCGAACCGAAGATCAAAATCATCATCGTCTACCACGCAGTGGCGCGGAGCTTGGTCAATTCGGGGCCCTGCCCCACGTCGGTCAGATCGTGGCCAGTATTTGGAAATCATCCCGCTGGAAAGGTTTTGGGAACTTGCGCCATGAAATGCGCCAGCCAGCGCATCCTGTGATCGCAGACGGCGGGGATTTCGTAGTGCAGCTTGTCAGGCTCTTGCAGGGGATTCTGCGGAGGCTTCGAGAACGGGATCAAGTTCCCTACCCCGATGGGGCCGTCGATGTAACAGGGCAACGTATCTTCGAGCGCGGGCCGCGCGCGAATGCGGACCATCCGGATCAGGTCCTTGCGCAGAGGAATAGGGATGGCGAAAGCCTTCCGCAGCAAGTAACGTGCTACGACCTTCGGCACCGAGCGCCGCGGAGTCTCTGACTCTAGCTGGTCAGGCTCGAGAACCCAGATTTTTTTGGCCATTCAGGGGAAAAACTTGGAAGACACACTAATCCTAGCAGGAGCCCCTCTTTGGCGCGGGGAATGCGCTGAACCCTTTGGGAGAAAGTAGCGTGGAGCTGGATTGGGGGCGAAAAACTCTCAGCGCCGATTATGGATGCAGTTTTATAAAAGAAGGAAGGATGGGCACAAGATGACTAAGGTTTTACGGCTGCGGGGGGCGTGGGCGCACTGGGATCGAAATTACGGTCCTCGAGCTGGCACGGGCAGCCTCCGGTTCAAGCCGTCTGCGTGAGGAGCGTCGGCGTCCCCTCGGTATTGACGGGCTCCGCGATCTTGGTGATAAGGAAGATCTGCGGGTTGTGGTAGTCGCCGCCTTCCCAGTTCGAGATGGAGCTGTTGGGCTTGCAGGTGACTACGAAGGTTGGCCCGTTCGGGATGGTGACCTTGAACGTGCCATATTGACCGGCGAGGGCTTCGGCCACGTCGTAGCATTTTACGGTGGTGCCAAGAGGCAGCGTATTCCGCATGTACACCTCCTGGGGGTAATTGTCCCTTGGATTTATGATCCGGGGTGAGTGATTAGGATGGTTCCGGGGCTATTGCTGCCACCTCAAAGAGTTCAGCGCCCATCGGTGTCAGCAAATACTTGCTCTCGCATGAGTTGCAGACTGCACACCACTGCCCTTCGCCTAAGTAGAGTCGAAATGCTGCACGCCCGCAGCTTGGGCAAGACAGGATATTGCCCTTCACGTTTCTCATCCCTACTTCTCCTTCTTCTGCTTTGCCCACCTGGCCCGGATAGCCTTCTTCCCGGCTTCGCTGAGCTGTTGCTTTGTCAGTTTTTTGGCGCGAGCTTTGCCGCCTTTTTTCCCGAGGTTCGATAGGTGTTGGCTAAGCGTCGTCATCTGCTCAACATTACCATACGTAGCCGATTCGTACAACAGCAAATAAAGAGCTTGACATACGTGACGGCCACGTATAGAGTCGGAGGCGGAGGAAATTATGTCCTGTCCCATCTGCGGAGCGAATTGCCGATGCAGGAAGCGTGGCTCGAGCGGCATCTGTTGCTCCTGCCATAAGCACAAGGTGAGGAAATCGATCCCTGTCGATTTTGTGATCGAAGTTCCCGAGGGACTCACGCAGGAAGATGTCCTTCAAGCGATCGAGAAGCACCGCGAATGGCAGCGAGAAACGGAAGCCAAGGAGGATCAGAAGTTGTTGTTTACCTAAAAACCAGCGCCCCTGGCGGACGTTAGCAGCGCCCGCCCGGAGCTAACCACTAACCGATCTGCAAAGGAGATCAACCAATGGCTCACACCAATCTACTACCACCACCCCCTCAATCCAACCCTCAACGTAAACCAACCTGGGCCGACTGGGACCGATTCCTCGGAATCAAACGCCAGCCCATCACCTATAGCGTAGCCAGCGAACTCGAAGCTGACGCCTGGGACGCGGAATTCAGGAAACGGGAGGCCGATCATGCTGAGAATCGTTAAAGGCACCGATCCTGTCTCCGTCAACCAACTGGTCGTCACCATCTACGCCGCGCCCGGGTTCGGCAAGACCTCGTTAGGCTACACTGCCGAATCCCCGCTCCTGATCGACTTCGACGGGGGCTCGTACCGCGCAGCCAACCGCAAGGACTCGGTTCCAGTCGCAAACTGGAAGGAAGTCACCGAGATCGCCGCGGACGACCTGAAACCCTACAAAACCCTGGTCGTGGACACTGCGGGCCGCGCCCTCGACTACTTAACCGCAGACATCATCACAACCGATCCCAAGAAAGGCAACGGGGGCGCGCTCTCGCTCCAAGGCTTCGGCGTGCTCAAGGGCCGCTTCTCGCAATGGCTCAAGATGGTGCGGCTCCTCGGCCTCGACGTGGTGTTAGTCGCCCACATGGACGAACAGAAGAAAGGCGACGACATCGCGGAACGGCTCGACATCACAGGCGGATCGAAGAACGAAATCTACAAATCCTCGGACGCCATGGGCCGCATCGTGATCCAGAACAAGAAGTACTTCATCGACTTCACCCCGCGCGAGAACTCGTTCGGCAAGAACCCCTGCTCGCTCGAGCTGATCGAGTTCCCGAAACCCACGATGGAATCCCGCACCCTCGCGGACGTGATCTCGACCATCAAAACCCGCCTCAACCAACTGTCCGCAGAGCAAGTCAAGGCCGAGCGCGAGATCGAAGAGTGGACCGCATTCTTCGACGAGTTCTCGACCGCGCAGCAGTTCAACGACTACATGGACGAACTCAGGGATGCTTCGATTCTGGTCAAAGGGCTAGCCATGAAGCGGGCCAAGTCCGTGGGCCTTAGCTACAACAAGGCGAACGGGGGCGCGTGGGAGGTATCCCATGTCGCTTAGCACCGTCAGCGTTTCCAACCTTGATCTGTTCCATCGGTGGCAGGAGGACGATGAGCTGGATTTTGCCTGGTTGATCGCCCGTCTGCGTCACGAAGTGCCTCAGACGCCAGCCATGCTCGCTGGCGTGGCATTCCACGAACTGCTCGAATCGGTTTCGCCCCGGGAGATCGACTACTGGACTTCGGGCGAGTACCGCTTCGACTTCAACTGCGATTACACCCTGGATCTTCCCCAGGTCCGCGAAATGACGCTCGAGAAGCAGTACGGCAAGCTCCTGGTTCGCGGGCGCGTGGACGGGATTCGCGGGAAGGTCATCACCGACTACAAAACCACCGAGCAATTCGACGCCGAGCGGTACTTCGATTCCTACCAATGGCGTTTCTACCTCGATATGGCCGACTGCGATCGCTTCATCTGGCATGTGTTCGTGCTGCATGAGGTAGACGACAAGTGCTACTCGGTGAAGGAAATACACACCTTGTCGCAGGCCCGCTACGCCGGGATGCACCGGGATTGCGAGTACGTGGTGGAAGAGTACCTCGATCTCGCAGAACGCGAAGGACTCTTGCAGGAGGTCGCATGAACTCCGAGGCCTGCTTACACCCTTGCCGCAACTGCGAAGTGACGTTTGCGGTGTACAACTGCCCCGCCTGGTTGCACAATGGCGACACCAAAAACGGCTTCCACCTCGATTACTGCTGCGAGGACTGCTTCGACGATGCCCGCGTGGATTACGAGGAGCCCCCGGAGGCCGCCTAACCATGAAATCCGTCTCCGTCGAACCCCTTGGAGGACGCTATATTGTGAAGCTGGATGGCCATGTGGTAGCCATCCGCTACGACAAAGAATCTGCGGAGGACTACGCAAGGGAGTTGCGGGTCCAGCAGGAACAGCAGGAGAAGGAGAAAGGAGGGGCAGCGTGAGGATCAGGCTCAAATTGTTTTCGCCAGACGCGACGATAGTGCTCGAAGAGATCTACGATTTCGCGCCTCAATTCGACATCATGCTCGGCTCGGATCACGTCTTTGCCAACGCGGAACTAACGAGCTTTGTCGCTTACAAGGACATCAACGAATTGACGGTTACTTATATCCAGGTCGCGCATGAAGGACAAATGGGGAAGCCCGGCGAATGGAAATGGACTAAATCAGCGTGATACGCCAACGTCCAATAAGGGCTCGTCGTTCCTATCCAGAGAACAGCCTGCGATACACTACGAGCCCGGACGGGGCTTACAGAATTTATCCAGATGGCCGCGAGGTATGCCAGCCAAATGCGGCAGGATGGCGTGAGTACAAGCGCCGCGTGGAATTGATGGTAATCCGCCAGAACTTCCGTTGCTCGCTCTGCAATCGAAGGCTGACGTTGGCAAACGCTACTTTCGAGCACCATCGACGCAGAGGAATGTCGGGATCTTTTAGGCAGGACAAAATCAGCGACGACCAGGGCAACTGGATCAACTCAGCAAGTCACTGGCTGTGCAACACCGAACGCGGCTAACGCTTACCCTGTCTGTGAATCCAGATGTAGTAGCAGAGCCCCCTGAGCGCCATAGGCAAGTAGAACGGCAGCACCGCTGCAAATATCAACCATTCCCACCAGCGAATCTTACGTCGATGCAGGCCGTCGCACTCAGTCAGCTCGCAGCGGGCTGTCAGCATGGTTTAATTCCTGCGGTCATTTTTACCTGGTTGCTTTTCGCGCCCTCGACCATGAGTTCGAGTGCCTTCTCGAATCCAGCCTGGGATAATAGGGCCGTCGAAGTCATCATGTGCTCGGTCGCTGCTACGACTGCATCGAATGGCATCGGAAGAGTGTCGCAGCCGATATTGACAACAGCATTGCCGTCGTCGTGAAATTCGACTTCGACTAGAAAAGCGTATTTTCGTTGCATGGAGTTGGGCTCCTTTCGTTTCAATTTGCGGAAGAGGGCTAGAGTTGCGCCTAGGGCTGTGGCTGCGCCAAATAAAATACCGAAGTTGGTGGCTGTGTCGAGCATCACGCTACTTCCTGAAACAGACTTGGCTGCTCTTTCCTTCTCCTCCTGGTCCTCCACCTGTCGTACTCTCTGAGGTGCTGGTGACACAGATGCTTTCCTGGTGCTACTTCCTTGACGTCGTAGGCGCAGATCGGGCGGGCGCAGACGTGACCTTCCACTGAGATTTTCCAGTCACACTGAAAGCTGGCAACTCTGCCACAGTCGCAGTAGCGGTAGCCAACGGAGTTGGAATAGGCGGTCATCAGATGTCCTTCAGCGAATACTTCGCGCCGTTTTTTTGGAGCAGTCCCAGCGTCAACAGCTTCCTGCACGTGTCGCTCACTGTGGACGTGCCGCTGTGCGTAGCGATCTTCAACTGGATCGCGGTCATCTCGCCGTGCTCCGCGAGCGCCCGAATGAATTCCGCTTGTTTGCCTCCCAGCTTGCGTATCCAACTTTCCCAGACTTCGGACTTCGCCGATGGGGCCGCATTTGTGCGCGATGGTGCCTGCCCTGCGTCCGTCTCCTCGCCGAGCACAACTTCGATCTCGCCGAAAACGCCGCGCAATAAGCGGTGGAACGGACTGAGCATGGATCGCAGGTTAGCCATCGCCGCAAGCGCCGATTGTGACTTGAGCCTTTCCTGCTGGAGTTCGGCGCGCACCCGGCGCAGCTCGTCCTGAAGGTCAGAGATTTTCTCTTTCAGTTCCTCGAGGTCGCCGTCATCTTGTAGGTACTCGCCTTCAAGCTGCAGTTGGGCCATTGTTCACCTCCGTCTCGTGCGCCGGGAGCGCAACCTTGAATCCTCGGAAGGTCCGCTTCAGCGTGCCGGGATTGCCGTACTCATCCATCGTGGCCGAGGCAATCAGGATTCTGCGGATCGCCTCAAGGTTCCAGCGTGCCTCGGTGCAGCGATCGACGCCGATGCAGTATTCCTCCTCGACCTCTCCCCGCACGTAGGCCAGCGCGCGCCGCTTATGCTCACTGAGGGCCAGAAACAGTTTTTCGTCGCCACCGCTGCCCCGCGCGATTTCGTCGGTGTGGTGCTTCTTCGCCTTCAGTCGAAACGCCGCGTTGATCTCGTCCTCCGTCGGGTTCGGGTTGTCGATGCCGAGAGCAACCTGCCACGAGGAATCCTGCTCCTCGGGCATTGCGAAGTAGAGAGCAACGCCAGGATCGCGCGCTGCGGAGTCGCTGTAGGAGAGGAGCGCTTCGCGCACGCCCAGCTTCTGCAGTTGCCCGGACAGGCGCTCGCGGTACTGATTGAAGGTTTTCTTCCACGCGTTGCGCGGTTCGCGGCGGTCAATGAGCGTTCGCTGCTGCCCATGTGGCCAGCGTAGCGGCTTTTCCTCGCGCATTCGGACTTCGGCCTTGGTTTGCTTCATTTGACCTCCTGAAACAATTCCCTCTGCCACCCTTTCGGATGGGTTCTAAACCAACTCAGCGCCGCCTGAAACGCCTGCTGAAACGTGCCATCCCACTTCACTACCCAAAGAGCTTTCCGTTCCGCTGGTGGAAGCTGCTTGTCGCAGGCTGGGCAAAATGGTCGGTAGCGGCCTTTCTTGCCTCCGCATTCAAAACAGCGTGTGCCGGAGTAAGCCTTGAAGATGTCCACGGTTTCCATAAAAGCATTTTCATCTACAATTCACGTCTCCGTGGTTAAGTTCTTTCGGGTCCGACTACCCACTGGCCGCTAGGGGGTGGGGAGTGTTGAGAACCTCAAACTCGCCGTCAAACGGGTGCTTGACCGTATGTAGCTCCTGGTTTACTTCCATGTTTCCCGGCTTCCCGCTCCGGTAAGCGACCACTGCCTGTCCCTTGGTGAGTCGCTGAAGCTCAAGCTCATGGTTGCACGTCCATTTCGCCAAGGCTGGCTTGCTCTTGTGGTAGTCGTCAGCGGAACGCCAGATCGCGGCAAAGTAAAGCCGAGCGGGATGCTTGTAATTCGCGACGAATCTCTCCAGAGCCTCTATTGCGCTTGCGCCGGACACATAAGATTCGCTCGAGTCACTCACGAATGGCGCGGCGAAACTGTTTGCGAACACGAAGTACTCGCCTTGATTTTGTTCTTCACTCACTCACCACCTCCTAGCAGATTGTGGGTAGCTGGACCCGCGAGAGCCCAACCAGCACCCCTGCGCTGTAGACTAAAAAGCCTTTTCTCAAAACCCCGCGTACGTAGCCGATTCTCCCGGATCCAAAAAATCAATACAGATCTCCCTGCCTCGGTCCTGCGAAATGCACGCATACTTCTTCGATCCATCTTTCTCGGTAAACCTCGGTTCACTCTCCTGCGTATAGCCCGGAGGACATCCCTTCTTCGGTCGGTGGATGACCATGCAATTGCTGGTCACAGGAAAATGCTGGCGAACCCCGATGGTGAAGAAGACCGCAGCCAGGGCAAGCAGGAACCCAGCCGCTATGCGTTGCAGAATCGACATCGACTACCTCCAGATAACTTACTGGTTCGCGTGCGCAAAGCCACGCCCAGGCGTTCTCGGCCAGTTCGGTCAGCGCCGCCAGGATAATCAACCAGCCGACGGCGAAGACAAAGTAAGCGAAAATCTTGTAAAGTAGCATTCGTCAAGTCCTTTCGTGCGAGGGCCGGAGTAGCTTTGCATTTTTAAGGTCTCGACCGCTCCCCGGTCCCTCGCCTTTTCCCTGCCCGGACTCCCCGTGACAGGGAAACTTGCTCAAGCCACCCGCACTACCTCGGAAATGGTCCTCGAAAACGGCAGCAGCTTCGGCTCCGTCTTCGGCTCATTGCAGATCGAACACCGCGCCAGTAGCCCAAGATCGCAGTCTTCATACGCAATGAACTCGGTTTCGATGCAGCACGTATCGCAGAACCACTTCCGGTAGATCGGTACAGCCAGAAGTTCGGTGCTCACGAATCGTCCTCCTTGGGGATATTCTCCCGCACGAGTCCATAGAGCTGGCGTCCGACGTCGCCCAGCATGTCGAGGCCTTCGTCGAACGGGATGCCGTCCGCGTAGCACAGCACCTTGAGTGCGGCTTTCGCGTCTCCCTTGGCGACGTAGTTGATGTGCTGCTCGTCCATTGGGTAGCGCACGCCGTCGAACTTTCCGACGTAGCTGGTTTGGCCCTCGCTGTAGAGTTTGTGGAACCTTTCGCAGAACTTGAATCGCTTGTCGAGTTTCTGCGCTGTCCGATGCCCGTTGCGGCCGTTCGCGGGGGGGCGAATCGACGTGACGTGCTTCGACCTCTGGCGCCGATGCCTGTGCTCGCCCTGGTACTCCCCATAGGTCTTCCATCTGTGCCGGCGCTCGATCGCGCGGATGTTCTCGACGTTCAGCTCGTAGGTCGTGGATCGGCGGAACTCGTCCAGGTTCTTCGAGCTGCCTATATAGCCGCAAATGCACTTGCCCGTGAACGGCCGCGGGGTCGCGCACTTCGGGCAGTTCGTCCACGAATTAGGCTTCCGCGTGAGCTTCCAGAGATGGAGCTTGTCGGCTCGCCGCTTGCGGTACTGGATGGCGCGGACAGTGACCCCGGACTCGATTGCCAGGCCGATGTTGGCTGGCCAGAGGATGATGCCAGCTTTCTTCGAGATGCGGAGGGCGTCGAGGAACATCTTGCGCAGACTGGGATGGAGGCCCGAAAACCGTATGCAGTCTTCGAGCGCCTCGGTCGAGAGCGGCGCAGATTTTGCCCTGTCCGATTGGTCCGAATTGGGGTAATATTGCGTCTGAGTCGCAGCCATCGCGGGCTTAGGCTCATTGATCGCAACCGGCGCGGGTAGGCTCCTGCGCCGATTGTTTTTTAGAGCCTGCTCGTCGCTCCCTTTCCGAGCAGCCCGGGCTGCCCTGATAACTTCCTTGGCTGGAATTCGAACCGAAGCGGCTGGTTTCTTCGGGGGTTGTTCCCCAAAAATGACTTCATACAGGCGATCGGATTGCGCTTTTCGGTAGGCCACGATGGCAGGCCAAACCTTGTCGGGGTGAAGACCCAGGCATTCGTAGCAGGCCGTACGGAAGGCATACTGGTCCCCCCGGAAAGCTCTGCCAACAACGATTCTCGCAATCCTGTAATCAGTGCGCAGCCAGGCATCCGGTTCGCGCGATTCGGCTTGAACAAGCCGAGACAGCGTTCGGCGAACGAATGCGGCAGCGTCCATGGGACACTCTTCCCGCTGCTGGGAAAGGAGTGCAGACGCATCCCGGCGAGAGATGCATCCCTAGTTCTGAATTGGGTTCCTTGGGTTCCTGAGACTGCTCCGAAGGGCTCGTAACCGAGTGCGACTCCTTGGTTACCCGGGGTCCCAGCAATGGAAATGAATCGAGGGAAGGTTAGAACAGCGAAGAGAAACTGAAATAATCCTGAAAAACGGTCGGAAATCCGACGGAAGAGGCTAACCGGAATGGCGTAATTTATTAAGGCTAAGGCATTTACCAAGCGCCCCGTTATCGGACGTTCGGCCTTTTTCGCGTAGTATTTCGCCCAGCGGGTCTGGGCGAGTTTGCGGGCCGCCTCGGTCCGCTCCTCCGCGCTGACCTTCGCCCAGCGCGCTTTCCCACCCTTGCGGGTGATCTCACGAAAATACTCTCTCGCGTACCTCAGCATTTCTTCTGTCGGTTTCATGCTTTTGCCTTCCTCTTCGCTTTCGCCCATCGGGTCTGGGCGAGTTTGCGGGCCATTTCAATGCGCTCTTGTTTGCTGACCTTCGCCCAGCGCGCTTTCCCACCCTTGCGGGTGATTTCCCGGAAATATTGCCTTCCGATTTCCTCGCGCTCGCTTTGAAGCATGAAGCGGACTCTATCACTTATGCGAGCAAGGCCGCAAGTGAGGTACCTATCTAGTACCGATGAAAAGTTTGCATGGGTGAAAACATTTCGCGGGTGAAAACTTTTCGCCCGAAAAGTCTTTAGTCTGTAGATATGGATAGAGTTGTAGAGATTGAAGGTTTCTTACTCCTGGTAAGAATTGAGCCAGAAAAACACATCGGTGCCGCTTCGCGGAATGCTGAAAAAAAATTTCTTTGGACGAACAACCCCAACCCCGCTCCGCTAGGGGAAATGCAAACGGGGTGCCAAAGCTCGGAAGAATTCGGGGGGGGGGATGTTGGAAGGAAAATCAGGCTTTAGCGGGTTCAATGCGCAACCGGGGTGCCGTGGTCGTGGTCTCCACTGCCCGGCTGAACATCTGCCGGAGGTTCCGCGGCGCGTGCTCGGGTAGGATGCCGGCGAGGAAAGCCGTGGCGCCGTTCGAGAGCTTATACCGGGTGACTTGCTTGAAGAGTTTGGCGAAGATGTCCACCGGGCAGGCGTCCTTAATCCGCTCAACCTCGGCGTCCTTGACCTCGGTCGTGGTTCCCTGCGTCAGTGTGAATTGGAATTTGTCCCCGACCAGTCGCTTCGATTTCTCCGCTCGGGCCGGGGTGAAGCCGAATTCATCAACCTGGCGCTTCAGTTCCTCCCGCAGATCGTCCGCTTCCTGGTCGAGTTCTGCGAGCCGCGTTGCCTTCTTGTCGAGTTCGGCGGTAGAGAGCCTGGTCATGCGGCGATTGTGTTCCGTGGCCCTGTTGCTTATCCAGGTGCCAAAGGTAACTCAGAACCACAGACCCAGGTTAGACTTGGTGTTAGCACGGTGTTAACACCAAATGCGGAGGGTTTTATGGGGCATCGAGGATCGGCGATTTGTATGCGGTGTACCTGCGACGTTCAGCCGTCAGACAAGGCAATCGGGCTTTCATTATTTGGGCAAACGCTAGGGATGGGAACGCGCCGCACGTCAAAAAGTGTGCGCGTCTACGTTTGTCCCTGCTGCGCGGCAATTATTGGCCTAGACGGACCACCGACTAGGATGCCAGCGGTGAACCTTGCCGCTTACATCAGCATTCGGCAGCTTACAGGGATGGACCCGGGGCCGATGCTCGCGGCCTATGAACAACTAAACAGGAAGGTGCTACAGGAGATTCAAACATCAGAGAGTGAGGAACCGCGGGGTTTGCTTGCTGCGGTGGAGATTCTGCCGCCCAGGCGGGCGTTGAATCCGGCGAGTTAGGCGAGCTTACTTCTTCGCCAAAGGGTGGTGCGGGAAGGCCCCTTGGCTCCAATCTTCGGACCTGGCTTTTTTGCGCCCTGCTTCTTCATCCCGTTGCGGATCCTCTCCGCAATCAGGCTGCGCTCGAGTTCGGCCACGGCTCCCAGGATGGTAAAAACCAACTTGCCGTAGGGCGTCGAGGTGTCCACCGACTCAGTGAGAGAGATAAACGCGATCCCGAGCCCCTGGAAAACCTCAAGCGCCCGCAGTAGGTGCTTGACCGACCGGGCGAAGCGATCGAACTTCCAGCAGGCCAGCGCCTCGAAATCCCGCCGACCCTGTTGGGCATCGGACATCAGCTCATCCAAGGCAGGCCTCGATTCCTTGGCCCCGCTCCAGCCGTGGTCCACGTACTCATGGACGACTACCCATCCCCGGGTGCGGCACATTTCCCGCAGGGGCTGTAGCTGGGCTTCGGGGTCCTGGTGGGTATGGGCCTTGGACACACGGGCGTATAACGCGACTTTCACGGGTAACTAAGTAGTAAAATCGGCCGCTAAGTTGTTGAGGGTGCTATTCAGGTGAATCGAAACGAGGGAACTAGGGGTCTAAGCGCCTCGCCTGGCAGGTTTGGCTATCGGGTCGGATTTGGCTTGCTTTGCCACCCGGGCGCACTCGGCGAACGAGTCCCAGGCTTGTTTCTTACGTTCCCACCGGTGGAAGGCCCGCCAACCGGCGCGGGTGATGATCTCGTTGCAGAACGGGCCGGGAGGGGTGAGTTTCACGCGGCGATTCTACCGCTGCACGGCTGTGAAAATTGTGCCGACGTGTTTAATGGATGGTGTACGGCGTCCATTGACTCGAGGCAGGCGTGAAGCAACCGTAGGTATTTGGCACGATCAGGTTGCCTCCTCCATAGGTCGGCGCCGGGGTCTTTTTGGCCGCGATGTAGTGGAAGTCGTCGCTGTACTCAAAGGCCGATACATCACCATTGCCATCGACCCAGCCTTTGCGAATCCGCCGCGATACAGCCTCGCGCTCATCCTGGAGCCTTTTTTGTTCGGCCTCGTACTTCGCGTGCTCCTGCTCGGCCGCCTTCTTTTCGTCGGCGGTCATGCACCTTTGTTCCTCGTTTGAGAGGGTGATCGAGCCGCTGCCCCAGGTTGTAAGTATCCTGGTCCCGGACCCAGGTGCGTCCGGCGGATACCATTCCCGCGTTCCGGCATCGGGATCGTTTTTATCGACGACCAGGTACTTCAGGGAGATTTCCTTTTGTAGATCCTCCCAGGCTTGTTGCGCCTGGCGCACAGCTTTCTCTGCTCGCTCCACACGAACCGCATCGCCGGGCTCAAGCCGCACGATCGGCAAACCGGAGATGACCGTGCCTTTAATCTCCTGCGCGAGACAATGAGTGGCCAACAACACAAACACGAGCCAGAACACAAACCCGAGCCAGTGCTTCATAGTTCACCTCTCCGACAATTCTACTTCGGCTTGCTATGAAAAACTCCGTCGTAGCATTCCACCCAGTTCTTTTCTAAGCACTGCTGGGCTGTGGGAAGTTGCATCTGGCCGGAGCAGACCAAGTCGTGCAGCCTGTCCTCGAGCTTCTTTTTCTCGTGGTACGAAGCCGCGGGCTGGATCCAGAGGTTTTTGATGTCATCGGCCCCGCCGAGCTCGTAGGGGATCAGTTCGTGGACCTGCTCATGGATGCAGCGCAGCGAGCCGTACTCCTTGCAGACTTTCTTCCGGGTTACGTCCGTGGTTTTCTTGAACGCTGCCGGCCGGAAGGTTGGCGAGCAGATGTCGGTTGCGTCCTGGGTGCGGATCGCGCCCGGGGTGAATTGAGGTTTGGGTAGACTCTGGCCGCAGGCGGTCAAGGCTGCCAGGGCAAGGGAAATGAACGCGAGTTGCTTCATGGGTGGTGCTCCTTTGGTTTTGGTCATAAGTTTTTAGCGAACAATCTCGGAGATGCGCAGCAACAGACTCAGTGGTACTTTCAGCGCGCGGGCGAGCAAGCGTAGCGATTCAATTGTCGGCTTCTTCCATCCGCTCTCGACCTGGCTGATCCACTGGCGGGAGCGGTGTATTTTGCGGCCTAATTCTTTTTGGGTTAATCCTTGGGCTTGGCGGAGAAGCCAGATGGCGAAGGCGATGCGGGGGCGGGGGCTCAATCGGTGTTGACGCGGTAGAAGTAAAAAAACTCCTTGCCTGAAAGGTGACCCGAATCAACTCCCATAGAGCGAAGCAACTCCAACTGTGTATTAAGGTCGGCAGCGTCGGTTTCGGCTATCACGTAAAACTTGGCATCCGTTCTTGCTGGGCCACCTCTCCGGTATATGGTTTTAACTGGCTCGCCGACGGCATAGCGACACCGAGCGGCGAGAACCACATACCCGCGCTCCGCGATCACTGCTTGTAGAACTTCTTCGTCCCTCGTCATCTCTTCCGCAAGTTTCTCATCCTCTGCCGCGCCGTCCCACCGTAAAATTGCGGCTCTGTTTCCTTTTTCAGTTCCCGCTCCATCCGGTCCCGGTGCAGCATGGCGGAGGTGGGAGAGACCTTCCAGAGTTCCTGTAATGATTCCTCCATTTCGGCCTGGCGGGGTTTTCTTACGTCGCGTACTGTGGCCCAACTGTAGTAGGCGTACCTAATAGCATCCGCCATGTCATCAACGTCGTCACCGGGAATTTTGAGAATGTCGCCTTCCCGCTTCGGGTCCTTGAGCCGCGTTTCGAACGCTTCGATGGTCTTGCTACAGTTGCGGCAAATTTTCAGCTCACCTTCGCGCAAGCCGGAATACAGTTTCATCCAGCCACCGATGCGGTCGTTACGCGCGGGCGTGAAGCCGAGCTTGTACTCACCCAAGATTTCGTTGATCTGATTTGCGAGATTGAATGTGACTCCTCCGGCCTTTCCGTGTTCGCTCCAGGCGTCGGGTGACAAGTACCAGGGCATCCAGCGCCGCTCGGGTGTGTCTCTTCTTGTTGGATCGTCGGTCACCCAGCGCTGCACAATTTCGCGGGCGAATCCTCGGGCCGTTTTGTCGCGGGTCTCATGGCCACCTAACTCATCGACCACGTAAACCATTCCAGTGCGGCATTCCTTACTTGGCGGAAGGTGCTTCAGGAGCACTGCGGCGGGCGCGGATACACTGAATCCGTAGTCACAGCCAACCCAACCCGGCGTCCACCATTCGTCGCCAACATCCTTGCGGTCTACAGTCATATCTGCGTA
>Ga0187783_10001191_pt1 | contig 19224 bp, 20 predicted proteins | sample 1015_SJ02_MP02_2_FD_132471 | JGI IMG/M metagenome (GOLD analysis project Ga0187783, IMG submission 132471) | Tropical peat soil microbial communities from peatlands in Department of Meta, Colombia - 1015_SJ02_MP02_20_MG | ecosystem: Environmental > Terrestrial > Soil > Wetlands > Peat | place...
GACGCCCGCGCCGCCTGGGGCGGGGGGCAAACACTTTGCCGAGGTGCCGCCCGGCCGCCGGCGCCGCCGCGCTCACGCGGCCGGGGCCGGCAGGGACAGGCAGCGGATCCGCCCGTCCCGCAGGCCGTAGTAGACCAGGGTGAGCAGCTCGCGCGCGGCAGCGACCTTGGCGACGTTGCGGGCCTGAGGGCCGCGGCGGGCGAGGATGGAGTCCTTGACGATCTTCGGGCCGAACCCGTCGGGCTGGTGCTGGACCGCCTCGCACAGCGCCCACCGCAGCGCCCGCGGGCCCTGCCGGGTGATGTGGCCGCGGCGGACCTTGGTGTCGGACTCGCGGTGGCGGGGGGTCAGCCCGGCCCAGGAGCACAGCCTGCCGGGGCTGGCGAACCGGTGCACGTCGCCGATCTCGGCGACGATCACCGCGGACAGCACCGGGCCGATGCCGGGCAGTTCCTGGATCGCGGCATAGCCGCGGTGCCCGTCCAGCTGCTGGGCGATGGCGGTAGCCAGGGCGGTGATCTCGCCGTCCAGCGCGCCGATCAGGCTGCGCAGCGAGGCCACCTTGCCGGCGTAGGGCTGCGGAAGCGCCAGCTGATCCAGCCACGCGCTGCCCCACTTGCCGAACAGGTCGCTGCAGGTGACCGGGATGCCCAGCGCGGCCAGCACCGCGTGCACCTGGTCCTTGCAGCTGGTGCGCAGTCCGGTGAGCTTGCGCCGGTAGCGGGTCAGCTCGCGCAGCTGCCGGTAGAACGGCGGCGCGATCCACGCCTCGGCGAGCCGGCCCATCCGCAGCAGGTCCGCCAGGTCGCCGGCATCGCGGGCATCGTTCTTCACCCGGCGGGCCGAATACGCCCTCACCCCCAGCGGGTGCGCCAGGTGCACCTCCGCGCCCGCGGCGGCCAGCACGTCCGCCGCCCAGGGCCAGCCGTAGGTCGCCTCCAGCACCACCCGCGGCGCCGGGCCGGCAGCACCGATCGCGTTGCGCAGCTCAGCCGGGCTGTTGGTAATCCGGGTCGTGCCTAAACGCCGGCCATCCTCGGTCATCCGCACCAGCACGCTGCGCCGCCGGTGCAGGTCCATGCCAACGACCTGCCGGCCGTCGTACTCTTCCATAAGGGCCTCCCATGCCTGGTGGAGACGGTTGCTTGCAACTTCCAGCATCCGCCAGGAGCGGAGGCCCGCTCCTTCATCGCATCAGGGTGTCGAGGTTTCGGCGAGATCCGCTCAGGTCCGGCTAGCCGAGCCCGGCGTGGGCAGCATCCCCAGCTCGATGGCGCGCGTCACGGCCGCGGTCCGGTCCGATACCCCGAGCTTGCCGAACGTGCGGAGCAGGTGCGTCTTGACGGTCGCCTCGCTGATGTAGAGCGCCTTGCCGATCTCGCCATTCGTCTGGCCGCGCGCTACGAGCGACAGCACTTCGGTCTCCCTGGCAGACAGCGGCTCGGCCGCCGGGCGTCGCAGGTGTGAGACGAGCCGTCCGGCCACGGTGGGGCCCAGCACCGTCTCACCGCGCGCGGCGGCCCGGATCGCGCTGATGAGTTCGGCCCGCGGCGTGTCCTTCAGCAGGTAGCCAGTGGCCCCGGCCTCGACGGCGCGGACGATGTCAGCGTCTGTCTCGTAGGTGGTAAGCACGACGACGCGCGTCCCCGGCACTGCGGCCAGGATGCCCGCCGTCGCCTGCACCCCGTCGCCGCCCGGCATCCGCAGGTCCATCAGCACCACATCAGGCCGGTGCCGCCGGGCCATCGCCACCGCCTCGTCGCCCGATCCTGCCTCCCCCACGACCGCCACGCCCGGCTCTGCCGCGAGCATGCCGTGCAGGCCCTCGCGTACGACCGGGTGGTCATCAGCGATGAGAACCGAGAGCGTGGCGGCCGGCCGGCCGCGAACATCTTCGCTCACGCGGGGACCTCAACCTGCACCGACGTCCCTCCGGCCGGCCCGCTGCGAACGGCCACTGTGCCACCAGCCTCGTCCACTCGCGCCCGCATCCCGCGCAGGCCATAACCGCCGTTGACCATGGCCGGGTCGAAGCCGGCGCCGTCGTCGGTGACCTCCAGGCGGACGCTGGCTTCGGCATAACACAGCCGCACGCCCACGGACTGAGCGGCGGCGTGCTTGCGCACGTTGGCCAGGGCCTCCTGACCGGTGCGCAACAGCACGACCTCGGTAGCCGCCGCCAGCCGCCGGCTGGCCCCGTCCGTACCGAAGCGCGCGGTGATGCCGAGCTCTTCGCCGACCCGCTCGGTGATCCGGCGCAGCGCGTCCTCCAGCGTCCCGGCCTGCAACTGGGCCGAGGACAGCTCACCGACCAGGGTGCGAGCCTCGGCCAGATTCTCGCGCGCGGTTTGCGCGGCCAGCGCGAGCTGCCGCCGGGCGGTCGAGGGCGAATGGCCCAGCTGTGCCTCGGCTGCCTGGACCAGCATCAGGATGCTGGAGAAACCCTGCGCCAGCGTGTCGTGGATCTCGCCCGCAATGCGCTGTCGTTCGGCCATTACGCCCGCCTGCCGGCTCACCTCCGCCAGTTCAGCCCTGGTCGCCTCGAGCTGGGCGATCAGCTCCGCGCGCTCGCCGCTCTGGGTGAGGATCTGGCCGAGGTAGCCGCCGAAGGCGAGCGTGAAGGCAATGACCGCAGCGGCCAGCGCCGCCGCGGTGATGGCACCGGGCAGGCTGCGGGCACTGTAGGCGACAGAGCACGCGGCGATGACCGTCATCGTGATGACGGGGATCATTGCCCGCCGCGGCGGCAACACCTCGTAGCACTGCGGCAGGATCGCGATAGACAGGAACCAGGCGTTGGGAACCTGGAGGTCCGCGACCGCAAACAGCAGCACGATGCCGGTCATGTAGATGACCGCGCGCCGGGACATGATGCCCTCTGCTGCCAGTATGTGCGGGCGGCCGACCGCCAGGTACCAGGGCGCCATAGCCGCCACCGCGGCAACCGCCAGCCAGTGCCGACCAAACAGTCCCGATGAGGCCCCGACGACCAGCAGGCCGGCCAGGAACACGATCCCGTACAGGACGTCCCAGCGGCGCATGCCGGTGGCTCGGGCGCCGCTCCGGTCGGGACATGCTGGCACGGTCAGCCGTCCCGGCTCGTCCGCCAGCGGAACGTGGTCAGGCACAGCACCAATCCTGCCGCGATCCAGGCCAGCAGCACCAGCGCAGTCGCGCCGTGCTGCCAGGAGTGGGCCGGCTCGAGGATCGCCGCCCTAGCCGGCAAGAAGACCGACCGCAGGCCCTGGCTCATCCACTTCAGCGGGAAGATCGCGGCGATGTGCTGCAGCCACGGCGGCACGTTAGTGAACGGTACGTACACGCCCGAGATGAACTGCAGCACCAGGAACGGCAGGGTGATCACCGGGAACGAGTTCTTCGCGGAACTGGGCAGGCTGCTCATGGCGATGCCGATTAGCGAGCAGGCCACCGTGCCCAGCGCGAACACCCAGGCTAGCGTCCACCAGCTGGCTGCCGACGTCGGCAGCCGGAGGTGATAGAAGGCCATGCCCACGGCGATCAGCACGACCACCTCAGCGACCGTGCACACGAATACGAGCACGATCTTGCCGATGAAATAGGCGGCCGGCGGCATCGGCGTCCCGCGCAGGCGCTTCAGCGTCCCCCGCTCGCGCTCGGCTGAGATGGTCAGCCCCAGGTTCTGGAAGCTTGTCGACCCGATCCCGCCCGCGATCATCCCGGCCGTGAAGAGCTGCCCGACGCTGACGCCATAGCCGGCCGCGTCATGTCCGAAGATGGAGCCGAGCAGGACCAGCAAGATCGCGGGCAGCGCGAAGACGAAGACGACGGCCTGCCGCTCCCGGAAGAACCCGACGACTTCCAGCCGGCCCCTGCTGAGGCCTGTGCGCCAGGCGCCGGGCAGTGCGAGCTCTGGCCCGGTCGACTCGGCGCCGGGCGCTATCGCAGTCGAGATCACCGCTGTGCTCCAATCAGGTCCAGGTACACGTCCTCGAGGGTGGGCCGGGTGACGGTCAGGCCCGGCACGTCGCCGCCGAGGCCGGCCGCGAGGTCGAGCACGACCCTAGCCGGTGTGGCGGTCTGCACGGTCTGCCTGCCATCTGGTGCGTCCCAGCTGACCTGAGCGCCCGTGGAGGCGCGGCCGCCGAGGGTGGCCGGGTCCCCGAGCGCGGCGATCCGGCCGGCCGCCAGCACGGCCACCCGGTCCGCCAGGGCCTCGGCCTCCGCCAGGTAGTGCGTCGTCAGCAGGATCGTCGTCCCGTCCTGGGCAAGCAGCTTGATCAGCTCCCAGAACAGGCGCCGTGCCTGCGGGTCGAAGCCGGTCGTGGGCTCGTCCAGGAACAGCAGGTCCGGACGGCCGACGATGCCGAGCGCAACGTCGAGGCGGCGCCGCTGGCCGCCAGACAGCTGATGTGCGCGGCGTCGCTCGAGCCCGCCAAGTCCGACTAGCTCGATCACCTCTGCCGGATTACGCGGCCTCGGGTAATACGCAGCGAACTGGCCGACCATCTCCGCCACCGTGAGTTCTGGCTCCGTGCTCAGCTGCAGGACGATGCCGATCCTGGCCCGCCAGGATCGGCCAGCCTCGGCCGGATCCGCGCCGAGCACCGCCACCGTGCCACCGTCCCGGTGCCGGAAGCCCTCGAGGATCTCGATCGTCGTGGTCTTGCCCGCGCCATTCGGGCCGAGCAAGGCGAACACCTCGCCGCGTTCGATGTCCAGGTCGATGCCGTCGACAGCGGCCAGCGGGCCGTAGCACTTGCGCAGCCCGCGCACCCGGATCGCGGATTCATTGCTCATGAGCTCAGCCTGCGCCGGCGCGCGCCGTTTCGCGCCGCCCGAAGGACTGCACCTGGTGTCAACCAGATGGCCGACATCGGGCGCATCGGCGCGGCTGGCTTTCAGGGTCTTCCACGATGTCAGGAACGTGCGCACGCGGCTACGCTCTGGCCGAGGCGAGGATCAAGCCCGCATGTCACCGCCAGAGTCGAGGTGAGCTCATTGGCTGAGTTCCGGCCGTTCCGGTTCGCGACCGGATCGTTCACGATGACCCGTGACGGGTTGCTGGCCGACGCGTCCAAAGCGGAGGCACTGGGGTATGACGCGTTCTTCGCGGCCGACCACCTGTTCGACAGCCTCGCGCCCATTCCCATGCTGACGGCGGTGGCCGAGCACACCAGGATGCGGCTCGCGACCTACGTGCTGTGCAACGAATTCCACCACCCGGTCATCATGGCCAAGGATGCGGCCACGCTGGACGTGCTCAGCGGCGGCCGCCTGGAGCTCGGCCTCGGCGGTGGGTACATACCGGCCGAGTTCACTATGGCCGGGATCCCGTTCGAGGCGGGCGCGGTCAGGTTCGAGCGCCTGGCAGAAGCGACTCAGATCGCCAAGCTGGCCTTCGAGGGCAGCACGTTCAGCTTCGACGGCACGCACTACCAGGTTCGGGAGTACACCCCGTACCCGCGGCCCGTGCAGCAGCCGAGGCCGCCCCTGCTGCTGGGCGGCGGCGGACGGCGGCTGCTGGCCTTCGCAGCGGCCCACGCGGACATTGTGAGCGTGATTCCGGCCTCGGCGCCCGCCGGCGGGGTGCGGGTCACCCAGCTGACGCTGAAGTCGCTCAAGGACAAGGTGACCTTCATCCGCGATAGTGCCGGACCTCGCGCGGCCGACCTCGAGGTCAATATCCTGATCGTCCAGGCCACTGTCACCGCGGACCGCAAGGCAGCGGCTGCCGCATTCCTGGCTCGGCTAGCAGCCCAGCCCGGGATCTTCGCGCTCGACGGTGAGCTGACGCTGGATGAGGCGCTCAACTCGCCGTACCTCGCCTTCGGCACCGAGGCGCAGATCGCCGAGCACCTGCAGCGGGTCCGCGAGGAGACCGGCGCTTCCTACGTCACAGTGTTCCCGCATCTGGCGGACTCTTTCGGGCCGGTGGTGAGCCGGCTGGCGAATTCGTAGCGCGGCGCCGTCCGCTGCTGCCGGGCCTGGTCGCATATCCCCGTGCGCCGGCTTGCGGCCGGCGCTATCCTGACCGCCATGAGCACCGCATCGGAGCGCATCCCGGCCAAGCCGACTCTGGACGGCCTCGAGGACAAGTGGACGCTGCGCTGGGCCAAGGAGCGTGTAGTACAGGTTTGACCGCTCCAAGAGCCGCGATGACATCTACGCCATCGACACTCCCCCGCTAACCACCAGCGGATCCCTGCATCTCGGGCACGCGTTCTCTTACGGTCACACTGACGTTCTCGCGCGCTTCCACCGGATGCGCGGCAAGGAGGTCTTCTACCCGGTCGGCTGGGATGACAACGGGCTCGCCACCGAGCGCCGCGTGCAGAACTACTACGGCGTGCGCTGCGATCCTGCCCTGCCCTACCAGCCCGGCCTCGCGCCGCCGGCGCTTGGCACCGGGCGGGCATTGTCCCCGGCCGACCAGATGCCAGTCTCTCGCCGCAACTTCGTCGAGCTGTGCAGGCAGCTCACGGAGCTGGACGAGGGCGCGTACGCGGAGGCGTGGCGGCGGCTCGGCCTCTCGGTGGACTGGGAGGTCAGCTACCGGACCATCGACGAGCGGGTGCAGGCGGCTTCCCAGCTCGCCTTCCTTCGCAACATCGCCCGCGGCGAGGCCTACCGGGCCGAGGCTCCAGCGCTGTGGGACGTGACATTCGGTACCGCCGTGGCCCAGGCCGAGATCGAGGACCGGGATACGCCTGGCACCTACATCCGGCTGCCGTTCAGCCTGCCGCACGAGCGGGGGGCCGCGATGGCCGAGGTCGTGGTGGCCACTACCAGGCCGGAGCTGCTGCCCGCCTGCGTGGCCCTGGTGGCTCATCCCGAAGACGAGCGGTACGCCCGCCTGTTCGGCTCGACGGCAACCACGCCCTTGTTCGGAGTGCAGGTGCCGGTCCTGGCGCACCGGCTGGCCGACCCGGCCAAGGGCACCGGCCTGGCCATGGTCTGCACGTTCGGCGACATGACCGACGTGGCCTGGTGGCGCGACCTGCAGCTGGAAACGCGGCCCGTGATCGGCGCGGATGGCCGGCTACTGCCCGGCCCGCCAGCGGGGATCACCAGCGACGCAGGGCGCGCCGCTTACGCCCAGCTCGCCGGACAGCCAGCTAAGGCCGCCCGGCAGCGCGTCACCGACTTGCTGCACGCCGCCGGGCTTGTTCGCGGCGAGACTGAGCCGATCCGGCATGCGGTCAAGTTCTACGAATACGGGCAGGCGCCGCTGGAGATCATCACCACCCGCCAGTGGTACATCAGGAACGGCAGCCGGTCTAAGGACCTGGCCAACGCGTTGCTCGCCAGAGGACGCGAACTGCGCTGGCATCCGGAGCAGATGCGGACGCGGTACGAGCACTGGGTCGAAGGGCTGACCGGCGACTGGCTGGTCAGCCGCCAGCGGTATCTCGGCGTGCCGATCCCGGTGTGGTACCCGCTGGACGCGAATGGCCGCCCGGATGAGGCCAGGCCAATCCTCCCCGCCGAGACCGACCTGCCCGTCGACCCCGCGGCCGACACTCCGCCTGGCTACCGGCCCGAGCAGCGCGGCAAGCCAGGCGGGTACGCCGCCGATCCGGACGTCATGGACACCTGGGCTACGTCCTCGCTGACCCCGCTGATCGCCGGCGGCTGGCCGGCCGATCAGGACCTGCTGGGCCGGGTGTTCCCGATGGACCTGCGACCGCAGGCGCACGAGATCATCAGGACGTGGCTGTACTACACGGTGCTGCGCTGCCAGGACGAGTTCGGCGTGCTGCCGTGGCGGCATGCCGCGATATCGGGCTGGATCCTCGATCCGGACCGGAAGAAGATGTCTAAGTCCCTGGGCAACGTGGTCACCCCGATGGACCTGCTCCGCGAGTACGGCACAGACGCAGTGCGGTATTGGTCGGCCAGTGCGCGGCTGGGAGTGGACACCGCCATTGACTTTGCCCAGATCAAGATCGGCCGGCGGCTGGCCATCAAGCTCCTGAACGCTGGCCGATTCGCGCTGAGCTTCGGCACCAGCGCGGCCGGACGTGACGACCGCTTGGGCCTGATAGCCGAGCCGATCGACCGGGCCTTCCTGCGCAAGCTGGCCGGTGTCGCCGAACGATGCACGGCTGCACTTGATGCCTATGACCATGCCTCGGCCCTTGAGCAGGCTGAGCGGATGTTCTGGTTCTTCTGCGACGACTACCTGGAGCTGGTCAAGGCTCGCGCCTACGGTGAGCATGGTGCGGACGCGGCTTCGTCCGCGATCAGCACGCTGCGGCTCGGGCTGTCGGTGCTGTTGCGGCTGCTCGCCCCGTTCCTGCCATTCGTGACCGAAGAGGTGTGGTCGTGGTGGCATGACGGCTCCATCCACCGGGCCGGCTGGCCAGCGGCGGCCGAGCTGCGCGAGCCCGCTGGCCCTGGTGACGACGCCGTGATCACGGCTGCGGCGGCGGCCATAGCCATGATCAGGAAGGCGAAGTCGCAGGCCAAGGTGTCGATGAAGACACCGGTGCCGCTGCTGATAGCCACCGGCGCCGCTGACCGCATCGAAGCGTTGGCAAAGGCCAGCAGGGACATCAGGTCAGCGGGCAGGGTAGCCGAGATCGAACTGCGCACAGCCGACGTGACCGATGGATCGGAGCTGGCACTGCAGGTTGTGGTGTAGCCCGGCCAGTGCTGCGGACTCGGCCATACCCGCCAGGTAGTCTCACGGCATGGACAAGGTGCAGCTGTCAGAGGACGAATGGCGGGAACGACTGTCACCCGAGGAGTACCACGTGCTGCGCGAGGCCGGTACTGAGGCCCCGTTCACCGGCGAGTACACCGATACCGAGACTGTCGGGGTATACAAGTGCCGGGCCTGTGGGGCGGAGCTTTTCCGGTCGAATGCCAAATTCCACTCAGGCTGCGGCTGGCCGAGCTTCTACCAGCCCACCGAGGACGACGCCGTGGTGCTGCTCGAAGATCGCTCCCTGGGCCGTACTCGCACTGAGGTTAGGTGCGCGACGTGCGGGTCCCACCTGGGACACGTCTTCGACGGCGAGGGCTATGACGTGCCCACCGACCAGCGCTGGTGCATCAACTCCGTGTCGCTGACGCTCGACGAGCAGTGACCGGACCTGCGCCCGCCGGACTGCGGCTTATCAGGCCAGGCGACCTGTCCGGCGCGACCGCACAGACCAGCGGCATGATCAGGTCAGCCGCGATCTCGGGCGAGCAGACCGGCGCGCGCTCGCTCTGGATGGGCCGGGTCGAGCTGCCGCCAAGCGTGAACTCGGGCGACCACCACCACGGCGAGTCCGAGACGGGAATCTACGTCGTCACCGGCACCCCGGTCTTCGTCTTCCGCGATCCGCTTACCGGCGATCTGATCAGGCTGCAGACAGAGCCCGGCGATTACGTCTGGGTGCCGCCGTACGTGCGGCACCGTGAGGAGAACCCGGCACAGGACCAGGCGGCCGTGGTGGTGGTCGCCCGCTCGACTCAGGAAGCAATCGTCGTCAACGTCGACGAACTCTGAGCACGTCGGTTCGCGCGGTGCGCCCCGGCTAGTCGCGGCGCTGCAGGCAGTCCGGCCCAAGTTCGCTGAGGCGGGATAGCCCGGACAGGCGCATGGTGAGCTCAAACTCGTTGCGCAGCGCCCTGAGCACATGCTGGACGCCGGCCTCGCCGCCGAGGGCCAGGCCGTAGACGTACGGCCGCCCGAGCAGGACGGCCTGAGCGCCAAGCGCCAGGGCCTTCAGCATGTCCGCTCCGCCGCGGATCCCGCTGTCGAACAGCACGGCCAGCCTCGAGCCGACGGCGTCGGCTACGGCCGGCAGCGCGTCGAGGGCAGCGACGGCGCCGTCCACCTGACGGCCGCCGTGGTTAGACACGATCACGCCATCGACTCCGGCGGTGGCAGCGCGCAGCGCGTCGGCGGCCGAGACAATCCCCTTCAGAACGATCGGCCCGTGCCAGTGCTGCCGCAGGAACGGCAGATCATCCCAGGTCAGGGACGTGTCGCCAAAAATCTGCGTCCACCGCAGGATGGCCGCCTGTGGGTCGACGTCTACCGGGCTGGCCAGCGCGGCGGCGAACGCGGGGTCAGACAGGAAATTCTGCACTCCGACTCCCTGCAGGAACGGGAGGTAGCCGTTCGCCAGGTCCCGCGGCCGCCAGGCCAGGATCCGGGTATCGAGGGTGACAACGAGCACGCTGAAGCCAGCCGCCTGTGCTCGGCCGAGCAGGCTCGCAGCCACGGCCCGGTCTTTGGGCCAGTAGAGCTGGTACCAGCGCTGGCCGTCGCCGTTGGCGGCCGCCACATCCTCCATCGCGGTCGAGGCTGCCGTGCTCAGGATCATCGGCACCTGCTGTGCAGCCGCAGCCCTGGCAACCGCCGACTCGCCATCGGGATGGGCGATGGCCAGCACGCCGATCGGCGCGAGCAGGAATGGCACGGTTAGCTGTGTGCCAAGCACCGTGCAGCCGAATGACGGCGTGCTCACGTCGGTCAGCATCCTGGGCACGATCCGCCACCGGCGGAAGGCCTCCAGGTTCTCCCTGGCAGTGTCGCCAGACCCGGCGGCCCCGGCGACGTAGTCATAAGCGCGAGGTGACATCACCGAGCTGGCCGCTTGCTCAAGCGCGTGCAGGTCTGGCGGCAGCGCTGGCGCGGCGCCGGTCAGGCCAGTCAGGTAGATCTCGTCCTGGTAGCTCTCCAGCGGCTGGCTCACTGGTACCTGCCCTCCGGCTCATCTGCTAGGCCGGGCTAGGTACCGGCTACTGCTGGCGTGCGTCACCACATCGTGTCATGACCGCCCGGCGTGCCCGGAGGTGCGCGGGCCCAGAAGAGCACCGAGAACGTGATCACGACGCGACCGCGCTAGGCGCTGCGGCGGTGGCGTGGTGCTCAGCGCGTCGGCATCATCCCGCCTCGCCGGTCGGTGCTGTCGAGCGGGGTGGCTACCGAGATCCACGGCGTCGCTCCGGCCCGCACCTGAGCATCATGAGCGCCGCACAGCAGTGTCACGCGCACGCCATCGCGCTGGGTGATCTGCCACGCCACAGCGCCGGGCTGGGTACACGGGGTGTGCCAGCTTGTCATCGTCATCATGTCGGGGCAGACGATCTTCCGGCCTGCACCGCACATCCCGGTGAACTCCTGGCAGCGGTCACAGAAGCCGAGCCTGGCTGCGGTCGTGTCCCGGAAGCGTAACCCGCAATCCGGACAGGCCGTCGCGGACTGTACGCGACCGTTGGCGCGCCGACGGAGTAACCCAAACCCATTGGACATTCGTTGTCCTGCCTCTCGTCGCACCGACCCCCCGGGCAGGTGAAAACGCGGTGTCGGCAACGATGATACGAGTCCGCTGCGTCCCGTCACATCGGTTGAATCATGTACCGGGATATGTACTGTCTGCGCTCTCGCCTTGTGCCGCCTGATGGCAGCCAAACACGAGACTGGCCGCTCTCGCTACGGATTCGGTAACACTCGCGACACTGTGTAACTACGTGCGTCTTTTGAGCCTTGCCCGCTGTTGAGCCTTGCCCGCTGTTGAGCCTTCACAGCTATATTGCCACCATGGCAGGGGCGCTCACCCCCGCGACGCACATGTCCGCGGCGCTTGATCGCATGCTTGCGTTCGTGGAGTCCTGCCCGGACCGCGACTGGTACGCGCAGCCGCTTACCGGCAGCGGCGACCCGCGCGCTGTCGGCGTCATCGCCGACCACGTTGCGGACGCCTACGAGTACCTGGGCGGCTGGATCCGCGAGATCATCGCCGGCGGCGATCCGCAGGTAGATGCTGCCGTGGTCGACGGCCTCAACGCCGCGCATGCCAGCAAGGCACAGCTGACGCAAGCGGCTGCGGCCGACCATCTGCGGCGCAGCGGAAGCGAATTCATTTCCCTCATCTCCGCACTGTCGGCCGACGAGCTAGCAGCAGGCGGCGGCCGGGCCGGCAGGCTCGCCGAGATAGCCGCCGTGCACACCGACAGCCACCGCGGCGAGATCCAGGCAGCGCTCGGCAATTAGCAGGCTCGCCGACTGGAATGCAGCGTCGTTGGAACCTCGCTGCTGCTGTTACAGCAGTGGTGATCCAACGACGTGGTTCCAGACCGGCAGGTTGCCGCCGCTACCTGGTAGCGGGGAAGATCCTGTCGTTGGCGGGCGGCCGCGCGAAGTGGCGCATGAGCTGCTGACCGTCGGGTCCAGGCGCGGCCCACCGGTCGACGGGGCGATAACCGTCGCGAGCAAGCCATGCCTTGATCTCTCGCTTGGCCTGGTGCATGGACAACGACTGAAGGTCGTAGTCGCGGCTGTCCTCGTCCGGCCACGTGACAGTACATTCGATCTTGGCATCCGTCTGCCGCAGCAGCACCGTGACCGGCTCGTGGATGGCATCGTCTGACACCTCGCTACCTCCGGAACGCAGGCTCATTGACGGTCCACTGCGGCTGCTCGCCGCGGCCGAAGCGGAGCAGGTTGGCAGCGAAGACCTCGCACGTCCGCCGGAACATCAGCCCGGTGAGCCAGCCCACGTGCGGGGTGGCGATCACATGCGGATGCCGCAGCAGGGGCGAGTCCAGGTCGACTGGCTCCCGGCTGAACACGTCCAGGCCGGCGCCCCCAACCTGGCCGCACTCCAGCGCGGCCAGCAGCGCGTGCTCGTCGACGAGGCCGCCCCTGGCCACGTTCACGAACAGCGCGCCTGGTTTCATCGCGGCGAACTCGGCGGCGGAGAACAGGTCAGCGTTCCCGGCGTGAAGCATCGCGCAGCACACCACCGCATCGGCGTGCGCCAGCAGCTCTTTCAGCTGCTCGGGCCCAGCCACCAGGTCAACCTCGGGCGGGCCGCCCAGCTCAGGGCGAGCCCGGACGCCGAGCAGTCGCGTGCCGAACGGCGCGAGCCGACGCGCCAGTGCCGCGCCGATGGCACCAAGGCCGACGATGAGAACCGTAGCGTCCAGCAACGACATGCCCACCGGCCGATGCGGCCAGCGGCCGTCGGCCAGCGCAGCGCGGGACTCGTCCAAGCGTCGCGCCAGCGCAAGCAAGTGCAGGACGGCCAGCTCCGCGCAGCTGTCGGCGTTCCCGCCAGCGTCGCCTGGCACCCTGGCAACCAGCACTCCCAGCTCGGTCGCCGTCGCCACATCCACGCCTTCGAGCCCGACGCCGAACTGGTGCACCAGCCCGAACGATCCGGCGGCGATGACCTGGGCACCGATCTGCGCGCCGAGCGGGCAGACGACGTCGACGCCATCGAGGTGATCAGCGACCTGGTCCGGCCCGCAGGCCCCGATCTCCCACCCCGGCAGGTGCTCGGCTAACTGAGTCCAGGACAGCCCAGCGCCGATCTGCTCGCGGCCGAACAGGACCTTCACGGCAAGGCGGCGACGAGCTCATCGACCGGCTTGCGCCGTCCGGTGTAGAACGGGATCTCCAGCCGGGTGTGCCGGCGGGCCCTGGCGCCGCGCAGATGGCGCATCAGGTCGACTATCCGGTGCAGCTCGTCTGCCTCGAACGCGAGCATCCATTCGTAATCATTGAGCGAGAAGCAGGCGACGGTGTTCGCCCGGACATCGGGGTAGTCGCGTGCCATCTTCCCGTGCTCGGCCAGCAGCTCGCGCCGCTCCGAGTCGTCAAGCAGATACCACTCGTAAGAACGCACGAAGGGGTACACGCTCACGTAGTTCTTCGGGTCCTCGCCCGCCAGGAACGCGGGAATATGGCTCTTGTTGAACTCGGCTGGCCGGTGCAGCGCCATGACCGACCACACGGGCTCGCTGGCACGGCCGAGGCCGGTGCGGCGGAACCTGGCGTACATCTCCTGGAGGTCGTCGGCCGTTGGCGCGACCCACCAGAACATGTAGTCGGCATCGGCGCGCATCCCCTGAATGTCGTAGCAACCGCGGGTGATCACGCCCTTGCCCGCCGCCTGCTGGCAGAGCTCGCTCACCTCGGCAGCCAGCCCGGTCCGGCCGCCAGCGCCGGCCATGGTCTCGATCGCGGCCGGGCCGTTAACCCGGAACACCGACCACATGACGTAGCGGATGAGCTCGTTCAGGTCGCGCGCCTTCGGGCGGCCTGCGGGCCGCCCGGTTTGCTCGTTCGCTGCCATACAGACATGTCTACCAGAGCAGACCTTGCCGGTCCTCGCTGCCGCTTCCGGTCCTTCCTGGTCCCGCTGCCGGGTCCGATGTCGCCACCCGGTGGACAAAAGGTCTTGCGCTGAAAAATTGATATCAGTATGATAGGCAGGTAGTATCAGTCAGGCAACGGAGGTGGGTTAGATGGCCGCACAGGCTCAGGTTTCAGCCAACGGTCAGGTATCCGCTCAGCCGGTCAACGAGCGCACCGCGCTTTTCCTGCCCGGCTTGCAGATGCTGGTGCTGGGCGGCGTCCTGTTGCTAGCCGGCACGGCGCTGGGCATAGCCGCAGGTCACTTCCACGGCCCCGGCCGGGTCGCAGCGCTCGTGGGTTGCATCCTAGCCCTCATCATCGGAGTGTTCGTGCTGCGCGGGCTCACCCAGGTCGTGCCCGGCCATGCACGCGTCATCCAGTTGTTCGGCCGGTACCGCGGCACCATTCGCGAGTCCGGGTTGCAGTGGGTGAACCCATTCACTGTCCGGATCGTCGTCTCGACCAGGATCCGTAACCAGGAGTCGGCGCAAGCCAAGGTCAACGACGCCGACGGCAACCCGATCGAGATCGCCGCAGTGGTCGTATGGCAGGTCAGGGACACCGCCAACGCTATCTACTCAGTCGATAACTACCTGCAGTTCGTGACGATCCAAACCGAGACGGCCGTCCGCCATATCGCCTCCAGCTATCCCTACGACAGCCGCGGCACCGAGAAGCTGTCGCTGCGCGACAACGCGGACGAGATCACCCAGCGGTTGTCGGCCGAGCTGGCCGACCGAGTCAAGTCGGCTGGGGTCACGGTGATCGAAACCCGGCTGACCCGGCTGTCCTATGCCCCGGAGATCGCCCAGGCCATGCTGCGCCAGCAGCAGGCAAGCGCGGTCGTCGGTGCCCGGCAGCGCATCGTGGAGGGTGCGGTCGGCATGGTCCAGCTGGCACTGCAGCGGCTTGAGGAAGAAGGCGTTGTCGAGCTGGACGAGGAGCGGAAGGCTGCGATGGTCTCGAATCTGCTCGTCGTGCTGTGCAGCGAGCAAGCAACCCAGCAGGTAGTGAACACCGGCTCGCTGTATCAGTGACGGCAGCCACGGGGACACCGTGAACGAGCGCAAGGGCATCCTGCTGCGGCTTGATCCGGCGGTCCACGACGCGCTGGTCAAGTGGGCCGCTGATGAGCTGCGCAGCACGAACGCCCAGATTGAGTTCCTGCTCCGGCGTGCCCTGGCCGAGGCGGGGCGTCTGCCCAGGCACGCCGGGCAGATGCGCCGCCCAGGCCGGCCGCCTGGCAGCAGGTCAACCAGCTGATGCGGTCAGCGTCAGGTCCAGATTGCGCAATCGATCTGGTCGCTGAATCGCTCCGGGTCGGCTGGCAACCGCCGCGCGAGACCGCGCGCTATCCGCTGCGCCGTCCACGCGGCCGCCGCCGCATCCAGCACGTCGTCGACCCCGGCTCGACAGCCGCCGAGCCCTAGCTCCCCGGTTAGCTGTATGCCCGCCGCCGCCAGCAACTGGCAGCGCGTGATCGCGCCGGCCCAGGTGGACTTGCCGGAGCGCAGCGGTCCCCCGGCTAGCTCAGCGAAGCTGAGCTCGGGATGTACCTCAGCGACCCGGCATGGCGCCGCGGGCAGCCATCGGTCGACTTGCATGATCTTGTCTCGCAAGTTGAACGCCTGCCTGGACAGTCCGCTGCCGGTCAGCCTCCGGTTCAGCGCCGAAGCTTGCTGATAGTCAGCCAGCATCAGGGCGGCACGCACCGGGGTCATGAACACCGAGGCCCGCCGTGCTCCCGCCGCCTTCCTGGCCAGCAGATCTGCTTGCCGGAAACCGGTGTCGGCCAGCCCGACCGGAATGTCGATCCCGACCACCTGGACGCTCCAGTCGGCCGAGGCGGCCCCGACCAGCGCAGCGATCTCGGCGTGCAGGTAAGCGCGGATTTCGCCGCCCGCTAGCGCGATGCCGATCCAGCCAGCGTCGCAGGCGTCGACACCAAGGAAGGCTGCGCCGCTCATTTCGCCATACGGTATCTGCCATGACGGAGGATCGGTACGACCGGGAGCAGCACGAGCGGCTGCCAGACCCGCTCGCGTCCCGGCTCGGCTACCTGCTGAAGCATGCTCAGCAGCGGCTGGTGCAGGCGGCCGGGCCCGCCACCGCCCGGTACGGCGTCGACGGCCGGGAACTCGCCGCGCTGACGGTGCTTGCGGCCGGGTCGCCGCTGTCGCAGCAGGATGCGGCGCAGGCTCTTGACCTCGACCGGACCACCATGGTCATGCTGGTCGATGCGCTGGAGGCCAAGGGCCTGGTCGAGCGGCACCGCAGCCCGCGGGACCGGCGCAAGAACATCGTGCAGCTCACCAGTGCCGGTCAGCGCTGCCTGCGGGCAGCAGGCAAGGCGCGGGACGAGGCCGAGCGCGAGTTCCTCGCCCCGCTCGGCGACCGGCTGGCCGGCCAGTTCGTCCGTGCCCTGCAGATCCTGGCTAGCTCGGGTAACTAGGGCCTGCGGCCTTGCGCCTCATGCGCATGGCGTGCGCAGGTATGCCAGCACCTGGTCGACTGCCAGCCTGGCGGTGGCAATGCAGGCTGGGATGCCAACCCCGTCGTATGCGGCGCCGCACACGGCCAGACCCGGCTGCCCGGCAATCCCCGCCCTGATCCTCGCCACCCGGTCCAGATGGCCGACGCTGTACTGCGGCAGCCCGCCGCCCCATCTGCTGACCACGGCGTCGGCTGGCTGGCCGCGCACCCCGGTGGCCGCCGCCAGGTCGGCGGCCGCAAGCTGAGCCAGCTCGGCGTCGTCGCGCTGCAGCACCGAGTCCTCTCCCAGGCGGCCGACGGAGCACCTGACGATGTGCAGGTCGGTGCCGAACCGCAGATGCGGCCACTTGACCGTGCTGAACGTGACGGCCTTGATCACCCTGGCATCCACGGCCGGCACCAGGAAGCCGCTGCCGGCTAGTGGCCTGGGGAAGGCGGCGGCCGGATAGGCCAGCGTGATGATCGCCATGCTCGCGTACTTGATCTCGGCCAGGGCCGCGGCAGCGGACGGCGCGACGTGGCTCAGCAGACGGCTGGCCGGAACGGCCGGCCCGGCCATGATTACCGCATCCGCCTCGATCACTTCGGGCGCGTGAGCTGATCCGACGGTCAGTCGCCAGCCAGTGCCGGTGCGGACTAGCTCGCGCACCATCGCGCCAGTTCGGACGGCGGCTCCGGACGCCCTGGCCAGCGCCGGGGGCAGCGCGCCGAGTCCGCCCGTCAGCGTGGTGAACACTGGCGGTGGCTTGGGCTGGTCCGGCGCCGGGTGCGCACCCGACGGCCTCGGTGCGGGGGGCAGCAACGACGCGGCCGCCTGCGTCAGCGACCGCTGCCCGCGCGCGGCTTGGGCCAGGCCGGGCAGCGTCGCCTCAAACGACAGGTCGTCGCACCGCCCGGCGTAAACGCCGCCGAGCAGTGGTTCGACCACCCGGTCCACAAGTTCCGGCCCGAACCTTGCGCCGACCCGGCTGGTTACCGACGTGTCCCGGCCCGGATCGGTGCCTGCCAGGATCAGGTCCTGCCTGGCTCTGGCCACGCCATCCGCGGACAGGATTCCGGTCCGGGCCAGCTCATCCAGGTCAGCAGGCACGCCCAGATACTGCCGCCGCGGCAACGGCCGGATGCTGCCGCGAGTCCAGATCCCGGCAGCGGTCGTGCCGGGCTGCTGTAGCTGTCCGGACAAGCCGAGGTCGCCGATCAGGCCGATGCCCTCTGGCCGCCTGGCCAGCAGCGCCTCGGCTCCGGCATCCACGCTGATGCCGGCTACCTGGCAGATCGCGAGCTTCCCGCCAAGCCGCGGGGAGCCTTCCAGCACCGTCACCGCCAGGCCGGCGTCTTTGAGCAGGAACGCGGCCGTCAGGCCGGACACGCCACCGCCGATGACTGCTACCGAGCGCCGGTCCAGACGACCGTCCTGGCTCACTGCGGTCCGCCCGCCGCGGCCTCGTAGGCCCAGTCACAGCCCGCGCCGGCCAACTCGAGCTCCCGCCGCGTGGCCTCGTCGCACAGCGCGCCACGAACTCCGGCGGCGAAGCAGTCGGCCGGGGACACGCCGAGCGCGATGGCGGCCGCGTAGTCAGCCCCCAGGTCGGTCTCGAACATGGCAGGGTCATCGGTCGATACCGAGCAAGCAACGCCTGCCGCGACCAGTTGCGGCAGCGGATGTTCCGCAAGCGAGCGCACCACCTTGGTGCGTAGGTTCGAGATCGGGCACACGTCGAGCACGATGCCGCGCTCTGCCAGTTCCCGGACCAGGCCAGGATCGTCAATCGCCCGGATTCCATGCCGGATCCGGTCGGCTCGGAGCGGGTCGAGCGCTCCCCGGATTGACGCCACTCCGGCCGCCTCCCCCGCGTGCGGGACCGAGCCCAGACCGCCGTCCCTGGCGATGGCGAAGGCGCGGGCAAATGGCTCGGGTGGATGATCAGCCTCCTGCCCGCCAAGGCCGAGCCCGACCACGCCGCGCTCGCGGTAGGCGACCGCGTATCTGGCGGTCAGCTCGGCTTCCTGCACCGCCAGGCTGCGGTTCACGTCCGGCGTCAGCCGGACCCGGACTCCGTGCCGCTCGAAGGCATCCTGGGCGCCGTCACAATAGCCGGAGAACACCGCGTCCCAGCTCGCGCCCCTGATCACCGCCTCGGACGGGGCAATGATCCCTTCCAGGTAAATCGCGCCGTGACTGGCGGCCTCCGCCGCATAATCGACCACGACCTGGCGGTAATCGCGTTCCGTGCGCAGCGCGGACGTAGTCAGCGACCACACCTGGATGAAGTGATTGAAGTCGGTGAACTGATACAGCCCGGCAAGCCCCTCAACCGTGTCCGCGGGCAGCGCAACGTCGTTGCGCCTGGCAATGGCGAGCAGTGTCCTGGCGCGGACAGTGCCTTCCAGGTGAACGTGCAGCTCGATCTTGGGAAATGCCACGGCTCCGATTATTGCCATTCGCGGAACCGTGCTGCGGGCCGGCGCGTCCGAGGTGCATGAACAGCACGCCTCTGGCCCGCCGCTGCGCAATCGGCGGTGCCTTGCTTAGCACCGGGTGCATGCTGGTGGCGGCCTGCGGTACCAGCACCTCGGCCAGTCCTGGCGGCATAAGCTACGCGCAC
>Ga0187783_10001192_pt1 | contig 19221 bp, 16 predicted proteins | sample 1015_SJ02_MP02_2_FD_132471 | JGI IMG/M metagenome (GOLD analysis project Ga0187783, IMG submission 132471) | Tropical peat soil microbial communities from peatlands in Department of Meta, Colombia - 1015_SJ02_MP02_20_MG | ecosystem: Environmental > Terrestrial > Soil > Wetlands > Peat | place...
GCCACCGAAGCGGTTCGAGTGGACCCCGCTGTACTTCAAGGAGGTGCGCGTCGTCGGGTCCAACGGGTTCGGCCTCGAAGCGGTCGGCGGCGTCGTCCAGCACGCCATGGCGCACTACTTCGACTTCATCGCCGCTGGTCTCGACCTGACCCCGGTCATCACGCACCGGTTCCCGCTCGAACGCTGGCAGGACGCGGTGCTCGCGGTGAAGAACTCGCGCCACACCGGCGCCGTCAAGGTGCTGCTCGAGCCGAACGGACGCTGACCGGCGCCCGGCGGTAGGCCGCAGCCAGGCCGGCTGGCCGCGCGGCTGGCAGACTGAAGGGTATGCCAGCGAGGATGAGGACCGTGACGGATGGCCCGCGGAGCTGGCGCGCTCGATGGCCCGTCGTCCGGTACCGGCGCGACTCGTTCATCCGGCTCCGCTGGCCCGGGCGCATCTGTGCCTGGCTTCTCACCGCGGGGCTCGCCAGCCTCGCCGGATGGCAGCTGTGGTACCGCACCCGCTCGGGGACCGGTACGCGCATGCCTGGCTCTGGTATCACGGCGGCTGGGACGTGATCCCGCCAGAACCCTGGTCGCCCGCCTGCTAGCAGCGCTCGCGCATCGGCGGCGGCCATTCGATAAGGAGCGTGCAGTGACAGCGGACGTGACACAGGAGGTACTGGCCGCCGAGGAGCGCCGCTGCGCGGCAATCGCCGCGGAGGACTGGGACGCGCTCGATGAGATCGTCGCCGACGACTTCCGCTATACGCACTCGGTCGGCACGACCGAGGACAAGGCGTCCTGGATCGCCGGGATCAAGACTCGCCGACGGGCCGTCGAACACGGCAACCTGTCGGTCCGCAGCTTCGGCGACGTAGCCCTGCTGTCCGGCAGCTCTGTCTACCGGTACGCCGAGCCGTTCCGAGGCGACTCGCACTACGGTGCGATCCTGGATGTCCTGCAGGTCTGGGTTCGCCGGCCGCTGGGCTGGCAGATCGTGGCCCAGCACGGCGTGAAGATCGCTGACAGGAACTAGGTGACGGGCACGGATGGGGGTGGCCCTGCTGACCGGACGCATCCGGCTCGGCGGAGGCGAGCCAATTCAGGTCATAGCCACGATGAACATACTGACCGAGCTGATTTTTAGGATCAGCGCCGGAGCGCACCGCACGAGTGCCCGCCCGCGCCGCCCGGTCCGGCTTACGCCCGCGGCTCGCCGGGGACAGCCTGCGCTGGCGGGCGGTCCCCCGCGGACGCGCGCCGCCGTCGTGCGGCTCGGCGCCTGTGCCGTCGCGGGCGCGGTCACAGTTGCCGGGTGCGCCGCGTCGGCGGGCCCGGGCCGGAGGCATCATCCTTATCCGGGTGCGGCCGCCTACTGGACCAGATCCCGGCTGCTCGGCGCGCAGCCGTTCGCCGGCCGGAAACAGAGCGTGGCTGTTGCCGGCCAGTCACATATCGCCGGACCACGGTCCGGGTTGCGCATCGGCGCGCTGTTCGAGCGCGATGCCAGCGGCAATCACTTCTGCACCGCGAGCGTGGTAGCCAGCCCGGGAAAGGACCTGCTGATCACGGCCGCGCACTGCATTAACGGCGGCAAGAACGGAAAGGGGTACCGGCGCGACATCGTCTTCATCCCCGACTACCGCGACGGCCAGGCACCCTTCGGCGTATGGACGCCAGCCAGGCTGCTCGTGGCACCGCAGTGGACAGACTCGTCGTCGCCAGCCTATGACGTCGGTTTCGTGGTGCTCAAAGAGCACGACGGCGAGAACATCGAACAGGTACTCGGCGCCAACCGGCTTGGCACGGACTACAGATTCAATTATCTCGTGCACGTGACGGGATACCCCGATAGCTCGAACGCTCCGATCACGTGCGTCAACTGGACGTCCCGCTGGACCAGTACCGAACTGCGGTTTGAGTGCGGCGGCTACACTGGCGGCACCAGCGGCAGCCCATGGGTGATCAGGTTCAGTCCCCGGTCGCGCACCGGAACGATCGTCGGGGTGATCGGGGGCTTCCAGGACGGCGGGGACAGTCCCTCGATCTCCTACAGCGCTGTCCTTGGGCCCGCGATCCAGCGGCTTTACCGGCAGGCCGAGGCCGACAGCAACCAGGGTTAGCGTCGGCCGGTCGCGGGGCAATCGCCGAGCGACGCGGTAGCCTCGGCTCTACCGGCCCCCTCGTACGGAGTGATCTCGACGCCATGAGCAAGCCGCTGCTGGCCAACCTGGTCACGGGAAGTCCCGCCCGCAACCACGATTACGACTTTGCCCGCCGCGCTCTGCTCGACGCGCTGTACGCGGCTGGCGACATCCGCACCGACGTCTACAACAACTACGACGCGTCAGACGCGCTCGAGGCAGGCAACCTGCTCGTGAGCTATACCTCGCAGGTACCCGTCGCCGATGCGCAGTGCGAGGCGCTCAGCCGCTATCTCGGGCGCGGCGGCCGCTGGTTCGCGATACACGGCAGCAACTCGGTCCGCGACAACCCCCGCCTTCCCGCGATCCTCGGCAGTCGCTTCCTCGCCCACCCGCCGTACATGCGCTATCCGGTGACCGTGTCACGCCCGCGGGATCCCCTGATGGCCGGCATCGACCCGGCCTTCGACGTGGACGATGAGCTCTACGTGATCGAGCCGCATGCGGACTTCGAGGTGCTGCTCGAGACTCGGTGGGGCGGCGAGGCTATGTCCCAGTCGTTTCCCGATGCGGCACGGCCGCTGATGTACCGGCATCGCGTGGGCGATGGCGGCGTGCTCTACCTGGCGCTTGGTCACTGCAATCGGCCGTTCGACGTCCCGCGGCCCGGCATGCCTGACGCGCCCGATCGGCGCGGTCCATGGTCGATGCCGATCTACCAGGAGCTCATCCGCCGAGGCATCGACTGGGCCGCCGGACGCCGCTCGCTCTCGTGAGTCGGTGGCTGGCCGCACGCACACCGTCATGACGGCGGCGAGTCGGTTGTGGTGCGCAGCTCGATGGCCTCGGCGATGCTCGTGACCGGCAGGCCTGCCAGGTCATTGACCGCAGCGACGTCGGTGGCCGTCTCGGCGTCGAAGACGCAGATGGCCCGGCCGGCTGCGACCACGAAGAACCCTCCCCGGTAGGCGACGCGGCGGCCGTCGGCGCGGGCGCGGCGCGCGGCGTCGGCGGCGGCGCGCTGGGCGGCGCTGTACTGGTCCCTGGTCACGCCGGGCAGGTCGCGGAACACGAGGAACAATGCCACCGGGCGAGGCTAGCGCCGGAGCCGCTGACGGCGGATCGAGGAAAAGGCCTACTCGGCATACGTATTCCGGCCCGGCGAGCGGCTGTCCCCTCCTCGGCGGGAACGGCGGGATTACCCGGCGGCAGTCCGGCCCTGGCCGCTCCGCCCCGCAGTCCCGGCTGCCGCTGCCGCCGCAGTGATGATCGCGGCAACCTGGGCTCTGCTGGCGCAGCCAAGCTTCGCCAGGATCCGCCCGACGTGCGTGTCGACGGTCCGCTCGGCGATGACCAGCCTGCTGGCGATCTGCCGGTTGGTCAGGCCCTCGGCGATCAGGGTGGCAATCTGGCGTTCGCGGCCGGTCAGCGGCAGCCCGTCACGAGTAGCCGGTTCCGGGGCGAACGCGGCGGGCCACAGCGCGGCGATAATCCGGTCCCCGCGGCCGAGCACGCGGCCCGCTTCCCTGATGTCCTGCAGCGCCGGACCGAGCTCGCCCGCTGCCCGGGATGCGAGCTCGTCCAGCACGACCTGCTGGTGCGGGAAGGGCCGGCCGCCGGTTCGCTCGCAGATGCTGGCGAGGATGCCGAGCAGCACCGCGGTGCGCGGCCAGTCGCCGATCGCACCGCAGGTCTCGGCCAGGAGGCTCGCGCCATACAGGAGCCCCCATCGTTCTGGCAGCTCTTCGAACACGGCGATGCCGTCGCGGAGCACGCCGAGCGCCTCGCTTGCCTTGCCCGTCCGGACCAGGCAGTCACCCAGCGCCAGCGCCGCGTACCCGGCGCCGCGGCGGTCCCCGGCCTCCTCGAACAGCCGTGCCGCCGTGGCGACCTGTGAGCCGGAGTCGACCAGGTCGCCCGACAAGACGCCCGCCCAGCCGGACAAGAACAAGGCGCTCGCCTCGAGCCAGGTGTCCCCGAGGTCGCGGGACAGGGCCAGCCCGCGGGTGTACGCGGCGGCCGCGGCGTGCGGGTCGCCGGACAGCGCGCGGGCGTTACCCAGGAAGGTCAAGGCCCGTGCCTGACCATGGGGGTCACCCGCCGCGCGGCTCCACTCACTGCTCGCGGTGAACAGGTCCGTGGCCCGCGCGTGATCGCCCTGGAGGCTGACCAGCACTCCCAGCCCCATCATCGCGGCGGCCCTGGCTTGCTGCGGCCCGACGCCGGGTGCCAGCGCCTGCGCCAGCCAGGCGGTGCCCTCGGCCAGGTGGCCGCGGATGTGCCAGTACTCCCACAGCCCGGCAGCCAGCCGCACCGCGGTACCGGCCCGCGCGAGGTCCTCGCCGCACCAGGCGCGGGCGGCCCGCAGGTTTCCGGTCTCCTGGTCCAGCCGGTCCGCACAGGCATGCTGGCCAGGACCGAGCAACAGCGGCGCCGACCGCTCGGCCAGCCCCGCGTAATACTCGGCGTGCCGGGTCCGCATCTCCGCCGGCTCCCCCGCCTCGGCCAGCCGCTCGCCGGCGAACGCCCGGATCACCTCCAGCAGGCGGTACCGACTGCCCGGGCCCGCCACATCAGCCTGGACCAGCGACTTGTCGGCCAGCCCGGCCAGCAGCTCCGCGATCTGCTCGGCGGCCAGCGGCGGCGCGCTGCACACCGCCTCCGCGGCGTCCAGCGTCCAGCCGCCGGAGAACACGCCCAGCCGGTGAAACAGCACTCGTTCCTGCTCGGACAGCAGCTGGTAGCTCCACTCCACCGAGGCCCGGAGCGTCTGATGCCGGGCCGGGCCAGCCCGCGAGCCGCCGGCCAGCAAGCCGAAGCGGCCGGTCAGCCGGTCGGCAATCTCGGCCAGGCTCAGCGCGCCCGCCCGCGCCCCGGCCAGCTCCAGTGCCAGCGGAATGCCGTCCAGGCGGAAGCAGATCGAGCTGATCGCCGCCATCTCACCCGCGCCGATCCGCAGGCCGGGGCAGGCGGCCTGGGCCCGCTCGGCAAATAAGGCGACCGCCTCGAAGGCCGCCATCGCCTCCGGCTCAAGGGGATGCTCCGGCCACGGGAAGCTCAGCGACGGCACCCGCCAGGTCACCTCGCCCGGCATCCCCAGCCGCTCCCGGCTGGTCGCCAGTACGACCACCTCCGGGCAGGAGCCCAGCAGGGTCATCACCAGATCCGCACACCCAGCGCGCAGATGCTCACAGTTGTCCAGCACGAGCAGCCGGCGCTGGCCGCTCAGCACCCGGATCAGGCGTTCCTCGATGCCGGTAACAGCCCGGTCCTCAACCCCCAGGCCACGGGCGACCGCCCCGGCCACGAGCGCGTCGTCCGCGACCGCGCTCAGCTCGACCAGCACCACGCCGTCGGCAAAGTCAGCCGCCACCGCGGCGGCCACCTCGACAGCGAGCCTCGTTTTGCCAACCCCGCCCGCGCCGGTCAAGGTCACCAGCCGGCTACCCGCAAGCAGCCGCGCGACCTCCGCTCGCTCCCGCTCCCGGCCCACGAGGCGGGTCAGCGGCAGCGGCAAACCCGCAGGCCAGCCGCCCCCGACCAGCATCGAAACTCCCCTCACCGGCCAACGCGGCCATGGTCCCACCCGCTTGGCCCGGTGAACAGCTACTTTGCGCTGTGATGACGTAAAGGTCCGATACTGGTTGTGCTGGCGACCGTGTCGGGCTGGCGTCCCGAGATTCCTTCATCCAGGACAGAGAACGTCCGGAATACCGCCTACCGTACGGTCCATGACTGGTTCCGATGAGTTGACGCAGGCGCAGTTCGGGCCGCACCGGTTCGCCGCAGGCGAGGGCGGCGGCAGCACGCAGTTCCGGGGTGCCCGGTTCGACGTCGCGGACCTGCGGGGTGCGCGGTTCACCGACTGCGACCTGACCGGCGTCACGATCCGGGACGGCTGGCTGGTCGACGTCAGCATCTCCGGCTACCTCAGCGACGTCACGATCAACGGCGTTGACGTCGGCGATTTCGTCAGCGCCGAACTGGACCGGCGGCACCCCGAGCGGGTGCAGTTTCGCGCGGTGCGCGACGCCGCCGGCGTCCGTGCCATGTGGGACACGATCGAGCGGCTGTGGGCGGAGGCCGGGGAGCGGGCCGGCCGACTGCCGTCGGCCATGCTGGCCGAGCAGGTCGACGACGAGTGGTCGTTCGAGCAGACGCTGCGCCACCTGGTCTTCATCACCGACGCGTGGGCGAGCCGCACAGTGCTGGACGAGCCGATGCCGTACCACCCGCTCGGCCTACCGCAGAGCTGGTACCCGGCGGCAGCCGCGGCCGCGCTCGGCATCGACCTGACCGCGCAGCCCGGTTACGCCGAGATCCGGGCGGCCCGTGCCGATCGGATGGCGGTGATGCGGCGCATCGTGGCCGGCCTGGCCGACGCCGACTTCGGTCGCCTGTGCCGACGCTCTCCCGCTCCGGGTTATCCGGATGAAGAGCGCACGGTCGCAGACTGCATCGGCGTGGTCATGGACGAGGAGATCGAGCACTACCGGTTCGCGGCCCGCGATCTCGCCGTGCTGGCGGCCAGGCATCGGGTCTAGGTCGGCCGGCGTCCTCGGGCCCCTCGGGCAGCGGTAACAGACCCTGGCGGTGGTATCTGGCCGGGCCCCGTTTTCTCGCAGGCAAGCTGAGTCGGCCCGGCGAGCGGTGTGGCTAGGGTCGGTGGCGTCGCGAACGCCGCGTGACTCAGGTCGAGGAAGTCGGACAGGTCGTTGGCCGCGGCGTCGCGGCGGGTCAGCGCCGGCAGGTTCCACTTGCGCTCAACCATGGCCAGGATCGAGGTGTGATCGTGCACGACACTGGTCACGTAGTCGGGCCGGCTCCACGGGGAAACCACCACCGCCGGTACGCGGAACCCGTACTGGGCGAAGCCGGTATAGGCCGGAGCAGGCCAGTCCGGCCCGGTGTTGTCCGGCGGGACCGCCGCCGGCGGCGGCACGTGGTCGTAGTATCCGCCGCCCTCATCAAAGGTCCAGACCAGCAGGGTGCGCTGCCAGGCCGGCGACTCCATGACCGCCTGCACGACCGACGCGGCGAATGCCTCGGCATGCACAATGTTCTGCGGGTTCTCGCCGGAGTTGGTCACCCAGTCAGGATCGATGATCGCAAAGCCGGGGAGGCCGCCCGATTTTGCGTCGGCAAAGAACTGATCGACCGGAAAGATGCTGTGATGGTTGCGAACCGCATCGCCGAGGTACAGGTAGCTCGTCGGAGGAAACGTGGAGTGGTAATTGCGCCACGGGATCTGGTGGGCGTCGAGGAGATCGTAGATCGTACCGTTGGGCGCGGGCAGTATCACCTCGGGCAGTACGTCATCCACCATGCCCACCGATGTGGCTGCCAGTAAGTAGCGGCGGTTCGGATAGGTCTGGCCCAGCACCGAGGAGAACCAACGGTCGCCAAGGGGAAAGGCCGTGGCCAGCGAGTAGGACCACGGCAGGTCCGCACCGGTCCAGTAACCCATGGCGACCGGCCCGCTATCGGACTTGACGAAGCCATCGTTGCGACCGTCGGCGAACTGGTCATGGGATTGCGTCCATAGCTGGGTGGGCTGGCCGACCAGCTGACACGTGGTCGGCATGGGGAAGGCGTGCTGGGTCTTGCCGTCAGGGGTGGGGTTACTCGCCGTGGGCCGTCCGTCGGGCCCGATCGTGAAACCATCCCCCCGCGGCCGCTGACCGGGGCCGCGGCCGAGCATGCCGAGCCAGTTGTCGTAGGTGTGGTTCTCCATCATCAGAACCAGAATGTGGTCGATCTGCGGCAGGGTGTCCGTCCCCTCGGGCCGGTCTGGGAACGGTCGCTCACCCACCGCCCGGGTCCGCGGGCTTGCCGGCTGTGACGTCATTCCTGAGCCTCCTGGCCGCTCGCAGAAGAGTGCGCATCCCGGTTCATGGAGTCCCAGTCTGCCGGTCGTAGCCAGCTAGGGCTGCCTGCCACCCACATGTCCGTTCCCCTGAGGCTCGGCGCGGAGGGACCTCGACATCCGCGCGATCGCTTAATCCTCGGTCCACCCGGAAACCTTGCGCAGCAATAGCGACGGGTCGGCTGGCGGCTGGTCGCCTGCCCACGCCACGTGCTGGTCCGGCCGGACGAGAATGTACCGGCAGCCGTAGGCGCCCCGCGTGCCGTCCAGGGCGTCGACGAGGACGTGCAGCGGCAGCAGGATTTCCCTGGCCGCCTCCTGGAACGCCGCCACCGGCGCACGGTCATCCGTCAGGGCAATCAGCGTGTAGTCGGGGCCGAGTTCGGTGAACACATTGCGTCCCGAGGACAGCGGGGCCGGGGATAGGTGGTGCCCCGCCCGTGCCTCGAAGACATGGTGACCGCGGACGCTACAGGTGGCACCGGCCGGTCCGCAGACGATGGGCGACCCCTCGTAATGCGGCTCATACGACGCGGGCGCCGTCTCTCCCCTGGTGTGCCCGCCCCACGCCTGCTCGAACTCGCCGCGGTCGAGCAGCGGGCTGTAGCGTTCAAGGAACGCGCGATCGTCCATGATTCCGTCGATAATCGCCTGCGCGGTCTCGACCATGATGGGCCGCCGCTCGGCGGTATAGGTGTCCAGCAGCCTGGGAGTAGCCCAGCCCCGCAGCACGGCGGCCAGCTTCCAGCCTAGGTTGACGACATCCTCCAGCCCGGTGTTCAGGCCGAACGCGCCGTAGGGCGGATGGCTGTGCGCGGCGTCACCGGCGATGAACGCGCGACCGCGCTGGTAGGTGTCGGCGATGTCCACGCGCATGTTCCAGAGGCCCACGTACTCGAACTCGCACGCGACCGGGAACCCGGCGGCCTGCTCGACGACGGCATGCACGTCCGCGGCGCCGATGGCCCCGTCGGCGGCCACCGGGGCGTGGAAGAACCACGTCTGCTCGCCGTCCACCCGCCCGAAGAACCGCCAGTATCCCCGCATGTCCGGGTGCAGCACGCGGTAAGTCGTCCGCTTGGGGAAGCGCTCGAGGCTCCTGCTCAGGTCGGCCGACTGGAAGACCGCCAGGACCATCCGCTGGCCGAGGTCAACCCCGGTGCTGGTGATTCCGGCTTGCTCCCTGACTCGCGAGTGCACCCCGTCGCACCCCACAACAAAGTCGGCGTGGATCTCGCGGGCCTCGCCTGAGTCAGCATGAGCGGTGAGCCGCACGCCGTCGTCTTCCAGGCAGACATCAGCGCATGACCAGCCAAACATCCCGGCCACGGAGTCCAGCGCGGCCACCCGATGGCGCAGCACCGACTCGGTCAGGTATTGCGGTAGCCGCTCGGCCCGCTGAAAGTAGAAGTCGCCGACGGTCTCCCGGCCGGGCGGCGCGTACCAGTACTCGCCTGCCAGGCTCTCGTATGCGGTGATACCGCCAATCGGGAACCCCGGCGGCAGCAGCCGCGCGGCGCGTAGCTGATCGGCGCAATCCCAGAAGTAGAAGTGTTCCAGGCTTCGCGCCGTCAGGTTCTGTCCCTTGGGGATCGCCGATGGCTCATAGTTGCGTTCGAGCAGCACGGTTTGTATTCCCGCGCAGCCGAGCGCGGTCGCGAGCCCCAGCCCGACCGGCCCGCCGCCCACGATGATGACCGACGTGCGTTCCGGCCGGGACTCACGCACCGCGGATCTCCAGGGTCGACTCCACGCCCTTCGCGGCGCACATCATGACCAACACCTTAAGCAACGCCGCGCACGACGGCGTGACCGCTGGCCGAACGGTGGCCAGGCTCAGATTTCCGGCCGCAGCCAAAGTGGCCGCGGCCGGCTCAGGGTTAGACCAGCGCGGCCAGCAGCACGGCGGTGATGCCGGCGATGAAGATGCCGTCGAACGTGCCCGCCCCTCCGATGGACGCGACCGGCGCGCCCAGCTTCTGCACCTTGCCCAGGTTGGCAAGGTCCGCGCCGATCAGCGTCCCGAGCGTGCCGCCCACGTACGCCAGCGCGGCGATCGCTACCGGGTGGAACACCACGGCGACCAGGACCGCGAACAGTCCTGGCAGCAGTGGGGCACGGCGATGCCGAGCCCGGCCACTGGCCTGGCGACGAGGTGCACGAGCCCGCCGACGAGCGCGACCGCGGCCAGCGCCGCCAGCCCGAGGTGGTCGTGCGCGATCAGATAGGCAGACAGCGCGGCAGGAACGACAGCGCCGCCGAGGTTCACGGCGAGGACGGTTGTGCGCTTCCGCATCACCGGCACGAAGTAGCTCGGCTAAGTGGCGCTTGACTTGCCACATCTTCTGGGTAAGAGTTCGACTCAACTCCACAAACTTCCTCGGTTCTCCCCAGGGAGCGGGCGTGGCAGCGAGGATTCCCGAGGAACGGCGACTGGCCATCGCGGCTGCGGTGCGCCGTCAGCCGCTGGTGCGCGCGGGTGAGCTCGCCGATCAGTTCGGGGTCTCCATCGAGACGGTGCGCCGCGACCTTATGGTGCTCGAGCACAAGGGGATCCTTGAGCGGGTGTACGGCGGAGCCCGAGGGGTGCCGGTCCGGTCGTTCGAGCCACCGGTAGGCGAGCGGCGACACAGGGAGCTGGCCGCCAAGAGCGCGATGGCTGCGCTCGTCGTCTCGATGCTGTCGCCGGGAAACACGGTCATCCTCGATGTCGGCACGTCCGTTGCCGAGGTCGCCCGCCAGCTCCCGTGGGACTTCCGCGGGCGGGTCCTGACCCCCTCCCTGCCGGTGGCTGCCGCTTTGGACGGGCACGAGGGCGTCGAGGTGCTGGTGTGCGGCGGGCAGCTGCGGCGCGGCGACATGGCGCTCTCGGGACCACAGGCCGAGCGCTTCTTCGGCGAGTTCTACGTCGACAAGGCGATCCTCGGGTCTGGAGGGATCCACGCCGGGGCCGGCCTGACGGACTACTACCCCGCCGAGATCGCCGTGCGTCAGACCATCCTCAAGCACGCCGCAGAGACCTACGTGCTCGCCGACGCGACCAAGGTGGGGCACGTCGCGCTGTGCAGGGTGTGCGAGCTCCGCGACCTTACCGCGGTGATCACGGACTGGCGGGTGGCGCCAGAGTCGGCCGCCGACCTCGAAGCAGCCGGAGCCACGGTGATCGTGGCCGAAGCGGACAAGGCCCGGCTGGACGGGCATGCAAGTGATGGAGAAGGCGCACAGCGAGCGAGTTAGCTAACGGTCCCGCATCGAGCGGGAAGGAGGAGCCATGGCCATTAGCGAAACCGAGGCATCCGAGGAACTCGAACAGTTCGGGTACCGGCAGGAGTTCCAGCGAACGTTCCGGCGCTTTGCCTCGTTCGCCATCGGGTTCTCCTTCATCTCGATCACCACGGGGATTTTCACCACCTACGGCTCCGTCTTACTCTCGTCCGGCCCGCTGGGGATCTGGACATGGCCGCTCGTGATCGTCGGCCAGCTGATGGTCGCCCTGGTGTTCGGGGTCCTGTCGTCACGCATCCCGCTTGCGGGCTACTCGTATCAGTGGATGTCGCGACTGGCGAACCCCTACATCGGATGGATCATGGGGTGGTTCGTATTCGCTTTCCTGATCGTCGACGTGGTGGCGGTCGACTACGCGCTCGCCTCCACGGTGGCTCCGGCCCTCTTCAGCTACACCGGAACCCAGGACAACATCTGGCTCGCCACGGCGTTGATCGTGCTCGTGCAGGGGCTGCTCATCATGCTCTCCACGGTGTGGACCCAGCGAGTGAACAACGGCGCGGTCGGGACCGAGATCGTGGGGGTCGCGGGGCTGACCGTCCTGCTGCTCATCGTCGGTGCCGCGAGGACGCTGCTGCACTGGGGGCACGTCGTGTCGACCGGAGCGATCCCGCACGCCGGCTATTTCAACTTCGGCACGGGCTCCGTGGACGGCCCCTGGATCCTCGGCTTCCTGCTCGGAGCCTTCACAATCGTCGGGTTCGAGGCGGCGGGAAACCTCGCCGAAGAGACGCAGCAGCCCGACAAGGTCGTGCCGCGCGCCATGTGGACCTCCGTCGCCCTGTCGGGGGTGCTCGGCTTCGCGTTCCTCATCGCGATCACCGCAGCAAGCGGCAACCTGAAGGCACTCGCGGCATCCTCCACGCCGGTTGCCGACGTCGTGATCCGGGTGCTCGGGTCAGCGGTAGGGAAGATCTTCCTGGTTTTCGTGCTCTACTCGATATTCGCCTGCGGACTCGTCATCTTCGTCACGGCGACGCGCGTCTGCTGGGCGATGTCCCGTGACCAGCGGTTCCCGGGATGGCAGGCGCTACAGAAGGTAGACAGGAAGACGGACAGCCCCGCGCTGGCGGTGCTGACGGTCGGCGTGCTGATCGAAGTCGTCCTCGCCATCTTCGCAACCCAGACGAATGCGCTCTTCAACCTCTTCAGCGCGGCGACGATCATGCCGGCCGTGATCTACCTCGTCACCGTGATCCTGTACGTGCTGGCGAGGAAGCGGCTGCCGGCTACGCACGGGTTCTCGCTCCGGCGGTGGGAGATCCCGGTGGTCGTGATCTCGCTCGTGTGGCTGGCGTTCGAGATGTCGATCTTCCGCGCGAGCTCATTCGGCACGTCGTGGGCGTACGCGGGCGTCATGACCGCCATCGGCCTGCTCTACTTCGTCTACCTGGTCGTCTCGCGGCGTTCCCTGGCCATGCCTGGCACCGCCGGGACGACGCCTGCGTCCGGAGGCTCCCCGGCCCCGCCGGTGTCCGGGGCTCCGATGCCCGACGATCGGTGAGCGGCGCGGTCCTCGCACTCGACCAGGGAACCTCGGCCACCAAGGCGCTGGTCGTCCGCGCCGACGGGTCGGTCGCCGCGGCGGCCGAGGTGCCGGTCACGACCCGTGTTGTCGGGACCGACGGCATCGAGACCGAACCCAGGGAACTCTGGACGTCGCTCCTCACCGCAGGGCGGACGGCCGCTGCCGAGGCCGGCGAGGCGATCTCGGCGGTGGCGCTGGCAAACCAGGGCGAGACGGTCCTTGCGTGGCGGCGAGCCACCGGCGAACCCCTTTCTGCGGCGATCGGCTGGCAGGACCGACGGGCGGCCTGGATAACCGACGCGCTGACCTCCCGCCGAGACGAGGTGCGGGCGCTGACCGGGCTCGAGCTTGACCCCTACTTCTCCGCGCCGAAGATGACCTGGCTGCGCCCTCAGGTGCCCGCCGACGCGGTCATCACCACCACGGACGCGTGGCTGCTCCACCGGCTCACCGGCAGCTACGTGACGGACGCCGCCACCGCGTCGCGGACGCTGCTCTTCGACCTCGATGCGGGCGCGTGGTCTGAGGAGCTCTGCCTGCTGTTCGGTGTCGATGCCGCTTCGCTGCCCTCGATCGTCGGGAACACGAGCCCCATCGGGTCCACGCGTGCCTTCGGCGCCGACGTGCCGGTAGTCGGCGCCGCCGTCGACCAGCAGGCCGCGCTGTTCGCGGAGGCGTGCTTCGAGCGGGGCCAGGCCAAGTGCACCTATGGCACCGGCGCGTTCCTGCTGACCACACTCGGCGGCTCGGCACCGCGCTCGGCGGCCGGGCTGGCAACGTGCGTCGCGTGGCGCATCGGCGACGCCACCACGTACTGCCTGGACGGGCAGGTATACACGGCGGGCTCCGCCGTGAGCTGGCTCATCTCCCTGGGGATGCTCGATTCCCCCGCAGCGCTCGACGCGGTGGTCCAGGCCAGCGGCTCGCGGTCCGCGAGCGCAGGCGTCGGCGGGACCGAGGTGTTCGTGCCCGCGCTCAGTGGACTCGCCGCTCCCTACTGGGCGCCCACGGCACGCGCGGCATGGTCAGGCCTGAGCCTCGACACCGACCGTGCGGGGATGGTCCGCGCCGTCCTTGAGGGTATCGCCGCGAACATCGCCGTGCTCGGCCGTGCCGAAGCCACGGATCTTGGTCGTCCGATCGACCGGCTGCGGGCCGACGGTGGACTCGTCCGCTGCCGGACGCTCATGCAGGCGCAGGCCGACCTGCTGCAGGCACCGGTGGACGTGTACGCCACGCCGCACGCCACGGCCCTCGGGGTGGCCGCGCTGGCACGCCTCGGCCTGGGCGACGCGGCCACGCCCGCCGACGCGGTGTCCGCCTGGGGTCCGGCGGCAACGTACGAGCCGGCGTGCACGGCCGCGGAGGCCGAGCGTCGGCTTGCCCGCTGGCAGCACGCGGCGAACGCCGTCGCCCGCGGGTTCGGCGCTGCGGAGACGGCGCCATGAGGGTTCGATGAGCCCGACGGAGGCGGACGCCCGGTCCGGCTACGACGTGGCCGTCATTGGTGCCGGGGTCGTCGGCGTCGCCATCGCACGGGAGCTCAGCCGCTACGAGCTGCGCACCGTCGTCCTCGAGGCGTGCAGCGACGTCGGCACGGGCACGACCAAGGCGAACACCGCGATCCGCCACACCGGGTTCGATGCCAAGCCTGGCTCGCTCGAGGCGATGCTGCTGCGTCGTGCCTACCCGCTCCTCTCCGAGTACGCAGCACGCACCGGCATCCCCGTGGAGACGCCCGGCGCCCTGCTGGTGGCGTGGACCGCCGAGCAGCTGGCGCGCCTCGACGCGCTGGCGACGCAGGCCAGGGAGAATGGTATCCAGGACGTCCACGCGGTCCGGGTAGCCGAGCTGTACGCCAGGGAGCCGCGGCTCGGCCACGGGGCGCTTGGCGCGCTCGCTATCCCCGGCGAGGGCATCGTGTGCCCCTTCACGACGCCCCTCGCATTCGCCACGGAAGCGCTCGCCAACGGCGTCTGCCTCGAGCTTGACGCACCAGTGCGGTCGATCCAGGACAGCGGCGACGGCTACGCGATCTCGATTCCGCATGGCCTGGTGCAGGCGCGATGGGTCGTGAACGCAGCCGGGCTGTGCTCCGACATCATCGACCGCATGATGGGGCACCACCGGTTTACGGTCCATCCTCGCCGCGGGCAGCTCATCGTGTTCGACAAGCTAGCCCGCCCCCTGGTGTCCTCGATCCTCCTGCCGGTGCCCACCCCGGTCAGTAAGGGCGTGCTCGTCGCCCCGACGGTGTTCGGGAACGTGCTGCTCGGGCCGACGGCCGAGGACGTTGCTGACCGCGTCGCCACGGAGACCACGGCCGACGGGCTCGCCGACCTCCTGGCGAAGGGCGGCTCTATCCTCCCGGCGCTCCTGGAGGAGGAGGTCACCGCCACGTATGCGGGCCTTCGCGCCGCCACGGAACACGCCGACTACCAGATCCACTGCGACCCTGCGCAGCGCTACGTCTGCGCCGGCGGCATCCGGTCGACCGGGCTGTCCGCAAGCATGGGCATCGCCGCCCACGTGGTCGAACTGCTGGCGGATGCGGGGCTGCGGCTCCGGTGCGCGGCCAGCCACCACGGCGTGCCCATGCCGCCACTAGGCGAATCCCAGCTGCGCCGCTTTCGGGATGCGCAGGCCATCGCTGGGAATCCCGCTTATGGCGAGATCGTCTGCCACTGCGAGCGCGTGACGCGTGGCGAACTGGTCGATGCCCTCGAGGCGCCGCTTGCCGCCCGGAGCATGGACGGGTTGCGTCGACGCACGCGCGCCGGGCTGGGCCGGTGCCAGGGCTTCTACTGCTCGGCCGCCATCACGTCGCTCCTCGACGAGCGGACGGGTCGGGCCCTCGAGGGAACCCGTGCCACGCACAGCGACCGGGCTGCGGTTCGGTGACCTGGTGACCACGCGACCGGTACCCGGACCAGCGACCGGTCCCGAGCGTGCGGTTGATGTGCTCGTAGTGGGCGGCGGACCTTCGGGCCTCGCGGCGGCGGTGGAACTCCGTCGCCATCTGGCCACGGTCGCAGTGGTCGAGCGGGAGGCCTCCCTTGGCGGGATTCCTCGCCATACTCGCCACTCCGGCTATGGCCTCCGCGACCTGCACCGGCTGATGTCCGGCCCCGAGTACGCGAGGCGGTACGCCACCCTCGCCGAGCGGGCCAGCGTCGAGCTCCATGTCTCGACCACCGCGACCGACTGGTCTCCAGACGGCGGGATCGTCACAACCAGCCCATCCGGCATCGTGCGCTGGGCTCCCCGGGCAGTTCTCCTCGCCACGGGCTGTCGCGAGCGTCCGCGCGCGGCACGCCTCGTGCCCGGTGATAGACCCGGCGGCGTGCTGACCACCGGCTCGCTCCAGCAGTTCGCGGACCTGTTCCACCTCCCGGTCGGTGCCCGGGCGGTCGTCGTGGGCGCCGAGCACGTCAGTTTCTCCGCCATCCACACCCTCACCGCGCACGGCGTCTCGGTGGCGGCCATGGTGACCGGCCAACCGCACCCGCAGACGTACGCGGTGCTGCGCACGCTCACCGCCGGACGCCACCGGGTGCCCGTGCATACCAGCACGGACGTGGTGGCGATACACGGGACGGACCGCGTGTCAGCCGTCGACCTGGCCGACCGCCGGTCGGGCGCGCGCTGGTCGGTCGCCTGCGACACCGTCGTGTTCACGGGGGACTGGGTGCCCGACTACGAACTGGCGCGAAGGCGGCCGGTCGCCATGGCCGGACCGCATCCGTCCGTGGACCAGTGGCTGCGGACGTCCAGCCCGGGCGTGTTCGCCGCCGGCAACCTCGTGCACGCGGCCGAAACCGCCGACATCGCCGCACTCGGTGGCAGGCAGGCCGCCCGCGCGATCGCCCGCTACCTAGCCGACGGTTCGTGGCCGGGCGGCGCGGTCGACGTTGTCGCGTCGGAGCCCCTGCTCTGGGTGCACCCCGCGCGGCTCACGAGCAAGTCGGAGCGCCCGACGCGGGACCGCCTGCTGACGCGGGTCGGGCGTTTCCTCGGGCCAGGCACCATCGAGCTCAGCCAGGGCGGCCGGGTGCTGCACGCCGCGCATCACCGGCGGCTCGTCCCGAATCGCAGCATCTCCGTCGCGGCCGCCTCGCTTGCCTCGGCCGATCTGGGCGGGGGATCCGTCGTCCTCGGCTGGCACCCTGGACGCAGAGCGACTGAGAACGCCGACCGGGCTGGCTCTGAGTAACCAGCCGGCAGTTTTCGCCGGCCTGAGCCAGGCGCGCGTCTGGCTCAGGGCCGCGAAACTGCCGCCGCCGCGACCACGTCCCCGCGAGATCTGACAGGGGATACTGTGCAGGCAGGGGTGCGTGGCGAGGCTGGAGGTGGTGCAGTCGTATGGTCCGGGTGATCATGCTGTCGCCGCCGGGTGCCGGGAAGGGCACGCACAGCAAGTGGCTGACGCAGCAGACCGGGGCCGCGCACATCTCCTCGGGCGACCTGCTGCGGGCAGAGGTAGCGCGCGGGTCCGACCTGGGCCGGCAGGTCGCCGCCTACACCAAGCGCGGCGATCTCGTCCCGGACGAGCTGATCTTCCGCATCCTCGCGCCAGCTGTCGTCGCCGCTGCGCGCGACACCGGCGGTTACGTGCTGGACGGGTTCCCGCGAACGGTGCCGCAAGCGCTGCGAGCGGCGCAATTCGGCGCGGATCTCGCGCTGACCAGCAACGCCGTGATCTATCTGACAGCGCCAGCGGAAGAACTAGTCAGCCGACTGCTCGACCGCGCGCACCGAGACGGCCGGGCCGATGACACCCTCGGCGTGATCCGCCACCGGCTCGCCGTCTTCGCCAGGGAAACCGCGCCGCTCGTCGAGTACTACCGCGGCCGCGGCATCCTGCTCGAGCTGAGCACCGACCGCCCCGAGTCGGAGGTCCAGGCGGAGTTGCTGGATTGGCTCCACGCCCGCGGGCTGTTGCACCCCGTGGCGGGGGAATCCGGGCCGGACCGCGCAGAGCCGGCCGAAGCGAGGCGGCCGGGGAACCGTGACCAGACTCACGGCGACCAGCCTGTCAAACCCACCGTGACGTAGCTGAGCCGCGCATTCAAGGCGCGCCCCGAGCCGGACCGCGGCGGTAGCACTGCGGCTTCAGGCGGGTCCGGCCCCTCTCGCCCCACCGGTCGAGCAGGTGCTGGCGTGAGCCGAAGCCGCGGCTGGATCCCATCGGCGTCAAGCTGGCCCGCGGTCCCGCCCATCAGCACGACACCCCACGTTGGTGCGCAGCGCAGCTCCGGCATCACCGGAGACCGGAGGTCGGCGCCACGGGCCACGTACGACTGCGCGGTCGTGAGCGTGCCGGGTCTGGATGGCGGTTCTCGGGACGTTCAGCCCTGGCGGGAAGTATCCGCATTCGGCGACATTCTCGTTGTGCGCGAGAGGCCCCCGGTAAGGGCTGGCTGGGACCGGCGGGGAACCCATCCATCCATCCAACGCCGATGCGCGCTGCAGCGTCCTAGGGGCATGAATATTCTGCGCGCCGGCGCCACGGGTGCCGCCGTCGTGGCCGTGGCGCTCGCGACCGCCTGTGGCTCCGTGAGCCGATCGGCGCACTCCGGCTCCACGCCAACCTCGACGCCCAGCAGCAGCCCATCGGCTTCAGTCCGCCCCAGCTTCCCGGTCAGCGATGTCAGCTTCGTCTCGACTCAGCTCGGCTGGGTCCTCGGCGCCGGGCAGCTGCTCACGACGGACGACGGGGCGCTGAGCTGGACGGCGCTTCCAGCACCCCCGGCCGGAGTGATCCACCTGCGCTTCGCCACCTCCTCGGACGGCTACGCGTGGGGCACCGACGGCGCGCTGTGGCTCACGACGGACGGCGCGGCGAGCTGGCAGCCCGGCGGGCTCAGCGAGGTGCTCTCGCTGGAGACCGCGTCCGGCTGGGTCTGGGCCATCGCCGGCCCGCTGCCCTACGCGGACGTCTGGCGGGCCCCGGTCGGCAGCACCGCCTGGACGAATCTGGGCTTCACCCCGGACCGCACTGCCACCCTGGTCGTACACGGGGCGACCGCTTACGTGGTCGGCCAGGAGGGCGCCGGACCGATTTCGCCCTCGGTTGAGGTGTACACCGGGACCCTGCCCGGCCTGCACCAGGCCGTGCCGTGTCCCACGTCGTCGGCTACCGGGCAGTCGTCCGCGCCAACGTCAGCCGTGCCGGTGCCGTTCGTCGCGCTGGGCGCCTCCACCGACGGCAGCCTTGTGCTCGTCTGCGACGTCCAGGGTCAGTCGTCCGAGTACGACCTGGCGTACGTCTCCGCTGGCGAAGGGTCGAGCTGGACGGCCACCACGGCGCCGCCGGTCTGGTCGAACGGCGTGACGGCGATCACCGGCAAGCGCTTCTCGTGGAACGACAACATCCTGGTCTCATCCGGCGGAGCCTGGACGGTCAGCCTGGC
>Ga0187783_10001193_pt1 | contig 19220 bp, 14 predicted proteins | sample 1015_SJ02_MP02_2_FD_132471 | JGI IMG/M metagenome (GOLD analysis project Ga0187783, IMG submission 132471) | Tropical peat soil microbial communities from peatlands in Department of Meta, Colombia - 1015_SJ02_MP02_20_MG | ecosystem: Environmental > Terrestrial > Soil > Wetlands > Peat | place...
ACCAGCCCGGCCGGGACCGGCACGGTGGCGGTCACGGTGACCACGCCGGGCGGCACCGCGTCCGCCGGCGAGTTCACGTATGTCGTGCCGCCCCCGGCGGTGACCGGCTTGTCGCCGGACAGCGGGCCGCAGGCGGGCGGGACCACGGTGACCATCACCGGCAGCAACCTGGAGGGCGCCACCTCGGTCAGCTTCGGCGAAGCAGCCGGAACGATCACCGGCGATACGAGCACGCAGATCACCGTGACCAGCCCGGCCGGGACCGGCACGGTGGACGTCACGGTGACCACGCCGGGCGGCACCGCGGACGCAGGCGAGTTCACGTATGTCGTGCCGGCCCCGATGGTCACCAGCATGATGCCGACCAGCGGGACTCCGGGGACCACGGTGACCATCACCGGCACCAACCTGGAAGGGGCCACGGTCAGCTTCGGCGGCACCGACGTGACGCTCACCAGTGATACGAGTACGCAGATCGTCTTCAACGTCCCTGACGACGAGGACTCGGGCACCTATGACGTCACGGTGACGACCCCAGGCGGCACCGCGGACGCCGGCGATTTCACCGTCGAGGATGAGTAAATAAGGCGCCGGCGGCTCAGGCCGGCTTGCGGCTGGTCACGATCGTGTTCGGGCCGTTGGAGCACACCCGCGCGGCAAAAACGGCGCCACCACCCGCCACCCCAGCAGGAACAACCCCAGGAAAGCCAGCGCCACCAGGATGAACGCCGCCGCGGTCCCCTGCCCGGCCACGACGCGGAAAACCATGCCGAGACCGGCCGCGCCCAGCCACGCCCCCAGGCCAGAAGGCAGGACGGTAAAAGGCCGGCGCCAGGCCCGTGCCGCCAGCCAGCCGCCCGCGAGCCCGGCCAGGAACGGCCACGCCGTCGACGCGATCCCGCCCACGCTCTCGCCGCGCGCATGAGCCGCACGGCCGATGACAACGAACGCCAGCACGCAGCAGCAGTCGAGCACCACCGCCAGCCGCGCCGCACGCACAGACCACAGCGTACCGAGCATCGCGTAACGGCTCGATGATCACCTTCAGCCCGGTGCGGCGTGCCGCCTGGCCGAACGCCTCCGCCGCCGAACCCAGCCGCGCCCGGCTGCTGACCAGCGAGCCGAGGTCCACCACGCCGCGCGCGGCCAGGCTGATCGCCCGCGGGTACACCCGGTTCATCCGCCGCACCAGGGCGATCGTCAGCCCCTTGCGCCGCGCCACCGAGGCACGGAACCTGATCGCGTCGTCGCCGGGGATGCCGGCCAGCACGACCCGCCCGCCGGGCCGGACCGACTCGAGCGCCAGCCCGATCGCCTCGTCGCTGCCCGCCGCCTCGAACGCCACGTCCACGCCGGCCAGGGCAACCTCCGGCGAACCTGGCTCGGCCACCAGGTCCGCGCCGAACCAGGACGCCGCCCGGCGGCGGTGCTCGAGCGGCTCGACCGCAAGCACCGAACTCGCGCCCGCTGCCTTCAGCACGGCGACAAGCAGCAGCCCGATCGGCCCGCACCCGACCACGCAGGCCGTGCCGCCGAACGGCAGGTGGCCGAGGTCCGCGCTGTGCACCGCCACCCCGAGCGGCTCGAGCATGGCCCCTTCCGCGTCAGAGACACCGTCGGGCAGCGGGTGCAGCAGCCCCGACGGCCAGGCCATGAACTCGCGCATCATGCCGTCGGTCTCGCCGTGCCCGGCGAACCGGATCCGGTAGCACAGGTTCTCGTAGCCGTCCCGGCACGCCCGGCAGGTCCCGCACGCGATGGCCGGATCGATGGCGACCCGCTCACCCCGCCGCGGCCCGTCCGCGATCACCCCCGCCCCCTCGTGGCCGAGCACAACAGGATGGTCGAGCACCGCGTCGCCGATCGCACCCTCGTCCCACCAGTGCAGGTCAGAGCCGCAGATCCCGACCGCGGTGACCCGCACCAGGCTCATCCCCTGGCCCGCCTCCGGCACGGGCTCCTCGCCCACCCGTAGGTCGCCGATCCCGTGGAGCCTCGCCGCGAGCACCGATCTCCTCTCCTAGCGCCCTGCCTTTTTATACAGAGCCTTTTATACAGAGCCTTTTTATACAGAACGGGCCGCGGTGCGCGCAGCCGGCCACAAACGAGTGCTCCCCGCCGCAGGGGAGGGGAGCACTCGTCCGGGGCCTGGGGGAGCTCAGGCCGCCGGGCCGGTGGCCAGCGTCAGCGTCGTGGTGTGCGACGAGCCGTACTGGTCCACCCAGCTGATCGAGATCGAGTCGCCGGGGTGGTAGCTGACCAGGGCATGCGCCACGTCCTCGGCCGAGGAGACGCTCTGCCCGCCGATCGCGGTAATCGTGTCCCCGGCGGTCAGGCCGGCGTTGGCGGCGGGGGAGCCGGAAACGACCTGGGCGATGGACACCCCGTTCGTGCTGCCCTGGCCGCCGAACCCGCTGAACCCGCCGAAGCCGTTCGAGCTGCTGCTCGAGCTGTCCAGCCCCACGCCGAGGAAGGCGGTGGCGCCGATGTGGATGTCAGAGGTGGTGGTGCCCGCCTCGATCTGCCCGGCGATCGACAGCGCCTCGTTGATCGGGATGGCGTAGGCCTGCTCCGGCCCCGTGGCCTGGCCGGACTGGCCCTGGAACTGGTAGCTCGAGGACGCCGCTGTGTCCATGCCGACCACCTGGCCGTAGGAGTTGACCAGCGAGCCGCCCGAGTCGCCTGGCTGGATGTCCGCGTTGGTCTCGATCAGCCCGGTCAGCTGCTCGTTGACCCCGGACAGCTCGTCCGACGCGGTGATCGACTGGTCGAGCGCGGTCACCGTGCCGGTTGCGACCGACGGGGTTCCGCCCTGGCCGCCGGCGTTGCCCAGGGCGGTGACGCTCTGCCCGACCTGCGCCGTGGAGGAGTCGCCCAGGCTCGCGGTGGTCAGCCCGGACGCGTCCTTGAGCTGGATCACGGCCACGTCCTGGGTGGCGTCGTAGCCCACCACCGTCGCGGTGTAGGTCTTGCCGTTGCCGATGTCGGTGACCTTGATCGAGGTGGCGCCCTCGACGACGTGGTTGTTCGTGAGCACCTCGCCCGTGGAGGTCAGGACGATGCCGGTGCCGGCCGACTCGGCCCCCTGGTACCCGTCGGTGGACACCACGTCGACCAGGGCCGGGTCCACATGGGAGGCGATCTGGCTGGACGACAAGGCGGTCTTGGACGTGGCCGTGACGGCCGACGCCGCGGTGTGGTCCATGCTTCCGATCAAGCCGCCCAACGTGGCGCCGGCGGCGAGCGCCACCGCGCCGGTCACGATCAGCCCGCGTCCGCGGCGCCGTCGCGGCGGCATCGGCGGCACCGGCGGCTGACCGTAACCGGGGCCGCCCCCATGCCAGGACCCGCCCGCATAGCCGGACCCGGGGTGGTCTGCGTCATACATCTGGCTCATGGGTCTCGCCCTCAATCCCGTCGCGTCGCGAGCCGCGGCCTGTGCGGCTTCGTGCCCTCGTCCCTACGTTTCTGATAATCGGCCGCGGACCTTGAGGCTTCCCAAGGGGAGGCCCCCGCAACGCTCTAAGTTTCCTGAAGGTCGTCTGAACGCCTTCAGGTTGACGGGTTTTCTGAGAGCGGGATCAGCTCCCGCTCCTCGGTTTCGTCGTCGCCGGCGGTCAGCCACTCGCGGACGGCGAGGGCCAGCAGCTGCGGGATCAGGTCCCGGGACCGGCGCATGAACCACGTGGTGCCCTTGGTGGCCATCCACCGGACCTCGGCCAGGCGTGACGGCGGCGGGCTTGACGGCTCAGGGTCGGGACTGGGACCGACAGGAACCCCCGCCGCGGCCAGCAGGGCGTGGAACTGGCATGCGACGAAGCGGTGCCCGCGCTCGTTCGGGTGCAGCCGGTCCACGCTCCAGTAGCGCCGCTCGTAGATGGCCGGGTCCCTGGCCGCGTCCAGGTGCAGCGTGCCGTAGCGCGCCGCCACCTCGTCCACCGCGTCGTTCACCGCGCGCATGCGCCGACCCAGCGGCCGGGCCAGCGACTTCGGCAGGCCGAACATCTGCCCGGGGTCGGGCAGCCGCATGGTGAGCACCTGGGCACCCGCCGCCCGCAACCCCGCCACCGTGCGGGCCACGGCGGCGCCCGTGCGCTCAGGGTCGAAGTTGCCGCGCAGGGTGTCGTTGATCCCGACCACCACGCTGGCCAGGTCGGGCCGAAGCGCCGTGGCGGCCGGCAGCTGCACGCGCTCCACGTCGGCCGCCAGCGCGCCGAGCGTGGCGAGATTGTGCATGACGGGCTGGGGCAAGCTGGCGGCCAGCAAAGCGGCCCAGCCGCGCCACCCGCCCTCGGGCGCTTGGGGGTCCGGGTCCCCCATGCCCACCGTAATCGAGTCACCGAGCGCGACGAACGTCGTCATTTCAGGCTCCCCGCCTTCGCGCTTGCCTCCACCCCGTCTGTTCCATCTGCCTCGTCTGCCAGCAGGGCGTCGTGTATGGCCAGGAACGCCCGCACCGCCGCAGGCCAGCCGAACTCTTCGGCCCGGGCCCGGGCCGCGGCCCGGCGGCCAGGCTCAGGCCAGGACAGCACGGTGAGCACCCCGCCGGCAAGGTCCTCGCCGGCCACGCTGGAGCCGGCCTCGCCCACGACTTCGGGCAGCGCGGATTCCGCGCTCACCACGACCGGCGTCCCGCAGGCGAGCGCCTCGAGCCCGGCCAGCCCGAACGTCTCGGCCGGGCCCGGGGCGATGGCCACGTCGGCGCCGGCCAGCAGGGCGGCCAGGTCGCTGCGGTCGGGCAGGAAGCCGGCGAACGTGACCGGCAGCCTGTCGCGCGCCGCGCGCCGCTCCAGCCGGCGGCGCAGGGGCCCGTCGCCGGCCACCACGAGCCGAGCGGACAGCCCTTTGGCGCGCAGCGAGGCCAGCGTGTTCAGCGAGCGCTGCGGCTTCTTCTCCGGGGACAGCCGCCCGCAGTGCACGAGCAGCGTCTCGCCCGCCGCCGCGTAGGCATCACGGACGCGCTCGGCCTGCTTGTCGTGGTGGGGCGTGAAGGTGGTCAAGTCGACACCGAGCGGGGCGCGCAGGAGGTTGCCGATGCCGATCCGCTCGAATTCGGCTGCGGCCCAGGCGGTCGTGCAGACCACATGCCGGTACGCCCGGGCGGTGCGCCGGTTGACCGCGTCCACCAGGGCAAGCGCGGGACGCCAGCGGGACAGCCAGGGCAGGTCAAGACCGGGCACGGCCATCCGCACCAGGGCGGTGAGGCTCTCGTGCGAGATCATCACGGCGGGCACGCCGTGCTCGCGCGCCCACCGCCCGGTCCACCGCAGGGTGGTACGGTCCGATACCTCGAGCGTGTCCGGCCGTAGCTCGCGGAGCAGGGCGGCGACCCGGCGCTTGCGCAGCAGCGCCCGGTACCCCCCGGTGAACGGCAGCCGCGGGCCGGGCAGCGTGATCACCCGGCCCTGCGGGGTCTGCTCGTCGCTGTCGCGCTCGCCCGGGATGATCAGCACCGGCTCGTGACCTGCGGCCAGGTAGCCGGCGCCGAGTTCACGCAGCGAGGTCCGCAGGCCGCCAGAGTGCGGGGCGACGTAGTTCGCCAGCCGCACGATCCTCATATCGCTACCTTGGCGGCCCGCGTGCGGTCAAGGACCGCGGCGTAGTGGCCGACAAGCTCCTCGGTGAGCGCGGGCCAGGTGCGGGCGAGGACCTTACGCCGCCCGGCCGCGCCGAACGCCGCGCGCGCCGCCGGGTCCGCGGCCAGCCGCGCGACCGCCGCCCGGAACGCGTCCGCGTCGCCCGGCGGTACCAGGTAGCCGGTCACGCCGTCGTCGACCAGGTCAAGCGGCCCGCCCGCGGCCGGCGCGACCACAGGGAGCCCGCTCGCGGCGGCCTCCTGCAGCGTCTGCCCGAACGTCTCGTACGGCCCGCTGTGGACGAACACGTCGAGGCTGGCGTAGATGGCCGCGAGCTCGTTGCCGCGCCGCTCGCCCAGGAACACGGCGCCGGGCATCCGTCTGCGCAGCGCGGCCTCCTCGGGCCCGCCGCCGACGATGACCAGGCGCACTCCGGGCAGCGCGGTGATCCCGGCCAGCAGCTCCACGTGCTTCTCTGGGGCCAGGCGGCCCACGTAGCCGGCGATCAGCTCGCCGCCGGGAGCGATCAAGTCCCGGATCCGCGCGCTGCGCCGGGCCGGGTCGAAGCGGGCCGTGTCCACGCCGCGACCCCACAGCCACACGTTGCGGATGCCGTGGCCGAGCAGGCCGGTCGCGGTGACGGTGGACGGGGCCAGCGTCCGCGCGGCGCGGTTGTGGATGCCCCGCAGCCACCGCCACGCGAACGCCTCGCCACCCGGGCCGAGACCATAGGCCCGCGCGTAGGACGGCAGGTCGGTCTGGAAAACGGCGACCATGGGCAGGCCGAGCCGCCCGGCGACCGCGGCGCCCGAGGCGCCGAGTATGACCGGGCTGGCCAGGTGGACGACTTCGGTCCCGTGGGCGGCCAACGTGTCACGCAGGCGACGGCTGGGCAGCCCGAGCCGGAATCCCGGATAGCCGGGCAGCGGCACGGCCGGGACCCGCACCACGGGGTAGGGGAACTGCTCCGCGGGCGACCGCGTGGCACGCGGCGGTTGCGGCGCGAGGACAATGGGCTGGTGGCCGCCTGTGGCGAGGAGTTCTGCCACCCGAACCACGCAGTGTGCAACGCCGTTGAGATCGGGCGGGAACGATTCTGTAATGATCGCAACCCTCATGCTCTCAAGGTGACGATATTAAGAGATCAAAGCGCCGCAGGCGCCGTGACTTCCAGGCGAAGAATCTGTGACTTCTTTGCGACAATGACGCTCATGGATCGCCACGACGCCAGCCCCACCTGGATCGTCCGATTTGATCCCGCCGCGGGCCCGGGGGCCCGGCTCGCGGTCAAGGACTGCATCGACGTCGCGGGCCTGCCCACCACGGTCGGCTGCCCGGTGATCGCCGAACGGGCCGGGCCGGCCGGCCAGGACGCCGCGGTGGTGGCCGCGGCCCGCCGTTCCGGGGCCCTGATCGTGGGCAAGACCAACCTGACCGAGCTGTGCTGGTCGGCCGTCGGGACGAATGCCTGGTCTGGCAGGCCGACCAACCCGCTCGACCCGCGGCGCGTGCCTGGCGGCTCGTCCAGCGGATCGGCCGTCGCCGTCGCCGTCGGCGAGGCGGACGTGGCGCTTGGCACCGATACCGGCGGCTCGGTGCGGATTCCCGCCGCCTGCTGCGGTGTCGTGGGCCTGAAGACGACCTGGGGCCGCGTGCCGGTCGAGGGCGTGTACCCGCTGGCGTGGTCCATGGACACGGTGGGCCCGCTCGGCGCGGACGTGGCCGCGGTCGAACTCGGCATGCGCCTGATCGAGCCTGGCTTCGCGGCCGGATCCTGCGAGCTGCGGGTCGCCCGGGTCCGGCCGGAGACCGGCCCTGAGATCGACCCGGCCGTCGACGCCGCGATCGACGCCGCGCTGGCCGCCGCGGGCTTCGAGACGACGGAGGTGGCCGGGCTTGACATCGCCGCGGCCAATGATGCAGGCAACCTGCTCATCGACGTCGAGGCCTATCAGGTGAACGCGTACCTGGTGCCCGACCTGGCCCGGCTCAGCGGGTACAACCAGCGCAACCTGCGCGAGGCGGCCGAGGTGACCGCCGACCAGGCCGACGCGGCGAACCGGACCAGGGTCCTGGTCCGCGAATGGTTCGCCGGCCAACTGGCCCGCCACCCGGTCCTGGCCCTGCCGACGCTGGTCGGCGCGGCGCCGCTGGTGGGCGGGCCGCGCATCTCGCTCACCGCGCTGACCATGCCCGCCAACCTGGCCGGGCTGCCCGCGCTGGCGCTGCCCGTGCCAGGGGGCCCGGACGGCCTGCCCGCCTCCCTGCAGCTCATCGGGCCGCCCGGCGGGGAGGAGCAGTTGATCGCCGTCGCCCGGGTCATCGAGGCCGCGATCGCCGTCCGGTTACGGACGCGTACCATCTCCTACTCGAACCTTCTTACCTGCCGTTTCGGGCCATAGGCTCGGTTCCGATGGGCGTGGCACGGGGTTCGCTGGCGCTGTCGCGAATGAGCGCCTACCGCATGGTGATCGTCGCGGCCGCTTTCACCGTGGCGGTGGCGGCGGCGCTGGCCACCGCGCTGGCCACGTTCGACGGCCAGGCGCTGCCGCGGGCCGTGCACCACCACCTGGCCGCCGCGAGCGGGACGGCGCTGGCCATCGGCGGCACCGTCGACGCCAGCCAGGCGGCCACGTACACGTCCCAGTTGCCCGGCCAGATATCCTCGGCGCTCGGCGGCACGCCGTTCGCCTTCTATCACGCCTCATGGTCCGACCCGCTCGCGTTCGTCCCGGGGTCGCTGCCCGCCGCGCCCGCAAGCAGGGGCATCCAGCCGATCGCCGAGGCCGCCGCGCTCGGCGGCCTCACCGCTCAGGCGGTGCTGACCTCAGGCCGCTGGCCGGGCCCCCCGAGCGCCGGCCAGCCCATCCCCGCGGCGCTGCCGGCCACGGCCGCCGCGCTGCTGCACCTGGCCGTCGGCGACGAGCTGCGGCTGAAGGACGGGACATCCGGGCAATACGTCAGGTTCCAGGTGACCGGCCTGTACCGGCCCCGGGAGGCGAGCGCGGCCTACTGGGGCCTGGACGACATCTCGCTGTCCGGCTCAACCACCGTGGCCGGCTTCACGACCTACGGTCCGCTGGCCGTGCCGGCCGCGGCGTTGACCGGGCCGCTGGCTGCCAGCGGGGGCTCCTGGCTGGCCCAGCCGCGGCTGGCGAGCGTGCCGGCCGGCCAGCTCCGCACCGTGGCGGGCAACGTGACCGGCCTGGAGCAGGCGCTGGCCAGTGCCCCGGCCCTGCCCGACCTCACGCTCAGCACCAGCCTGCCGTCGGTGCTCGACGGGACCGCGACCAACCTGGATGTGGCCCGCTCGCTGCTTGCCATCTGCGCCGTGCTGCTGTTCCTGCTGGCCGCGGCCGCCCTGCTTGCCGTCGCCCGGCTGCTGATCGGCCTGCGGCAGGGCGAGTCGGTAATGCTGGCCGCCCGCGGCGCCAGCCGCTGGCAACAGCTCACGCTGACCGCCGCCGAGGCGGTACCGCTGTGTCTGCTGTCCTCCGCGGTTGGCTGCGTCGCCGGGGTCCTGGTCTCGGCCAGGCTCGAGGGGAGCGGGGGAGGCGTGGCGGCGGCGCTCGGCGGTGCCTGGCCGGCCGCGGCGGCGGTCGCCGCGGGCGGTGCCGCGATCATGCTGGTACCTTCCCTTGGCGCGGTCACCCCGGGCGCGGCCCGGGCGCGCCGCGGCAGGCAGGCGGCCATCTCGAAGTTCACCCGGGCCGGCGCCGACCTCGCGCTGGTGCTGCTCGCGGTGCTCGCGGGCTGGCAGCTCCGGCAGTATTCCGCGGTGTCGGCGGGCGGGAACGGGATCGATCCCGTGATCGTGGCCGCGCCGGCCCTGGCGCTGGCCGGCGGGACCGTCGCCGCGCTGCGCCTGCTGCCGGCCGGAGCCAAGGCGGGCGAACGGCTGGCCGCCCGCGGACGGCGGCTGACCGCGGCGCTGGCCAGCTGGCAGATCAGCCGCCAGCCGATCCGGCAGGGCGGTGCCGCGCTGCTGATCGTGATCGCGGTGGCGACGGGAACGCTGGCCTTCGCGCAGCGGCAGAGCTGGACCCGTTCCGGCTACGACCAGGCCGCGTTCGCCGTCGGCGCCGACGTGCAGGTGCAGGCCGGCCAGCCGCTTTCCCCGGCGCAGGCAGCGGCGCTGAGCCGGGCTCCGGGCGTGCGGCACGCCATGCCGGTCGCTTCGTTCGCCCAGCAGCCTGACTCGCAGATCCTCGCGCTCGACGCTCGGCAGGCTCCGGGCGTGGCGCTGCTGCGCGCCGACCAGTCGCCGATCCCCGAGGCCAGCCTGTTCGCCAGGCTCCTGCCCGCCGGCCCGCCGCCCGGCGTCGCGCTGCCGGGACGTCCGACCGAGGTCAGGCTCACCGCCAGCCTGGCCGCGGCGTCGCCGGGGCTCGCCCCGGCCACGGTGACCGTCTCGGTCATCGACGCGGACGGCAACCTCTACCAGCTCGGCGCGGGCACGCTGCCCGCCGACGGGAGGGAGCACGCGCTGGCCGCCAGCCTGGCCGGCGGGGCCGTGTACCCGCTGCGGCTGAGCGCGATCACGCTGAGCTATACGCTGCCCGGCACCAGCCCCCGCGGGCCGGCCGTCCTGACCGTAGGCGACGTGTCCGGCGGGCCGGGTACCGCCGCGGTCCCCGGCTCGGCGCTGCGCGCCCTGACCGCGGCCGCCACGTCGGCGGAGCTCGCGGGGACCATCCAGACCACCGGGACCGCCGGCCCGTCGGGGTGGCCCGGCTCCTCCGGGCCGCCCGCCGTCGCGTCAAGCGCCGTGCGCGGCGCCGCGCTCGCGGTAACCTTCGACCCCGGGTACGGGATGGGATTCAACGGGTTCCGCGGCAGGCCGCCGACGCCCGTCCCGCCCACCCCGCTGGCCGGCCAGCTCACCCTGACCGCGTCTTCCCCCGTCACCGTGCTGCCCGGCCTGGCCACGCGGGACTTCCTCACCGCCAGCGGCGCCAGGGTCGGGTCGGTCGTCCAGGCCGACGTCAACGGCACGACCGTCGGCGTGCGCATCGTCGCGGCCGTCTCCGGGTTCCCCACCGTGTCCGCCTCCGGCGGCGCCCTCGTCGTCGACCTGGGCGCCCTGGAAGGCGTCCTGGCCAGCGACTCGGCCGAGCCGGCGCAGGCCACGCAGTGGTGGCTGGCCACCTCCGGCGGCTTGTCGGGGACGCCGCCCGGCCTGGCCGCCGCCGTCCCGCCCGCCTCGGCCATCACCAGCGCGGCGGCGATGGCGGCCGGGCTGCTCGCCGACCCGCTGTCGACCGTGCCGCAGCAGGCGCTGCTCGCCGTTGCCGTCGCCGCCGCGCTGCTCGCCGTCACCGGCTTCTTCGTGAGCATCGCGGCCGGCGTGCGGCAGCGCCGCGAGGAAAGGGCGCTGCTCGCCGCGCTGGGCGTGCCGCCACGCGCCGCGGCCGGGCAGCTCTGCCTGGAGGAGCTGATGCTGAGCGTGCCCGCGGCGCTGGCCGGCCTGGCGCTCGGCACGGTGCTGGCCGAACTTCTCGTTCCCGCGATCACGCTCACCTCGTCGGCGACCATGCCCGTGCCGCCGGTGCTCATCGAGGTCGGCTGGTCGCAGGCGGTGCCGCTGGCGCTGGCGGTGGCCGTGCTTCCTGTGCTGGCGGCAGGCCTGGCGATGATCTGGCGGCCGGACGCCTCCGCCCGGCTGCGCGCGGCGGAGGGTCCATGAGCCGGTGGATCGGCGCCGCCGCGGCCGGAACGCTCGCGCTCGCGCTGCTGGTCGGCTGCTGCGTGTTCATCGCGCTGGCCGGGCCGGCGCTCAGCCTGCACATCCGCACCCAGGCCCTGCAGCAGACGCTGGCCGGGTACGCAAGCACGGACAAGACCGTCCAGATGTCCGCGCCGTGGATCGATTTCATCAACCCCGACGGGACGTCAGCGCCCGCGCAGGATCTGGACCTGACGCAGGACCAGCTCGCCTCCTCGACCAGCGAGCTCGGCGGCGGCCTGACCGCGCTGCACGTACCGCTGGCGCCCGGCGCCTGGGCCGGCCTGACCACGCGGCTGTTCACCGTCGTCTCCGGCGCCGGACCCCAGGCCCAGGCGGGCGCGAGTCCCGAACTCGAGGTGGTCTACCGCGACCCGCTGGCCGGCAACGCGCAGGTCATGGCGGGCACGTACGCGAGCGGCGCGGTTCAGGCCGGGTCGCTCGGGGTGGCGGTCACCGCGCAGACGGCCACGCGGTTCGGGTTGCGCCCGGGCAGCCGCCTGACCCTGGCCGTCCGGCCCAACCTGGTGCATCTGGTGGTCACCGCGATCGTCAGGGAGCACGACCCAGGGTCGTTGTTCTGGACGCTGGACCCGACCGTCGCCGTGCCGTCACTCAACGCTCCGCCGGAACTGGGGACCTACTGGGCGGGGGCGGTGTTCGCCGACCCCGGCCAGCTCGGCGCGGTACAGGACGCGTTCGGCCCGCTTGACATGACGCTGAACTGGATGTTCCCGGTCGCCGTCAACGACGTGAACGCGGACCAGGCGCAAGGGCTTTCCGGCGACCTCAACCAGGCCGTCACCGGCCTACCGGCGCTGACCGGGAACCTCCAGGCCGCCGCGAGCACCGTGACGGTCACCTCGCCGCTGATCGCCGACCTGGCGGCCTTCCTCGCCACCCAGTCGGCGGTGGAGACTGTGCTGCTGCTTCTGTTCGTCACCCTGGCCGTAACCGGCGCGGCGGTGATCGCGCTCGCGGGCCGGATGATCGTCGCCCGCAGGGACGGCGAACTCGGCACGCTGCGGGCCAGGGGCGGGTCGGTGCGGCAGGTCGCCGCGATGATGGCGCGCGGCGCGCTGGTCGCGGCCGTGCCGGGCGCGGCCCTCGGCGCCGGCCTGGCCATCGCCGAGGTACCCGGCGGTAAAGCGGAGCCGTCGCTGGGCTGGTGGCTGGCCGGCATCGTGGTGGCGGCGGCGCTGGCCGGCCCGCCGCTGATCGCGGCGTGGCGGCACCGCATGCCCGCCCCGGCCGTCAACCCGGCGCTGATCACCACGGCAGAAACCCGCGGATCCCAGGTGGCCTGGCGCCGCCCGGTGGCCGAGGTCACCGCGTGCGCCGCCGCCGGCGCCGGCCTGTTCGTCCTGCACGACCAGGGGCTGCCGGCCGGCGGCGCCAACCTGTATCTCAGCGCGGCGCCGGTACTGGTGGCGATCCCGGTCGTGCTGATCATGCTGCGGCTGTACCCGCTGGCCGTGCGCGGCCTGCTCGCCCTGTCCGCCCGCGGCACGGGCGCGACGGGCTTCGTCGCGCTGTCAGGGGCGGTACGGGCCTCGGCGGTGCTGCCCGCGTTCGCGCTCGTGCTCGCGCTGGGACTGGCCGGCTTCGCCGGGATGGTCGGCGACGGCATCGGCCGTGGCGAGGTGGTCGCGTCGTGGCAGAGCACGGGGGCCGACGCGGTCATCATGCCGGGGGCCGCCAGCGGTCCGATCGGCGCCGCCGCGGTGCGGGACATCGCGGCGGTGCCCGGCGTGCGACAGGCGACCGCGGTCTGGGCCACGAGCTGGCAGACGACCGACGGCCAGCCGGTGACGGTGCTGGCCGCGGATCTGGCCGGCTACGCGGCCCTCACCGCAGGCACCCCGTTCCCGCCCTTCCCCGCGGCCAGGCTCGGCCGCGCGGCCACCGGGAGCGGCGCGGTCGGCGGGGGTGGCGGGCCGGTGCCTGTGCTGGCCTCGCCGGCCGCCATCGCCTCGCTCGGACGGGCGGGGGAGCAGCTCTTCTCGGCGGCCGCGATGGGGCCGTTCACGGTGCGGGTGGTCGGCACGCTGAACGCCACCCCGGGCCTGCCGGGCGGCGGCCCGTTCGTCGTCATGGCGCTGCGCACCCTGCCGGGCCGAAACGGCCGCCCGGCGCCGAACCTCGTCCTGGTCGACGGCTCGGCGATCGACCAGGCCCGGCTGTCCGCCGTGGCCAGCCGGGCCCTCCCCGGCAGCACCGTCACCTTCCGCACCGCCGTGCTCGCGTCCCTGGCCGGTTCGCCGCTGCCGCACGGCGGCGTCGTCATCATCACGCTGACCATCGCGGCTGCCGCCGCGCTCGGCCTGTTCATCGTGCTTGTCGGCGTGGCGCTCGGATCGGCCGAGCGCGAGCTGACCCTGGCCAGGCTTGTCGTCATGGGCCACGAACGCCCCGTCGGACTGGTCCTGGCCGAGGGCATGCCCGCCGTCCTCGCCGCCGTCCTGGCCAGTGCCGCGTGCGCGGCGGCGCTGCCCCGGCTGGTCGGCCCGGCCATCGACCTGTCCGCGTTCACCGGGACCGGAACGCCGGTCCCGCTCCGGCCGGACGTCATCGCGCTCGGCCTGCCCGGTGCCGTTATCGTGCTGCTGGCCGTGGCGGCGCTGGTCGGCCAGACCAGGGCGCTGCGCCGCCGCGGCATCACCGGCATGCTCAGGGAACAGTGATCGCGTCCCGGCTCTTCATCCGCGCTCCATCCCCCGCACACCCGGACCCCTCCCGGCCGCGCTATCACAGGGAAAGAGCTCAAGCGGGCGCGACGAAGGGATGACGCGATGGAATGGCTGATCATTCTGGCCGCCGGGCTGTTCGAGACCGGGTTCGCGGTGTCGCTGAAGCTGAGCCACGGGATGACCAGGCTGTGGCCCACGGTCAGCTTCGCCGCGTGCGCGCTGATGAGCTTCGCGCTGCTGACCGTGGCGCTGCGCAGGCTCGAGGTCGGAGCCGCCTACGCGGTATGGACGGGGATCGGCGCCACCGGGGCCGCGGCGGTGGGCATGATCTTCCTCGGCGACACGGTGTCCACCCTCAAGCTGACCTCGATCGGCCTGGTTCTCGCCGGGGTTATCGGCCTCAACCTGGCCGGTGCGACGCCGTCGTGACCCGCCGCCGGGACCAGATCCGCCGGGTCGCCTCGATCAGGCCGCTGACAGCGATCGCGGTGCCGAACGCCACCGCGAACCCGGCCCACGGCGCGTCCTGGAAGGCCTGGCCGCCGATCCGGCCGATGAAGAACGAGTAGCAGGCCCAGATCACGCCCGCGACTGCGGTCGCGATCACGAACCGGCGGCGCGCGTAGCCGATGATGCCGCAGCAGAGCGTGACCGCGGTCCTGCCGCCGGGAAAGAACCTGCAGACGACGATCAGCTGCATCCCGAACCGCCCGAGTGAGCGCTCGGCCCAGGCGCGCCGGCGCGCGCCGTTGCGCCCCCGGAAGAATCTGCGCTCGGCGAAAGGCCCGAACCGGCGGCCAAGGAAGTAGGACAGGTTGTCGCCTGCGAACGCGCCGACCGCCGCGCAGGCGATAAGCAGCGCGGTGCGGGGATCGGTGCTGCCCGCCGTCGCGACGCCGAGCGCGATGACCGCGGTCTCGCTCGGCAGCACCGGGAAGATCGCGTCGAGCGCGGGCAGCAGGATCGCGATCGCGTATGAGATCGGCGAGCCGGGCTGCAGCGCCGTCAGCCAGCTCACGTGCGCGCCGGCCGGCAGCGCGGGCAGTACCGACTCTCGGGAATGCTGGCAAGCGTCCCGGCCGGGATGGCCGATCCGCACTGCTCGCACTGCCCGAAGCCGCCGCCCGCGAGCCGGCCGAGGGCTTCCTCCACGTCGGCCAGTTTCCGGCGGGCCGCGACCGCGCGATGCAGCAGCACCCTGGCCTCCTGCCGGTCGGCCCCGCCATGGCTTTCTTCTGCGGCACCGTGATAGGCCAGCGACAGCTCGGTGAGTTCCCGCAGCCGTGCCTGCCACCGATCCTCAAGGAGCGCTCGCCACTCGGCGGTCATGGTCAGTCTCATCGGCTCGCCTCCTTAGCTCCGGCGCCCCGTTCGCCGGTGACATGGCCCAGCCAACCCGGCGCGTGTGCATGCCGGGTGCCGCGACTGTGGTGACCGTGTGGAGAGCCGACGGCCCGGCCGCCGTCGGCTGGCGGTCGTTCAGGCGGCCGGCAGGGTGAGCGTCATCCGCGTGCCGGATCCCGGCTCGCTGGCGGCGGTAAGCCGGCCGCTATGGGCGCGGGTCAGCTCGGCCGCGACCGCGAGGCCGATACCGCTGCCTGAGCTGTGCGCCGCCTGCCTGCCTCGCCAGAACCGGTCAAACACGTGCGGCAGCTCGTCGGCCGGGATGCCGGGGCCGGTGTCGGTGACCTGCAGCACCGCGTCCGGGCCGGCCGTCCTGGTGGCGACGGTCACACGGCCGCCAGCAGGGGTGAACTTCAGCGCGTTGCTGAGCAGGTTGGTGATGACCTGGTGCAGCCAGCGCGAATCGGCCAGCACCCGGGACGCGCCCAGCTCCCGCTCGACGGTGATGCCGGCCGCCTCGAACCTGCGGGCCAGGCTGTCGATCGCGGCGCCGGCCAGGCTGGCCAGGTCGGCGGGCCGCAGATCCAGGTGCAACGCGGCCGCGTCGGCAGCGGCCAGATCCTGCAGGTCGCCGACCATGTGGGCCAGTCGCAGCACCTCGTCGCGCAGCGAGGCCAGCTCGGCCGGGGTGGGCTCGACGACGCCGTCAAGCAGCGCCTCGTGCCCGGCCTGCAGGACCGCGATCGGGGTGCGCAGCTCGTGGGCCACGTCGGCGACCAGGTCGCGCCGGATCTGATCCTGCTGGTCCAGCGTGCCGGCCATCTGGTCGAACGCAGCCGCCAGCTCCCGCAGCTCGCCAGCGGCGCGCATCGGCCCGGCCCGTGCGGCCCGGTCCCCGCCCGCCATGGCCCGGGTAACCGCTATCAGCCGCCCGACCGGGCGGGTGATCCGCCGGGCCACCACCAGCCCGGCCGTCAGTGCCAGCAGCGCGGCCAGGCCGGCCGTCCCCGCGATGGCCCGCAGCAGGTCGGCCTGCAGCCTCCGGTCGGACGCGCTCAGGCCAGATCCGGTGAACCGGGCCATGACTGCGCCGATCCGCTGGCCGCGGACCACCACCGGGGCGCTGTAGCGCGGCCCGGCCGCCGCGCCGAATCCGGGCGAGGTGGCGACCGGGTGGCCTGCCTGGTCGCGGACCTGGATATCCGCGCCCGCGGCCGCGGCCAGGTCGAGCACCGCGGACAGATCGGCCGAGGTCCAGCTGTCGTCGCGGTCCCAGGCCGCCCCCGCGGCCGCCGCTATCGCGCTTGTCAGCTGTGAGCGCTGCTGAGCGGCCAGGGCCGAGACGTCCGCCGCGGCGAACGCCGCGGTCAGCCCGGCCAGCAGCGCTATCGCGACCAGCGCGACCGCGAGGAAGGCCAGCGCCAGCCGCAGCCCGAGGGTGTCGCCGCGGGCACGGCGGCCTGCCGGGCCGGCCACGTCAGTCATCGCGGGCGAGGCCCAGCCGGTACCCGCCGCCCAGCACGGTCTGCACGATCACCGGACTGCCCGGGTCGGCCTCGATCTTGCGGCGCAGGTTCTTCACGTGCGAGTCGATGGTCCGCTCGTACCCCTCGAATTCGTGCCCCCTGACCCGGTTGATCAGCTCGTAGCGCGAGTACACCCGGCCGGGGACCGTGGCCAGCGCCACCAGGACCCCCCACTCGGTCGGCGTCAGCTCGGCCGCGGCGCCGCGCACCATCACCTCGCGGCGCGGCTCGTCGATGACAAGCGCGCCCCGGCCGTAACTCGTGACGCCCGGCGCGGCGGCCTGCCCGCCGCGCCGCATCACCGCCTGGACCCGCAGCACGAGCTCCCGCGGGCTGAACGGCTTGGTCACGTAATCGTCGGCGCCGAGCTCAAGGCCGGCGATCCGGTCCTCCTCCGCGCTCTTGGCCGTCAGCATCACGATCGGCATCGGTGCGGTGGCCCGCAGCTCGCGGGCCACCGTCTCGCCCGGTATGTCCGGCAATCCGAGATCAAGGACCACCAGGTCCGGCCGGGCGGCGGCCGCCATCGTGATCGCCTCCGCGCCGGATCCGGTCGACAGCACCGTGAACCCAGCCCGCTCCAGGTACGACCTGACCAGCTCGCGCAGCTTGCGCTCATCCTCGACCACGAGCACCGTCGCCGCCATCACCACCCGCCTTCCCGCCTGCCCAGCCCCTGCCTGCCCAGCCCCTGCCTGCCCAGCCCCTGCCTGCCCAGCCCCCGCCTACCTAGCCACTGCCTGCCCAGCCACTTCCCATGATCCCCGCCTCGCCGTCGTTCATCTCCATCCCGTCACCATGACAGCTCCACCCTGCGGGCACGGCCGCCATGTGTACTGACGGCAACATCACCGGAGGCTAGGCGGTCCCGATGACCGGAAACGACCTGATGGTGGCGGCACCGTGGATCCTCTTCGGCGCCGCCCTGGCCACACTCTGCATACTGCTGCTCCTGGCCCGCCGCCGCTGATCCGGCCGTCCGCGTCTTCACCCGATCTCCACAGGTTCTCCATCCGGCCTTCAGCGCGGGCTGGTCGGCTGGGGTGGCGCGGCCCGGCCGATGGGGGTGCCGGAGCAACGAGGGTGGCCGGCCGGGCCGCGCACGGGGGATGGCGATTAATTCAGCCGGGCCGCGACGTCCAAGCTGACGAGGCGGAGGTCCGGCCGCACGGGGGCCGGCCGGGCCGACGCCCGGCGCCACGAGCCTCAGCCGGCATCGGTGGGCTGGCAGGTGTAGAACCGCCTCGACAGCTGGAAGCAGTGGGTGGCGATCCACTTCAGCCGGGGGTCGGTATCGGTGACGATCCAGACCAGATGGAACCGGCCGGCGCGGATGTCGGCCTGCAGCTGGGCCAGGGTCGGGGACGGGATGGTGCCGGTCAGCCCGCCGATCGGGAGGGCTTCCTTGCCGCTGTCGTAGATGACCAACGAAGGCAGGGCCACGGTCTGAGCCGCCAGCAGGTACGGCGAGCCCTCCTGCAGGCTCTGCAGAGCCGTCATGTTGAACGCGACCACCACGTGCTCGGCTTGCTCGACCGCTTCCACCGTCCGGGCCGACTCGAACGGGATGTCGAAGGCGCCCTGGCCGCTGGCCGCCAGGCTGGCCGACGCCACCGCCGGGACCAGCGCCACCGAGATCAGGCCCGCGGCCAGGGCCACGGCCCACCCGCCCGCCCGGGGGGCCAGGAGCGACCAGGCGCTGACGCCGATCGCCGCCACCGCCACGGCGATGATGGCCGGGACCAGCCAGCCGGGAACGCGGGCACCGGGGGCGGACAGCAGCCAGGCCGCGTAGGCGGCCGTGCCCGCGACGATGAGCGCCAGCCCGGCAAACCGGCGCCGGCCAGCCGCGGTAGGTTCCGCCGACCATGCCGCCGCGGCGCCCGCGCCGATGATGGCGGCCACCGGAGGGGACAAGGCCGCCGTGTAGTAGGCGTTGATGGTGGTGAGCACGGAGAACACCGCGAACAGCGTCGCCAGCCAGGCGCCCCACAGCACCAAGCAGGCCCGGAGCCGGTCACGGCGGGGCGCCCGGCGCCTGCTGGCCAGGCCCCAGAGCGCGACCGCCGCGGCGGCGGGGATCAGCCAGCCGGTATCGCGGCCCAGGCCTCCCCGCAGCAGCCGGTTCGGCGCGGCCGCCGGAGTGGCCAGCGTGGTACCGGGTCTCAGCGTCCCCGCCAGCAGCTGCAGCGGGGTCTGGTCGCCGAACCGGCCGAACCCGTTGTAGATGAACACCTGCTGGAAGACCGAGTCGTCGTGGCTGCCGTCGACGTACGGCCGGTCCGCCGCCGGGACCAGCGATACGGCGGTCATCCAGGACACCGAGACGAGCCCGGCGACCACGCCCGCGATGACGAGC
>Ga0187783_10001194_pt1 | contig 19212 bp, 18 predicted proteins | sample 1015_SJ02_MP02_2_FD_132471 | JGI IMG/M metagenome (GOLD analysis project Ga0187783, IMG submission 132471) | Tropical peat soil microbial communities from peatlands in Department of Meta, Colombia - 1015_SJ02_MP02_20_MG | ecosystem: Environmental > Terrestrial > Soil > Wetlands > Peat | place...
CGAGTCATGGCGATTCTCCACGTCGGAACGGATCAGGCAAGAACGAGATAGTCGTGTGACCGGTGTCGGACCAGGAAACAGTTGAGGGCGGAAGTCGACCACATGCTGCGAGTGAACAGGCGCAAAGGAACGCGCTTCGCGCGACCCAGTTAGACACTCCTCTAGTGGTGGGCTCTGCGTGCCGGCATAAGTCAGTTTCGCGGCGCGCGCTTCATGACGGGCACGACAGGCCGTGCCCCAAGGACAAGGGCAAAAGCAATCTGCACGCGACTACTTACTGCGAGCAAACAAGCCAGACAGAAACCCACTTCATGCCGGTTGTCCTTCGCTCCCCCTCCGTGCGTTCTGCGGCGGGCACCCGCGTCGTGCCCCGCGGAAAACAGAAGAAGTGGTTTGCGAGTTTCACGCCGCACTGCGTCGATGACGCACCATGCGCCTTTCTCGCGTCGCGGATCGCTGAAGCTGCAATTCGACTACATGCTGCAAGTAAACAGGCGCCGGACCTGACGGCTGCGCACAAAGCGCGCGAGCGAATTCATGCGTGCGTGGACGAGCTGCGCACTGTCGCGCCGGATGGCGGAGCGTACGTGTCCGAAAGCAACTACTTCGAAGAAAAGTTCCAGCGGGCCTATTGGGGCAGCAATTATCCGCGCCTGGCGGCCGCGAAAAAGAAATACGACCCGAGCGGATTGTTCTTCGTGCACAACGGAGTCGGCTCAGACGAATGGAGCGCGGACGGATTCACGAAGCTGTGAGGCTGGCTTCGCTGTTGCGCACGCCTTGGGTTCGCGGGCGTGGCGGCGCCGCGGTTTCGCATTGCGCGTGATTCCCTGCTGCCGATTCCGTAAGATCAATCTGCAATCAAATTTGCAAGCGTGAGATCCCCCAAATGGAAATTCGCAATCGAGAGGCGGCGCTGTGCGTGATTCGTCGCGGCGAGACGTTCCTCGTCTCGGAAGTGACAGACCCGCACAACGGCAAGATCTATCATCGTCCGCCGGGTGGCGGGATGGAGCCGGGCGAGCTGCCGGAGCAGGCCGTCCGCCGCGAAGTGCTGGAAGAGTTGAATGTGACTTTATCGGAAGTCGAGGCGCTGGGGCCGCTCGACCACGTGTGGATCTGGAAATCACGCGAAGTGCACGAGCGCGCGTGGATTTTCCTGGCGAACGCGACAGATGACGCGCGCCTCGATCGCGGCGAGACGCCCGAACTAGTCGAGGCGAATGGCGACCGGCAGAGTACGTTCTGGCGCGCGCTGGACGGCAGCGGTTCCGAGACGTTGCCGCCGCTGAGCCCGGCGAACCTGCTTGAATTTGTGCGGCGCGAGAGAAGGTGAAAGTTTCCGACATGCCAGAAAAGAGGAACCATGCCAGAAGGTAAGTACGGCCCACATGTTCCGGACAAAACCTACGTTCCGCACGGCTTCAAGGAGCAGCTTTTCGACACGGGCGAGATGATGCTGAACTACGCCACGGCAGGCTCGGCCGAGCAGCCCGCGCTCGTGCTCATACCCGGCCAAACCGAGTCGTGGTGGGGTTACGAAGCAGCGATGGAGTTGCTGAAGGAACGCTTTCAGATTTACGCCGTCGATTTGCGGGGGCAGGGGCGTTCGAGCCGGACGCCGGGTCGTTACACGCTCGATAATTTCGGCAACGACTTGGTGCGTCTCCTGGCTTTCCGAATTCGCCGGCCGGCGATTGTGAGCGGGCTATCCTCCGGCGGCGTCATCGCGGCGTGGCTGTCCGCCTATGCACCGCCTGGAATGTTGCGCGGCGCGCTGTACGAAGACCCTCCGCTTTTCACATCCGAGATCGCCCCGGACCGCGGCCCGGGCATCCGTCAGGGTATCGTGGGTCCGATGCTCGCTTTGCAGAACAAGTATCTGGGCGACCAATGGACGATAGGCGACGAGGAGGGATGCGCGAAGGCCATGGAAGAAGCGATGCGAGCCACACCGCCGCAAATCGCGCAAGCGATCGCGAAATTTCTGCCTTCCGCTGCGCAGGGCCTAGCCGCACGCCGACAAATGATGAGGGAGTACGATCCCGAGTGGGCGCGCGCGTTCATGACCGGCACAGTTGGCGCGAGCTGCGATCACGCAAGAATGCTCAGTGCGGTCAAGTGTCCCGTGCTCTTCACCCATCACTTTCGTTGGATCGACGACAAGACTGGCAGGCTCGTTGGTGCAATCTCGGATTTGCAAGTGGCTAGAGTGCGCGAACTTGTCACTGGCGCGGGCCAGACGTTCGACTACAAGTCGTTCCCCGAGACGGGCCACATGCTGCATGCCCTCGATCCGGCCCTTTTCGCGCGCACGTTGACGGACTGGGCAGCCACGCTGCCGAGTGAATCGGAAGTTCGAAACCGCGGGGTGTTTGCTCAGTCTGCGTGAGAGCGCGCGCGTTGGACGGCAGCGGTTCCGAGACGCTGCCACCGCTGAGTCCGGCGAAGCTGCTGGAATTCTTGAGGCATTCGAAGAAATGAAAGCTTCCGCGAAAGGCGCCGAGATTTTCTACACAACGCGCGGTGCGGGGCCGGCGTGCATCGTGCTGAGCTCCATCGGCACGAAACCGTACGAGCGGATGATGCCCGCGGAATTGAGCGAGCGGATGACGCTCGCGTTTGTCGATTTGCGCGGCGGCGGGCGATCCACGGGCGACGCGAGTGATTTGATCTTTGATGTGCTCGCCGACGATCTGGAAGCGGTTCGCGCCGCGCTGGGCGTCGAGAAGATTGCGGTGCTCGGGCACTCGATACTCGGCGTGCTTGCGCTCGAGTACGGCAGGCGACGCCCGGAGAGCGTGTCGCACGTGATCACGGTGGGCACGCCGCCACGAGGCGACATGGTGTGGCTGCAGGCGAAAGCAACCGCCTCTTTCGAGGCGGACGCGTCGGAGGAGCGCAAGCGCGTCCTGCGCGAGAATCTGGCGGCGCTGCCGCAGGGCGCGTCGCTGACGCAGATGCTGATCGCGACGACTCCGGCGCGGTTTTATGAGCCGCGGTTTGACGCAGCGGCGCTGTTTGCGGAGGCGGAATTCAAGCCGCAGATGTTCGCTCACCTGCTCGGCGCGTTGACACGCGAATGGGATGTGACCAGCGAGAGTGATTCTCTGCGCGTGCCGGTGCTGCTCGCGCATGGGAGATACGATTACACGGTGCCGTGCGCGTCATGGAATGGGTTGGTGGAGAAGCTGCCCACGGCAACGATGGAGATTTTCGAGCGCAGCGGCCACCATCCGTTCGTCGAGGAGCCGGACCGATTCGCCAAGGTGGTAGCAAAGTGGATGGCAACAGGGCCGTGAACCGTGCCACCGGTTGGACGCTTGCAGTCCCTCCTGTGCGACGCGGACGACTGCCACCACATGCTGGGGGTGAACAGGCGCAATCGAACGCGCCACGGGCGCGGCCATTTTGTCTTGGAGCCCGTTCGCTGCGCTCAGGGCAAGCTAAAGCTCCGACCCTCGACAACGCGCTAGTGTTTTAGGCGTGGGACGTTGGGCGGCGCGGTAGAAGCCACCAGCGCTAGCGGTTGTTAAGGTCGAGCCAGCGGATAGGCGGCAGCGGAGTGCGTTCAATTCCCTGCTGGTCGCAGAGCTTGTCGAGGCGCTCGTAGATGTGCGGGAGATGATTCGTCGCCATGTCCTCGACGAAGGCGCGCGTGATTTCGTCGTTGCGAATGCGGCGATAGAGCCAGCGCAGAAAGAGAGCGAGCTGGACGAGCGACGTGAACGCGAGAGTGAACAAGCGAGGGTCGAGGAAATGATGCATGGAAGAAAGTGGCTAGTGGCTAGAAGAGAGTGGCTAGTGACGAGTGACTAGTGGCCAAAAACAGCCGAAACGGGCAAGAGGTGCGAGCCAAGAATTCTTGCCGGGCACGATGTATCGTGCCCCTACGGGCAAAAGCCAAAGGCGAGTGCGCGATACGAAGTGCGAGCAAGAGGTGCGCCTTGATCGCGGCCCGCGTCAGCCGAAAAGGGAGGCGATGCCGGAGCCGAGGCCGAACATGCCGCTCGTGCCCCATGCCGGACGAGCTTCCGGAGGCGCGCTGGCGGACGCTGAGGACTTGCGCGGGGACGCCCATCGCCTTGCCGAGCAGGTTCGTGTGGATGCCGTAGGTCTGGCCGAGCGCGTTGAGGCCGGCGAGATTTTCCTTGAGCGCTTGATTCGCGAAGGTGATTTGGTTCTGCTGCGCCTGGCTCGCGTCGGTTGCGCCTGCTCGCGACCGAGCTGCGCAACGAGGTCGCCGTAACCGGCGGAGTTGTTGGTGACGGCGACGCGATTGGCGGCGCGCTGGCGCAGCGCGTCGAAGGCGGTGTTGGCCGCGCCGAGGCCTTGCTGCGTGATCGCGGACTGTTGCTGCGGCGTGTAGCCCTGGCTGTTGAGCAGGCTGGAGATGGTGGGCATCATCAGCGAGCGGTCCTGCTGGCCCTGTTGATTCGACTGCGAGATGAGCTGGTTCTGCTGCGCGAGCTGCTGGTCGGTGAGCGCGCGCGTGGTGCGTTGTGCTCCGCGCGACATGGGAACCTCCGGGGAAAGAGTGAGTAGTGACGAGTGACCCTTCGGCGCGCTCCGCGAGCCTCAAGACAAGCTAGTGGCTAGAAATCTGGAATTGAAATGAGAACCTGGCCGCGACGCGTCGCTGATCGCGGCAGTCAAGCTGAGGGTTCTAGGTGCGCAGCTTGAAACAGTAGGGGGTCCAGGCGGCGTCGCGGACCCAGCCAAGCGATTCGAGGCGACGTCCGAAGCGCTTGGCGATCGGCGGAGGAAGCCAGGCATGGGCATCGTCGAGGCCCCGCGAGACGAGATCCTGTTCGGCGGCGCGATGGAGCGTGAGCAGGCGCGCGAAGCGTTCGCGCGGCTCGGCTCTATTTCGCGTATGTGAATTCCCTTCCCCGTCGTTTTCTTCACGCGCGTCGGGAGCTGCAGCGGCGCGTGCGCGGTCGTCAGCGCGGTCCATAAGCAAATATATTTCGCAGGTGAGGCGTGCGAGCGAAGCCATCGCGACGCGGCCGCGCGCGTCTTCTAAGACGAGCTTCGAAACGAAGATCGGATCTGCGAGATCGGGGAATGCGTAGTCGAAGGCCTGTTGCGCGTGCATGCGGCGGAGCGCGTCAAGATCGGCGGGCGTATATTCGCGAATGAGCAAAGGCAGTGGCGAGTGGCTAGTGATTAGTGACGAGTGGGTGCGGCAATTCCGCTCATACCGGGTTGGGGCGCCGTGGCGGTGCATCGTTACCTGGGAGCGACGGAAAAGCGAGTACATGCTGCGGATGAAGCAGCGCAAAGGAGGCCGCTGTCAGCGGCATCCGTACTTCTTGATCTTTGATCAGCCACTGGCAATTTTTCACAAGACTTGGCGGAGCGGTGTAGTGAACGCGGCGCCAAGTATGTTCGCCGGGCACGATATATCGTGCCCCTACGGACTGGTCCTTGCGTCGTGCGTCCAATCGTAGGCCGTCTTGTAGGGGCATGGCATTGCCATGCCCGGCGAGTTTCCCGGGCGGGCCTCCCACTGCAAAAACAAACACGAAAACCAAATACACGTTGCGAATGCACATCCACCTCGTGGGGCGGATTCGCGCAGAATGGTGAACGCAGTGCCAAGAATCTTTGCCGGGCACGATGTATCGTGCCCGTATGTCTGTGGTGCGAGGTAGCGGCGGCCTTTTACCCCGAGCGCAGCGAAGGGTCAGGCCGACGATTTCTTGCCCATTTGCAGGTGGCCGCTACGAAACCGACGCTGCAACAGGCCGCGCGCCGTGATCTTCGTCCGTAGAGGACGCTCCTTCAGAAGACGCGCTGGCGCAGCAAGGGGTGGACGCGCGCGGCGGCTTCGGCAGCGTCGAAGGTAGTTGCGCCGGGCGCGACGGCGCCAACGGGCGACGCCGCGAGCGCGGCGCGAGTCGCGTCCGAGACAGGTTTCTGCGCGAGCGGATGCGGCAGCGCTTCGAATACGGGATCGCTCTCGAGCGCGAGATGCGCGCCCTCATCGGCTTCGACCAGAACAAGGATCGGGGTCGCGTCGTCCGGCGGCGCGCCGCTATTGAGCGCGAGCCAGTGCGAATTCGCAAAGCGGCCTGCGTGGCGGCGCCAGGCGACAAGAGTCGTCCTGTAGTAGCATTTACCGGTCATTGAAATTGGTGGCAAACTCCGCGAGCGGATTCCGCGGGAAATTTCGCGCGATAATTCTGTAAAAGAGGACTGAAACTTCGTGAGCTTACGACTCTGGACCGCAGTCGATCGCTACTACGACGATCTTTTCGTGCCGCAGGACGAGGCGCTGGACGCGGCGCTCGAGGCGAGCGCGGCAGCGGGGCTGCCTGCGATCGACGTTGCGCCAAATCAAGGGAAGCTGCTGTATCTGCTGGCGCGCATGCAAGGCGCGCGAAAGATTCTTGAGATTGGCACGCTGGGCGGCTACAGCACGATCTGGCTCGCGCGAGCGCTGCCCGCGGATGGCCGCGTGATTTCGCTCGAGGCCAGTGCACACCACGCAGAAGTGGCGCGCGCGAACATCGCACGCGCGGGACTCGCGAAGATGGTCGAGGTGCGCGTTGGGAAGGCGCTCGATTCCCTGCCCCGGCTCGCCGCCGAGGGGCAAGGGCCGTTCGATTTGATCTTCATCGACGCGGACAAAGGAAACAATTCGAAATATTTCGAGTGGTCGATGAAGCTGGCGCGGCGCGGCAGCGTGATCATCGCGGACAATGTCGTGCGGGACGGTGGCGTCATCGACGCCAAGAGCCGCGATGCTGACATTCGCGGCATTCGCCGTCTCAATGAAGTGGTCGCGGCTGATTCGCGCGTGAGCGCAGTAGCGATTCAGACGGTCGGAAGCAAGGGATACGACGGATTCGCGATGGTGCTGGTTACGGGCGATGTCTAGATCGCCAGTGATGAGCTAGCGAGCCGGCGCGTGAGTTGCGCCGCGACTGCCGGCAAGCGCGCGTCTTACTGCCGCTTGAACTGCTCGTCGATTTCCACCTGATAGCCGGAGGCGAGGCGATTGGTCTCGTTGGCCATACCCACGACGGCCATCAGCTCGTGGAACATCGCGTCGGTCATGCCGCGCTTGCGGGCCGCGGCGGTGTGCGAGGCGATGCAGTAGCCGCACTGGTTGGTCACGCTAACGGCGACGTAGATCATTTCCTTGGTGAGCGGGTCGAGCGCTCCGGGCGCCATGATCTGCTTGATCGATTCCCAGGTGCGCTTCAGCGAGGCGGGATCGCGCGCGAGGACCTTCCAGAAATTGTTGATCCAGTCGACCTTGCGCGTCGTCATGATGTCGTCGTAGACGGCGCGGACTTCGGGGCTGGCCTGCTCGTACTCGATGAGTGCCGCGTTGGTGGCCATGCTGTCGCCTCCTGCGAGCATTTTGGGGCAGGAGGCGAAGGGGCGCCAGCGCGAAGGAACGCGGGCGTCCGTTCCTTTGCGCCGCTCAGGGCGAACAGATGACGGGACGCAAACGAGAGAAGCTGACAGGCAGCGCGAGAGCCAAGCACGTTTGCCGACATGTCGTGCCCCAGTGTAGTTGTGGGTGAGGATGGAGGCCGCGTGGCGGCCGGCGAAGAATTGATGCGTGGGCTCGCAGCTCACCGAAATTTTCTGCGCGGGCTCGACGATCGCTTCGATCTTCTTCAGCGTGACGCGGCCGAAGCGGCCGACGAGCACGTCGCAAAGGCAGAGGCGCTCGGCGCGCATGGGCGAGCCGTCGGCAAGAGTGAAGATGTGGTGCAGCGTCACGTCGAGCGATTCGGCGTTCGAGAAATGCAGGCGGATGAAGGTGTCTTCATCGCGCGGCTCGATGCGGACGATGCGCGTCCACGTCTCGCCTCCCGCGTGCGAAGGGCAGCGCAGGTGTTCGCCGGGCGCGCAGGTTTCGATGGCGACGGTGCCGCGCTCCTGCGTGAGGACGACTGCGCCCGCGCGCAGGCAACTGCCGCTGCCGCCTCCCGAGCCGCCGCCGGTACCGCTGGTGGTGGTGGCGATCATCGCTCCCTGGGAGAGCGGGATGCGGCCTTGGAGGGCTTGCTGCTGCGCGGCGGAGTTGGTCTTCGCGGACTGCGCGTTAGCGGGTGAGCCGGAATCGCCCGCGACCCAGCCGAGCGCGGACGCGGTCTCGTCCCAGTAAGGATAGAAATAGTAGGTGGCGCCGGCCGTGAGGCCGGTGACACCGAGCGAGCCGTTGGGGACGGCAGTGGTGGTGCCGTCGGCGCGGCTGATGGTGAGGCTGGACCAGCTCCAGGTGATGCTGCTGGTGGTCGAGACGTAGGTGAACGCGCCGGACCATGCGGGCGGGACGGAGCCCTTCATGAGCACGCCGGTTTTGGTGGGATCGACCTTCCCTGCTGTGAGCGCGCCGGAGGAGACGCGGGCGTAGTTCGTGCCGTCGGTGATCTGGTCGTCGAGGCTCCAACCCTGATTGGGGCCGAGCGTGGCGCCGGCGAGGCGCTTCAGAGTCTCGTAGAGCTGCGGGTTCGAGGTGCGCAGCGCCTCGATTTGCTGGATGTTGAGCATGGGTTAGGAGACATTTGTCCTCTTGATTGTCAGACAATATGTCAGATAATCTATCTAATACGACGGAGGGCTGACAATGGTAACGCAACACAAGAAGGCAGCCGCGGCGGCATCTCGGAAACGTATTTGGAAGCGCCGGGGCCGCAAAGCAACTCGAAAGAAGATCTCCACGACAATCGGCCCTGAAAACTACGCTTTCGTGCAAAACCTGATCACATCCAGGAAGGCGCAGAATCTCGCTGAGGCGTTGGATTTGGTACTTGAAGAAGCGCGCCGCCTCGATAATCGTGCGCGCCTGGAAAAGAGTTACGAGGAGCACTATTCGGGCGCGTACCCCGAAGCTGTCGCCGAAGAGAACGAGATCGCCGCGGCGTTCTCCAGAAGCGCTCACGAGATTCGCATCGATGAGTAACGACGCCGCGAGGCGCGGCGAAATTTGGGTTGTGAACCTCGGAGAACCGCCACGGCGTCACTGGGCAGCCATTGTGTCGGTCGATGCTCGTAACCGCAGCCGGTTTTCGGATTCTGTCTTGATAGTTCCCTTCGGCAGCAAGCCGATTCCGTCGAGAACCGTTATTGCATTTGAAGCTGGAGAAACAGGATTACCCGGCCCGTCCTATCTGCGTGGCGATTTGATTCAGCCAATCGGGAAAAGCAGGCTGCTCGAACGATTACCTCGGCCGCTATCGGGTCGGCGGATGCGAGAAGTGTGTCTGGCGATTCGGCGCGCGTTTGATCCGGACGCGCCCGCCGATAATCCTCTCGACTAATTCGTGCCGCGGACGATGGCGAACGGGTCGGGCTTGGCCCACGGCACGAGCTTGGTCAGCGAGAACCAAGAGCCGACCGCGCTCGTGCCGAACTGGTACGAGACGCGCTCGGCGAGCACGTTGATGAACTGCTCCATATCACGCGAGGCGGGCGAGGCGAGCGTCCACTGGCCCAGCGACACGCTCGACGCACTGCCGGGCAGAATTCCGGAGAGCGCGAGCGTGCCCGAGCCCTGCACGTACGCAGTGAGATAGCCGAAGAGATTGCAGCCACTGAGTCCGGTGGCGGCGAGAAACGCGGTCGTAGTGGCTAGTGACTAGACCGCACGAAGTTCGACAATGCCGTCTCCAACAAGCCACCGGCTTGTTCTAAGGCGAGCGCGGTGAGATCGCCGAAGGGATTTCTCTTCGAGCAGCGGCTCGGTGGTGCGTAAGGCGAAGAGAGATTCTTCAGGCCGCGCCGCGGCCTTCAGAATGACGGGGCTTTTGCGTGGTGTCTGATTGCGGAGTTGAGCCTATCAAGCCCGAGAAAGAAGTGGCTGGGACGAGGACATTGGCGAGCCTCGTCGGAACTTCTAGTCACTAGCCACTAGTCACTGTGACTGGTCACTCGCCACTTGCTGTTCGTCATTGGAGCTTTGCGAAGACGCCGTAGAAGGTGATGGTGTCGGCGGTGATGGCGCCTGGGTAGGCGCCGGCGGCGAGTTCGGGGAATGCGCCCGCGCTCGAGCCCTGCTGAAAAATTTTCACGGCGCCGTTATTCATCGCGGAGCCGGGATAGAAGACGTAGTCGTAGCCAGCGAGACCGTCCATCCATGCCGTGCCCTGGATGGGCGCCTGCGTGGCGGCGATCACGGGAAATTGCGAGAGGTCGAGCGTGTCGCCGCCGGTTGAGTGGCTGCCGGACGCGGCGACGGTGCCTGCGACGTGAATGCGCTGGCCGTCGTCCCACGTGTCGACGAGCGAAAATGTGAGTGCCATGTTTCCTCCGTGGATCGGAAAATCCAATCTAAGCTTGAGCGACTGTCACCTCTGAAGATTTGCTGGGACTGGCGCGCCGTTGAACCGCACGAACCGCTCGGGTGCCCCTGTAACTGATTCGTAAACATGAGCGGCGCCTTTTAAGATTTGTGGCACGATTCGATAAAAGACTTGAGAGGGGAGCACCTCATCGTGCGACTTCAGTGGAGTTTGTGCGCTTCGGTGTTGGCGCTTGTGACGCTTTCATGTTTGCCGGCACTTCGAACAAAAATCGCGAAAGCCGGCGATACAGATCCGGCCGACCAGCTGATCGAACAGGGTAATCGGGACCTGGCGTTCCAGAAGTTCGAGGACGCGGTCAAAGCTTTCGAGAAAGCGAACAAGCTTCGGCACGGCGAGTGCGGCACCTGCTACATCGGAGCGGCGGTCGCCGAGCGGAATCTCGCCGAATTCGGGGACGCCTTAAAGAACTGTGACAGGGCCCTGGCGTGCGCAACGAATGATGCGGATCGGGTGGCCTGCCACATCGCCAAAGGCGAGACGCTCCAACAATCCGCCACTGACCCGAAACGACTGAAATCCGCCGAATCGGAGTATCGCACCGCACTGCAACTCGACCAGAAGAGCGGGCTGGCGCACTTCAAGCTGGGGATTCTGTTGCTTCTCGAATCGGAGGTCACGGAAGGAACACAGGAGTTGCAGACGTATCTAGTCCTCCAACCAACCGGGACGTATGCGACGTATGCGCGGAAAGTCATTGCTCAGCCAAAACACGCAGGCCAAGAGCTGGCACCAGACTTAACCTTCCAAACGCTAGATCGAAAAACGATCTCGTTGGTTCAGTTCTCCGGACGGGTTGTCGTAATGGACTTTTGGGCGACTTGGTGTACTCCGTGCGTGAGTTCTGTCAACGAACTGAAAGAACTGACGAAAAAATATCCGAGCAGCCAACTCGCGCTGATCAGTATCAGCGCCGACCAGGACCAGACTGCATGGCGCAATTTCATCGCGAAAAAAGACATGGACTGGCCGCAGTATTGGGACAGTGACGGCCGGATACGAAACGCATTCGGCGTCCGTGCATTTCCGACGTACATCGTCATCGACCGGGACGGGTTTATCGATCGGCAGATCGTGGGCCTCAATCCAATGCAATCTGTCGTATTTCGCCTGAAAGATGCCCTGTCGACCATGCTTTCCCAGGAGTAATGCCCCCGGCTAGCCCCCTAGAAGATTCTGTACTGCACACTAAGCGCTAGTGATCGGCTGGGCACGGCTGCTATGATGGCGGTCTTGCGACGCAGCAACCCATACGCCCGCGTGTGAATCCAAGCGTCGAAAACAGGACAAGGAGACCTGAGTGCGGCGACTGCTGGTAGTTTGCGCGGTGACGGTGGCAGTCTTACTCGGGATTGAGACAACGCAAAAAGACACATCGGTCGCCGCACTCGCAGCGCCAGGGATCACTGCCTCCATTCCAGCTTCGACGTCTTCTTCCACTCCTGCTGAAACAATGCCAAATGCCGCCGCGGCAGCCACGAGCAGCGACGCATCGAACCTGCCGCCGAAGGCTGTCGTCGTTGCGGACGGAGTTTCCACGCGGACGCTGGCGCTGAATTCACGCGCGGCTGTCTACCTGACCAGCGCCGATTCGCCCAATCGTGTGTTCACGCTGAGCAAATCGGCAGCGTTTCCGTCCGGGATTGCGCTGAGCCCGATCGCAGGAACTGGCCAGCCGGGATCGCTGGGTGACGGAGGCGCGGCGGTTGCGGCGCAGCTCGACTTGAGCCTGCAATCGCTTTTCGCGCGAAGCGGTGTGGCAATCGCGGCGGACGGAACGATTTTTATCGCAGACTCTCAGAACAGCACGATTCGCAGCATCGCGGGAGCGGGCAGCAGCGAGCCGGGCGTGATTCGCGCGGTGGCCGGGCGCTGGGCACCCGCGCAGAATGTCACGCTCAGCGAGCCGATGGGCATCGTGCTCGATCGCGCGAATAACCTTTACATAGCGGATCAAGGCGCGGGCGCTGTACTGCGGATGCAAGCGGGCAGCGACCAATTGAGTGTACTTGCGCATGTGGTGTCGCCGGCAAGCGTGGCAATCACGCAGGACGCGAGCAAGATCTTTGTGGCGTCCGTGCAGACTGGCGCTATTTTCGCGATCAATACTCAGAGCCAGGCGATTACGACCGTGCCCGGATTTTCGCCGAGTGAAACCGGGCCGGTCGAGGCCGGAAGTTCGTCCGCGAATTCCAGCGCGAGTGGAGTTTGCGCGCCAGCTCAAGCCGCGGCGCAGAGGGGCGCCGCCGCGAGTTCAGCTTCTACCGGCGCAAGCGAGCAAGTCTGCCCCGCAGGCATCGCCGTGGACGGCGGCGGAAATTTGTTTGTCGCGGATGCGAACTCGGGAAAGATTTTGCGGATCGACGCGAAAAGCAGCAAGGCGACAACAGCCACGAGCGACCTGAGCCTTCCCGGCGCGATTCAGTTTGACGCAAACGGGAATTTGTACGTTTCCGAGCAGGGCCATGCACGCATTCTCGAGCTCGCCGGAATGGGCGAGCCCGCAAGTGTGATCGCGCTCACGCCGGCCGCGGCGGGATTTCCCACCGTCGCTGTGGGCACTGCTTCACCGGCGCAGACATTCACGCTGGCGAATAATTCCGCGAACGCATTGAGTGGCGTAACGGTGACGATGGCGGGTGCGGATCCCGCGGATTTTACGATCGAAAGCAATGGGTGCGGCGCAACGCTGGCCGCGAGCTCGACTTGCGCGATCGCGGTTGCGTCAACGCCGACGGTGGTTGGATCGCGCAGCGCGATACTGACGGTCACCGATTCAACACCGAGCGATCTTGCGACCGCGAACCTTTACACGCTGGCGCTGACGCCTGCGTCAACCACATTCGAGAATGTGCCGACAGGCGGAACCAGCCCATCCCAGACGTTCACGTTGACGAACGCCTCACCAGTGAGTCTTTCGGGCGTGACGATCGCGTTCAACCCAGCCACATCACCGGGAAACTTTACGCAGCAGAGCGCGTCGTGCACCACGATGTTGGGAGCGAATTCGACGTGCACGATCAGTGTGGCGTTCACGCCGCAGACGACGGGCGCACTGTCGTCGGCGCTGACGGTGACCGAATCGGGCGGCGCGTCGACATCAGCCACGATGAGCGCGACCGGCGATGACTTCAGCTTGCAATTCGCGAACGGGCAGCCGCAGGAAATCACGATCTTGCAGGGCGGCTCGGGGACGATCAGTGGCTTCGTCCAACCTGTCGGAGCGTTTGGGCAAAACGGTGAGAAGGTGACATTCGTGTGCCCGACGAACCTGCCGGTAAATACGAGTTGCGCGATCACGCCGTGCCCAGCGTCAATCACTCCCGGCGCGAATACCAATTTTCAGATTACGTTCGTAACCTCGACGGACACCAAACCGGCTCCGGTGCCAACGGGCGGGTGCTCATCGTACGGGCCGCCGCCAGCGGCGTTGCTTGTGCCAGAGCCCGGGATCCGCGGCTCGCGGCGTCGAGATGGCCCCGCTGGGGCGGACGGTGCGGTCGCGTTCGTTCTGCCACGGCAACTGTTCGCATGGGAGATGGAGCGATTCCCTGCCCTGTTCGTTTCAAACGTGACGGATTATTCTCAGACCAGCTTTGGCAAATTGACGGGCGTGTATGCGCCGCTGATGTTACTCGTCGGATTGTTGGCTCTGCTCGCAGCGATTTTCATGGCAGCGTCCGGCATGTCGAGCATGGCTGGCGCAATGCGCAGGCGACCGTTATTCCTGACGATTCCGATCATCGCATTAGCTGCGTTGGCAGGCTGCCATCACAAGAACGGCACGACGGTGTTCCCCGGAACTCCTACAGGGACGACTACGATGATCGTCACCGGCAATGCTGTGGATGCGAGTGGAAACTCGCTGAAGGCGTCGCGGACGATCCAGTTCATTCTTCAGGTTTCGCCGAAGTAGACCGGCAACATTACAGATAAATTATGCGGCGGTGATAGCTGTAGGGCATGCGGCGGCGGCCCTTGATTTGTTCGGGGCGAACGTAGCGCTCGATCAAATTTTCGCTGGCCATTTGCGCTGCGCCCATCAGGTCCTGGGCGAGGGCGCGCGCACCTCGCGAGCGCGCCGCAAGAGCGGCGGTGGCGAAAGCAAGTGGTGACGGTGTGCGCGAAAGCCAAGGTCGGATGGGATGCCCCTTCGACGCGCTACGCGCGTTTCAGGGTGAACGGGCACGACCTGCAGCCGGCAGGCGGGCGTATCGCCCCAAGGAAAGAGCCTGGGCGAACCGGCGATCAAATGAGGCGGCGCAGCGATCGGATTCAATCTGCGCGAAACCACGGTTAAAGGACGCCTGCGCGATTCTCAGGAAAAGCGGGCATGACATGTCATGCCCCTACGAAGAGCTTCGCGGTAAGCAGGTGACGGCCACGCAGCGCGGTGCTACGCACTTCAGGGTGAAGGTATCACGGCGGTAACCTGATTGGAGTTGATGCTCGATCCGCAGGGCGGCGTCGTGATGGTAACGGCCGCAGGGCATGCCGGCGCAACGGATTGGACGACGTAATAATACGTCTGGCCTGCGGCCACGGTCGTGTCGGTGTACGTCGTGCCGGTGACCAGCGACGCATTCAGCGGGGCGGCGCCGAATGTTCCGGACGTTTGAGAGCGAAAAACGTTGTAGCCGGTCACGCTGGGAGTGGTGCTCGCGGTCCAGGTGAGAGTGGCGGAATGCTGCGCCGCTGTGAACGTGAAAGTGACGGGCGAGTTCGTGTTGAATTGCTGGGAGACGGCTGCACCGTTGTTGGTGCCAGCGACGGCAAGCGTTCCGGGCTGAGTCGCATTTGTCGCGGTTCCGGCGCCGGGTGGAGCAGGCGGCGTTGCGCTCGGACCGGGTGCAGGGGCGATTTCAATCGCGTCGACCTTGGGGACATTGGCGGAGCCCAGCACAAACTGGACGGTGATGCTTGCGCCGGCGACACTGACAGGAAAACTTTTGTCGATTGCTTTGAATTGGCCTCCCGCGGCGGCGAAGATATCGAATCCCGAGAGAACCGACGCACCGTTGATGCTGACGCCGAAAATGCGAGCCCCGGCGGTGCTGAAGTACAGTTCGGCGAATTTCAACGTGACATTGTAGTTCCCGTTCGGAACTGGGAATGTCCAGGTGCAGGCGCCGTAGCGTTCGTTTTGATAGAGTGGCTGATCACTGGCTGAAGGAAGCGCGCCCAAGATTGCGTTGGTGACATTGTAAGTGCCGACATTTTGGGTGCCGGTACCGGTGCAGGTCGAACCTGAATCGGCCGCCCAAACCTGGCCGGTGGAATCGGTGTAAGTGGTGGTTACACCGGCGCGCATCGCGACCGTGGCCTGCGACCAGGCGGGCCATGCCGCGAAGCAGAAGGCCGGGAGAATCAGGACAAGTTTTCGCATTCAGAGTTTCTCCGGACTCCTTCGCGTGCGGTCAGAAACATTTCCAGATGCTCCCGTTTGAGAATGCCAGCGCGTAGTTGCTGCTGCCCCCGGAGCAGGTCTGCCCTTCGGAGGATATCGTGGTTGAGTCACTGACCACCGGGATCATTCCGGCGTTCGACGATGCGGCTGGAAGAGTCGACACGGTGAGCGCTACGAACTTCTCTCCGCCGCCCGAGGGAAAGCGCGCGGTCTCGGTGCGATTCGGGCGAATGCTGACGGGGCCCGCGCTGCTCGACGTGACGGTGCTGAGGATCAGGCCCGCGCCGCCGTAGCCTTCGAAGGCGTTCCATTGAGATGAAGTGAAGCTGCCGCCGTCGGCGACTTCCTGAAAGAACGTGTCGTTGCTGCTGCCGAAGACGGCGAAATTGTTGGTCAAGCTCAGGCCGGAGGCGGGGGCGGTGAGGCTGTCGAGCCCAATCGCGAAGCCTTTGGTGGCCATGGCGAGGCTGGTGGTGCCGCTGGCTCCGCCGGGAAATTGCAGAGACGCCGGGTAGGTATTCGAGGCGAGCGTGAAGCCGCTGGGATTGAAGTCCCAGAGAGCCGCGCCGGAACTATTTTGAAAATGGAGCAGGCTGGCGGTCTGGCCACCGGCGGCGACGATAGTCAGCGGAGTGGTGCTCGAGGAATTCGCGGTCACCGTGGTTGCGTTGCTCGAATAGGTGAGATTCGCGGCGCCCGCGAAGCTGCCGGAATTGTCGTACTGGAATTGCGTGTTCGAGCCGCCGGGCGTGCCGGAGCCGCCGCTGCTGCAGCCGGTAGTCGTGAGATTTTTCGAGCCGTCGGTGCAGACGGAGGAACTCGCGGCGAGCGCGGAATCGTTGAGACCCGCGACGTTGACGCTGCCCGTGAAGCGGCCTGTGCCCGTTACGTCGAGATTGTAGGCAGGGCTGATGGTGCCGATGCCGAGGCTCGTTGGCGTGAAGCGATGAACGGATTGCATCGGCGCGACGGGCGGATTCGTCCAGCAGCAGCCGGAGAATCCGTTGTCGGTGTAGCTTGTGGCCGAACTCGTGCCGCTGATGGTTGTGTCGGATGAGCTGTTGATGCAGCCTACCGATGGCGAGGCGCAGCGCCAGATGAGGAACCCTCCGATGGTGCCAGCGCCGGCAGCCGGAGCAGTCCATGTGAGGTTGACTGCGTCATTCGAACCGCTGACGCTGACGGCGGCGGATGGCTGCGAGGGTACCGAGTATGTGCTGCAGGCGGACGAGGTGCACGAGGCGATGAAGTAGTAGTAGGTGCCGTGCGCGAGCGAACCGCCGATGGCCGGAGTGCCCGCGAGATTGGTCGGAGCCATCAGACTTGCAAAGCCTACATCGAGAGTATCGGGGTTGCTCGCGGATTGATAGAGCTGCGAATCGAAACCGTAGCTGGCCGTGCCATTGAAGAGCAGGCCCTCGGCAGGATCGAGAGCCATACGCGCGAACGAACTGCCGCCAGGCGTGAATCGCGCAGCTGGACCTTCGTCGGGGCTGCCACCGGAAGATCCTTCCCAAGGATCGCTGCGCAGGCGGCTTGCGTCGCTCACGTTCACGACGTAGTCGAAGCCGTAGAGATTCGAGGCGGTCGCGCCGGCGATGGGCACGCCGGAACTGTTCACAACCTGCGTGTTGCAACTGGATTCGCAGCCAAAGACGAAGCTCTCGGCGAGCGTGCCGTTGGTCATGCGGATGGCGACGCCGGTGTTGGCGCTCGAATAGGAATGATTGATGTAAACGACGGAAAGCGTGCAGCTCGCGATTTCGTAATTGATCAGCGCCTGATTGCTGCCGGTGGGGTCTTCGATCGCGCAGTGGTCGATGGTGACCGCATCGAAGCTGGGCAGGCTGAATGAGCCTGGGTCGGTGAGCGCGAAGAAGTCGGTGGCGGAGCTTTCGAGCAGGACGTTTCGGAAGACGATGTCACCATCGGGTGCGGCGGCGTCGGCCACTCGTTGTATGTACTGGAAGCCACCACCGGTGCCGACGAAATCGCTGAAGAAAATCAGGCCGCTGGGATTGGTGTTCACTTCCTGGTCGATGATGGCGACCGGGGTCGCGCTGGTTTGCCCGCCAGCTTGCAGACATCCGCCTTTGAACCAAATGTAGAAGCCGCCGGTAATTTTCAGCGGGGTGTTGTCGGTGTCGGCGGTGGCACCGGTGGAGATGCAAGTGTTCTTGAAATTGATTTCGGTGGAGGCGTTGAGCCAGACGCCCTGGTTGTAAGCGGCGACGGTGAGATTTTCAAAGGTGACGCCGTTTTGGGATACGGGACGTAGAAAACGGGCGCGGCGCTGGGACTCGAACCGGGCTGAATGGCGATTTCCGCTTGCGGGCCGGTGATGAATTGCGCGCCGCTGCCGGTGAAGCCCGCGCCGACGAGATGCAGGCCGGAGCATGTGGGCAGGTCGGCAGTCGTGGATGAGCCTTGGGTCTGCGCAACGTGATAAACGCCAGGCGGGAAAAACACATCAGGATGATTCGCGACGCCGCCGATTGTGGTGCTGCACGCGGCGTTGATGGCGCCGGTGATGGCGGCGGTGTCGTCGGTGGAGTTGTCGCCCTTGGCGCTGTAAGGGGGACAGGTGACGTTGACGCTGGGGCGCGGGCCTGCGGCGCATTCGTCGCCAGTGACAGCCAAAGTCGAGGGCGACAGTGCGCCGGGGTTGAAGCTGCCGGCGGTGAGCGTGCCGGTGATGTCGGTCTTGCCCGCGACCGAGAGGCTGCCGCCGAGCGTGAGGCCGTAGGCGAAAATGTTGTTGCCCGCCGCGGTGGAGGAAAGGTCGGCGGGAAGGATCACGTCGGGATAGGTGATCGTGCCGCTGATGCTCGGGCCGCTGATCTGGATCATGTAGCGGCCGGCGGGCGCGTAGAAGTGGTAGTTGCCGATGCCGTCGGATTGAAAGGGATTCGGGGCGGTCGTGGTGAGCGTGGCGTCGGTGTAAAGCGTCGCGAGCGGCGAGCAGGGCGTGCCGGTCGCTGTGGATTGGCACACGGTGACGGTTGCGCCAGCCACAGGATGGCCGGTGGGGCCGAGGACGATGTCGTCCTTGCGCGAACCCTGCGCATGAGCCGCGGGCGGGGCCACTGCGGCGAGCACGAGGAGTGCGATCAGCGCCACGAAAGCGACGATCCAGGCAAGAAGAGCGGAGGATTCCGGCAAGAGAGAGAGCCGATTGGGGGGTTCATTCCAACAGCCCTGGTTGGTGGCCGTGATCGCGTGGTGTGAGGTCGTATTCGGCGTCATCGGTCGATTCCCTTTCGTCGAAATTGCCGCTGCGGTGGACTTTTGGTTGCGGGTTGCGTGTAGAGCAAGCGCGCGAGGGCTGCGATTCGTTGTGTGTTGTGCTCCGCGTGCGGGTGCTTCGGTAGATGTTGTCTCACCGCGAATCGTGCGAAGCAAGACGGCGGCCCACCTGAAGGTGGCCGCTACGAAATCCAAAACGTCGCGCTAACGGCAGGCGCCGAGCCAAGGTCC
>Ga0187783_10001195_pt1 | contig 19209 bp, 22 predicted proteins | sample 1015_SJ02_MP02_2_FD_132471 | JGI IMG/M metagenome (GOLD analysis project Ga0187783, IMG submission 132471) | Tropical peat soil microbial communities from peatlands in Department of Meta, Colombia - 1015_SJ02_MP02_20_MG | ecosystem: Environmental > Terrestrial > Soil > Wetlands > Peat | place...
GCCGAGCCGCCGTTTACGAGCACCACGAGCGGCGCGCCGTCGATCAGGTCGCCCGGGGTGGCGTCCATGCGGAAGCGAGCCTCCGGCGTTCGGCCGTCAGCCGTCACGATCACCCCGGAGTCGAGGAAGTCGTCCGCGACCGCTACGCCGGCCTCCAGGACTCCTCCAGGATTGTTTCTCAAATCGAGCAATAGACCTTTAATGCCGCTAGGATTGTCTCGTTTTAGGCGCAGAATCGCCCGACTGACATCCTGTGCGGTCGTCTCACTGAAGCTGCTGATACGCAGGTACCCCAAGCCGGGCTCGAGGGTTTCCGCCGTTACGCTGTGCACCTCGACCTGAGCCCGGCGCAGCGCGAACTGCAGCGCCCCGGGCGTCCCCTGTCGATGCACGGTCAGGGTGACGAGACTCCCCGAGGCGCCACGCATGCGGGAGATCGCCCCGGCGAGGTCAGCGCCGATGTCGGTGTCGTCGATCCGCACGATCTCATCGCCGGGCAGGATTCCGGCCTGCTGAGCCGGCGAGCCCTCGATCGGGCGCAGCACCCGGACCACGCCGTCCTCGGCGACGACCTCGATGCCGACTCCGGGGTAGGAGCCCATGGTAGAGAGACGGATCTCGTCGAACTCCTCGCTGTCGAGGTAGGCCGAGTGTGGGTCGAGCGCGGCAACCATGCCGCGCACTGCCTTTTCCATCAGCGCGTGGTCATCGACCTCGTCGACGTAGTCGTGCTTGATGCGCTCGTAGACCTCCGCAAAGTGACTCGCCTCCTGCCACGGGAGTCCGGCGCGAGGCGCCGGGTGCACCACCTCGGCCCTGGCCTCCTGGCGATCGGCCAGCACGCCGCTGGTGAGCGCCGCGCAGAACCCGAGCGCGACACCCGCGATCAATGCGGCCAGCGTCCGCGAACGCGTAGACATGCCCCAAGCCCCCCTCTCCCGCTTCCATGCACCCGAGAAGCGGGCGGGCCGGGAGATCAAACGTCTGATTCTGATTGCGAGCATCGTAGTCGGTTCCCCCCTGCTCTGTCGTCCGCTCACTGTCCGTGAGCGCCTCAGTGCGCCGAGCCGCGGTAGCGGCTGGCGGTGATCTCCGCGGAGGAGGGAGCTGCGAGGCCCGAATGGGAGAGGTCCGTCGGCGGTCCCGGCAAGGGCAGCTCGAGGAGCAGCTCCGCGAACGGTATCGGCTTGCCGATGGCAAAACCCTGGCCGTAGTCGACGCCGAGCTCGGCGATGCGCGCGCCGATCGCCTCGGTCTCGATGTACTCGGCGACGGTGGTGATCGACATACTGCGCGCCAACTGGGCCATGGCGCGCACCATCGACTCGGCGCGCGGATCCTTGAGCACATCGCGCACGAAGCTGCCGTCGATCTTCAGCATGCTCACCGGCAGCTGGCGCAGGCACGAAAGCGAGGAGAGCCCCGTGCCGAAATCATCGAGCGCCACACCGCATCCCAGCTGGCGCAGCCGCTTGATCAGGTCGGCGGCCCGGCCCAGGTTCGCCACCGAGGCGTTCTCGGTGAGCTCGATGCAGAAGAGCTCGGGGTCGAGGCCACTGCTGGCGATACGCTCGACCAGCATGTCGCAGACCTCGTCGTCGCCCAGAGACTGCCCGGAGAAGTTGATGGCAAAACCGAGCGCCTTGCCCTCGAGTATCGAAGCGCGCGGCTTGAGTGCCTCGATGACGTGGTTGATCACCCAGCGATCGATCACCGGCATCAGTTGGTAGCGCATCGCCGCGGACATGAAGCTGTCGGGGCCCACGGTGCGGCCCTCTTCGTCGATCATGCGCAGCAGCAGCTCGTAGTGCGGACGGGCACTCTCGGCGGTGGCGAAGGGCAGGATCAGCTGCGCGTTGAGGTGGAGCCTCCCCTGTGCGATCGCCTCGTGCAGGCGCGGAGCGATACCGATGTCGGCAAAGCGGCGCACGATGCTGACATCGCTCGTCTGGTAGACCTCGACCCGGTTGCGGCCGCGGTCCTTGGCCGCCTTGCAGGCGGTCTCCGCCGTGGCGAGGGCGTGCGTGAGCTCAGGCTGGCTGGCATCGAGCGGCGCCACGCCGATGCTGATCGCGATCGGCAGATGGCCACCTTCGCCCTGGTTCACCACCAGCCGCTCGGTGCCTTCGCGGAGCGACTCGGCGAAGCGCTCGGCATCCGCCACCTCCGCCGGCAGCATCACCGCGAAACGATCGCCGGAGATGCGCGCGCCGAAGGCGCCGGGCGGCAAACGCTGGCGAATCAGCTCGCCGAGCTGACCGAGCAGCGCATCGGCCACGTGCATGCCGAACTTCTCGTTGATGATGTGCAGCTGATCGACGTTGATATAGAGCGCGCTCCAGTGCTGCGTCCCCTTGAGGTTCGCCACCACCGCGCGCATGCGCCGCTCGAGCGCCGGGCGGGTGTAAAGCCCGCTCAGCGCGTCGTAGTTGCTCTCGATGACGCCGATCGCCTTGCGCGCCAGGATTTCGGCCACGTGCGCATCGCGCGGGCTGAAGGCCTCCGCCGAGGCATCGCGTAGCAGCACCAGCACGCCGATCGCGCGGCCGGCACGCGAACGCAGCGGGCAGGCGAGCACGCGGTAGGGGAAGGAGTCGGGGGAGCCGGGGACCAGGGTCTCATTGAAGATGATCGGCTCGCGCTGCGTTTGCGCCAGCGAGAGCAGCCGGCGGTGGGCGCGCATGAGGAATTGGGTATCGGGCGGCTTGCCGGAGGCCGATCGCACCAGCATTACACCCTTCTCCGGCACCAGCAGTGCGCCTGTGCGCGCCATCAGATGCTCGATCGTCTGCACCAGCAGCTGCTGCAGCTCGTTGGCGCCGTCGTCCACCCCCGGCCCTTGCTCGCTGGCGCCATGGGCCAGGAGCAGGCCCAGGTCCTTGTCGAGCCCACCGACGGTCTCGCTGAGCTCCTCGATGGTGGCATGTGCGATCAGCTCGCGCCGCACGCACTCGAGCGCGGGGGCGAGGAGCGAGGAGGCGAAGGAGAAGTCCTGATTGCGCTTGTCCTGGTTCTCCTGCGCGCGGCAGACAATGGCGAGAAGCGCCAGCAACTGCCGGGTGTCGTCGCGCAGCGCATAGAGATAGACCGGCAGACTGCCGGCGAGCACGCGGACCTGCCCGACGCTCGCCGGGTCGGAGCGCGCCGTGAGCAGCGCATCCTCGACGGTGTTCATCATGTCGGGCCCGGTCATGGTCTCGGTCGACCACTGCATCTCCCCGGAAGGCCCGAACATCGCGATGGAGGAGCTGCGCGGCAGGAGGGAGCGCACGAGCCGCACGTAGGGCTCGAAACGCACGCCAGGCTGCCCGGGTGCTTGTGAGGTTTCCGGAGTCGGGCTCATGATCCTTTAAGTAGTAGCGGGCCCGCTATCTGTTAACTGGCCAGCTCACACGATTGCGCGTATCGCCCGCTACTTCCTTGCGCGAGTTGGCGAATCTGCGCACGGAACCCGTCCGCGTGGGCCAAAATATTGACCCGAGTCACATCCGGCCGAAGCTGCGTGCCCGGGCCGAATGCCCAGCGCTTGGGGGGCGCTCTTTTAGGGGTCAGCAGCCTTGAACCAGGGGCGCGGGTCGACCGGCTTGCCGCCCTTGCGGATCTCGAAATAAAGCTCCGGGCGTGAGCTGCCGCCGCTGTCACCCGCGGTGGCGATGGTATCGCCGGTGGCGACCTGCTCCCCCGCGGCCTTGTAGAGCCGCTCGTTATGGCCGTAGAGACTCAAGTACCCGTCACCGTGGTCGACGATGGCGAGAAGACCGAGGCCGGGCAGCCAGTCGGCGTAGATCACCCGGCCCTGGCAGACCGCCTTCACGGGGGTGCCCCGCTCGGTCTCGACCAGAACTCCGTCCCAACGCACCCCTCCGGCGCGCGCATCGCCGAAGCGCGCCACCAGCCGTCCGCTCACGGGCCAGGCGAGCTTGCCGCGCAGCCGCGTGAAGGCATCGTTTCCCTCCACGGGAAAGCGCTCCATGGCCGCACGCAACTCGCGCACCAGTCTCTCGAGCCCCGACTGCTGGCTGCGCAGCCGCTCGAGGTTCTGCGCGCGGCTGTGCGAGGCGGCCTCGAGGTTCGCGAGCACTACACTGCGCCGCTCGCGCGCGTCCTCGAGCGCACCGAGCTGCGCACGCTGCTCCCTCTCGAGCTCGGCGAGCTTCTGATCCTCGGCTTCGAGCTCGCTCTCGAGCTCGCCGAGCCGCGCGACGTCGTCGGCAATGAGGCGGATCTGCCCGGCGCGAGCGTGGCCGAAATAGCTGTAGTAGACGAACATCCGCCCGGCGCGCGCCGCATCTTCCTGGTTGAGTAGGAGCTTCAGCGGCTCCTGCCGGCCGATTGTGTAGGCGGCGCGCATCTGTCCGGCGAGCGCGGTGCGGTTGTCGTCGAGCTGCGTCTCGCGCATGTGCTTCTCTGCGCTGAGCGCCGCGCGCCGCGCGGCGCCCTCGGCTCGCTCGCGGCGAAGATCGATCAGGTTATCGCGCGCCTTGCCGACCGAGAGCTCGGCGCTGCGCAGCTCGCGTGTCAGGCGATCGCGCTCGACCTGTTCGGCGCTCACCTCGCGCGTGACGCGCTCGATCTCGGCTTTGACCGCCTGCAGCTGCTCCTCGGCCCGGCGGGCGTCCGCCTCCGAGTGCTCCGTCGCGGCGGAAACCGCCGCGGCGGTCAGCGTTAGGAGCAGCGCCGCCGGGGCGAGCATTCGTAGCATCGCGCACCGCCGGCAAGCCGAGCCGGCCGGGCGGCGCCGGGTGGCCCGGGCGCGGGAGCCAAGCTCGGGCCTGAGCGTGCCTGAAAGCATGGGGCGGTATCTTGACTGCGCTGCTATCGGTATCGCGTCTGTTCCAAGACAGCACGATTCCGATACTCGCTTCGCGCTTCCTCTGCGAGCACCTGCTCCAGAAAATCGTCTTCCGAGCATGCCCCTCTCGCATCCACGCAAAGGTCCCGGTCGTCACAACCGGCAAGCTGACGAAGGCCCTCCGCCAGCACGTTCCGCGCGGCATTGATGTCACGGTCGTGCCACGTGCCGCATTTCGGGCACCGCCATTCCCTAACATCGAGCCGCAGCTCATCGAGCGTGTGGCGGCACTCCGAGCAGCGCTTGCTCGAGGGATACCACCGATCCACGCTCTCCAGAATCCTGCCGTACCACTCACTCTTGTACGCGAGCTGCCGGCGGATCTCGCTGAAGGAGGCGTCCCGCATCGCAGGGGCGCATCGCCCGCGACAGAGCGCCTTCACATTCAGGTCCTCAATACAAATCAGGTCGAATTCCCTCACCAAGCGGGTGGTCAGGGTATGCAAAGCGGATTGCCGCTCTTGTTTCACCTGCGCATGCGCCCGCGCGACCCGCAAACGCTGCTTCTCGCGCCGGCCGCTCCCCTTCTGACGCCGAGCCAGACAGCGCTGTTGCTGCCGCAGATACCGCAGCCGCGCCTGATAGCGCTTGGGGTTTGGGATCTTCTCTCCAGTGGAGAGAGTCGCCAGATGAATGATTCCCACGTCCACCCCGACCGAGCGTTGCCTGATCGGAAGTAGTGGGGCGTCCACCTCCGCGGCGAAGCTCACGTGGTAGCGTCCCGCGGCATCGCGAGAGAGCGTTACGAGGTCCGGACGGCGTACTTGGGGTAAGGATTCGGTGAGTTTGAGCACCCCCAGCTTGGGCAAGCTGACGATCCCTCGGCCCCAAGCTACCCCAACACCCTGAAAGCGCAGCCCTCCCGAGCACGGCTTGCGCTTGAAGCGCGGATAGCCGGCACGGTGAGCGAAGAAGTTTCCGAATGCCCGATCCTGATCCCTCAGTGCCTGGGTGAGGCAGGCCCTGGGCACCGCGGCGAGCCACTCATGCCCTGCGGTGCGTTTCCGCATCGTCAGCCAGCGCGCAGCCCCAAACCAGCGATCGAGGAGGCGACGCTGAGCACCGTTGGGGTAGGCCCGAATCCGGTAGCTGCGCGTGACCGTTCTCACACTAAGAGTTTAAACTCATCGCTTCCCGGGCAGCAGCGCAGAAGCTCGTCGTGCGCCGCCGGCCGCCCGGCACGTAACGCCTCGAATCGAAGCTGCGTGCCAATGGCTCGAGCCGGCGGGGCCGCTCCTGCCTCTGGCAGCTCCGATTCGCGCCCTTTTGGCCGCCCGGGAGGGCGAGATCAACTGATGGATCGACTACTAGAGTACCTGAGTCATCATCCCTGGCTCGCGACCGCGACCGCGGTGCTCGCGGCATTCATCGTGGTGTACGAGATGCGCGCGCACTCGGAGAGCCAGGTCGCGGTGTCGCCGGAGGAGGTAATCCGTCTCATGAACCAGGGGGCGCTGCTGCTCGATCTGCGCCCGCCGGAGCAGTACCAGACCGGGCATCTCGCCGGCGCCCGGCGGATGGCCAGCGACTAGATCCTCACCGCCGCCGAGACGCTGAAAAAGCACAAGGAGAAAGCCGTCGTCGTCTACGACGAAGGCGGCTCGGTTGGCGCTGCGGCCGTGCGCCAGCTCACGGCCCAGGGCTTCAAGCGCGCGGTCGCGCTGCGCGGCGGGCTCACGGCCTGGCGTGCGGCCAACTTGCCGGTGACGCGCGGCTGAGGTGTAGCCGGAACCGCACATGAGCGCGCCGAAGGTCGTCATGTACATCGCCGGCTGGTGCCCCTACTGCATGCGCGCTCGCAGTCTTCTCGAGAGCAAGGGTGCCAACATCGAGGAGATCGACGTCGAGGCGGTGCCGCAGGCGCGCGCCGAGATGCTGGCGCGCAGCGGCGGTCGCAGCACCGTGCCGCAGGTTTTCATCGGCGACAATCACGTCGGTGGCTGCGAGGAGCTCCACGAGCTCGATGCCGCCGGCCGCCTGGACCCCATGTTGAAATCAACCGGAGCCTGAACGCCATGTTTAACGAAACCGCGGCCCCGCCGCCCTCCGCCGCACCGGGCGACGGTGTGGTGCTCGCGCTGCAGAACGTCTACCTCAAGGACTGCTCCTACGAGTCGCCCAACGGCCCGCGCATCGAAGGCAACTGGAACCCGCAGATCAACCTCGACCTGCAGACCGCCTCGACGTCGCTCGGGCCGGACGTGCGCGAGGTGGTGCTCACGGTGACCGTGTCGGCGAAGTACGGCGAAGCCACGATCTTCCTCGTGGAGGTGAAACAGGCGGGCCTCTTCGTCATTCGCAACCTCGCCGAGCCCGAACTCAAGCGCGCAGTCAGCACGGTGTGTCCCGGAGTGCTCTTTCCCTATGCGCGCTGCGCGATCTCGCAGCTCGTCAGCCAGGGCGGCTTCCCGCAGTTCCTGCTGCCGCCGGTGAACTTCGATGCGCTCTATGCGGCGAACCAGGGGCAGCAGCCCGGCATGACCAACTGACGCCATCGCGCCCGGCGGTGAGCAGCGCATGACCGCACGCCCAGCGAACGAGGTGCCGGTGGCGGTCATCGGTGCGGGCTCGTGGGGGACCGCACTCGCCATTCAGTTCGCGCGCGGCGGCCGGACCGTGAGGCTCTGGGGCCGGGACCGCGAGCAGCTCGCCGCGATGGCGGTGAGCCGCTGCAATGAGCGCTACCTCGGCGGCGTCCGTTTCCCGCAATCCGTGCAGGTCGAACCGCAGCTCACCCAGGCTCTCGCCGGCGCGCGCGACGTGCTGGTGGTCGTGCCGAGCCAGGCGTTTCGCTCGGTGCTCCGCGAGCTCTCGCCGCTGCTCGGCTCCAGAATGCACGTGGCCTGGGCCACCAAGGGCTTCGAGCAGGAAAGCCTCAGGCTTCCGCATCAGATCGCGCGCGAGGTGCTCGGAGCCGGACGCGGCATTGCCGTGCTCTCCGGCCCGACCTTTGCGCGCGAGGTCGGCGCGGGGCTCCCGACCGCGATGACGGTGGCCTCACCCGATGCAGCCTATGCGCGCTCTCTCGCCCGTGAGCTCTCGTCCGCGAACTTCCGCGCCTACACCTCGACCGACATTCTCGGTGTCGAGATCGGCGGAGCGGTGAAGAATGCGCTCGCCGTCGGCGCCGGGCTCTCCGACGGCTTGGGCTTCGGCGCCAACACGCGTGTCGCCCTGATCACGCGCGGGCTCAAGGAGATGACGCGGCTCGGGCTGGCGCTCGGAGCGCAGGCCGAGACTTTCATGGGGCTCGCCGGGCTCGGAGATCTGGTGCTCACCTGCACCGACGACCAGTCGCGCAACCGCCGCTTCGGGCTGCTGCTCGCCGCCGGCCGCAGCGCCGAGAGTGCGCTCGCCGAGATCGGCCAGGCGGTCGAGGGTTACGCGGCGGCGCGCGCCATTCTCGCCGTCGCCGCACATGCCCGGGTGGAGATGCCGCTGTGCACGATGGTGTACCGCGTGCTGTTCGAGAATCTCCCTGCGAAAGAGGCCGTCCGCGAGCTCATGAGCCGCCCCATCCGGGCCGAGGTCGAATAAGCGTGTGAAGAGTCCCGGCGCAGCGGCCTGTACGTTGGGCTTGGCGCCGCACTCGGGGTGGGCGGCGGCGGTGATACTCGCCGGCACGGCCGCGGCCCCGCGGGTGCTGATGCGCGAGCGGCTCGAGCTCGCCGCCGCGGAGCTGCAAGGCTCGCGCCAGCCCTATCACGCGCTCGAGGGACTGCCCCTCGGCGAAGCGCGCCGGCGGCTCGCGAAGTTCGAGAAGTCCGCAGCCGAGAAGGCGCTCGCGCAGCTGCGTGCACTGCTCGCGCGCGCGGCGGCGAGTGGAAACGTGGCCCGTGCGGCTGCGCTGCTCGACTCCGCAGGCCGGGGCGGCGCCTCACTCGAGGCGATCCTCGCCTCGCACGCCCTGATTCATACCGCCGACGGCCATCATTTCCGTGCGGCGCTCGTCCGCGCCTGCGAGACACTCGGCCTCGAGGTGTCGCGGATCGGGGCGCGCGACCTGATGGAGCGCACCGCAGCGGCGCTGCACCAGCCGGCCGAGCGGCTCGCTGTGGCAGTCGCCGCGCTCGGACGCGGGCTCGGGCCGCCGTGGGGCGCGGATCAGAAGTCGGCGGCGCTGCTCGCGTGGCTCAAGCTGGCTGAAGCCGGGCGAGCCGGGACGGGCTGAGGCGGCTCTTGGATCGGCGATTCGGCGGGGAGCGGCGCCGTTCGCCCGATGCTACTGCCACTTCTTCGCGATCTGGTCGAGTCCCGCGCGCTGTAAGTCCTGCGGTGTCATCGTCGGCAGGAACTCGACGCTCGCGTCGAAGTTCAGGAACCAGGGCTCGGCGAATCGGGGCATCTCGGAGATGTCGGACATATTCACGACCACGAAGCCGCCACGCTTGCCGTCCTTGGCACAGAAGTACACGGCCTCCGGCCGCGCATCGTCGAGAATTCGGGCGAGCTTTTGTCCCGCGGTGCCGTCGCGCACCGCTTGGTTGAATTTCTCAACGGGCAGCGAGATGTGCATTACGAAGCGCATTGTTGTGTCCTCCGAGAGTGGTCACTTCAACAACATACTCCCCATCCGGCGCGCCGGGCAAAGAGTGCGCAAGCTGCCCTCACGCCACCCCTTCCACGATGCGCAGGTCGCGCTCGACAGCGCTCCCCAGTACCCGCAGTGCCTCCTGGTACGCAGGCGTGTCATGCGCCGCAATCGCCTGAGCGAGACTCTCGAACTCAACGATGACGATGCGCTGCTCGAGCCCGCTCTCATAAACGCGCGCGGGCAGCCCGCGCGCCAGGAAGCGTCCGCCGGCCGCCTGCAGTGCGGGCCCGGCGAGCCGGGCGTACGCGGCCAGCGCCTCCGGGTCACGTATCGAGCGGTACGCGGAAATCCAATATGCCTTGGCCATAGTCTTCCTGCCGAGCGTCTAGCGAATGAACCTTACTGCACGTCGTGGACGAAAGGCCGACAATACGCTGCGTTTTCCTCGAGGCAGCACCGGAGGAACGGCGATGCGCATTGCAAGCGTCGGGCACGCAGTCTTTGCCGCGACCCTGATCGTCTTAGGGATTCTAGGCCTGATCAGAGGCGATTTCGCCCCGGTATGGGATCCGGTGCCGAGGGGTGTGCCCGCACGCGAGACACTGGCTTATCTCAGTGCGCTCATCTCACTTGGCTGCGGGATAGGCCTCCTCTGGCAGCGCGCAGCAGCGGCCGCCGCGCGCGTGCTGCTCGCCTCTGTGTTGCTTTGGTTCCTGCTCTTCAGAGTGCCCATGATCCTGCACGCGCCCACGGTGCCCGTTTCGTGGGAACAGTGTGGTGAGACGGCCGTGATCATCGCGGGCGCCTGGGTGCTTTATGGCTGGTTCGCCGCCGACTGGGACCGCCAGCGCCTCGGTTTCGCGAGCGGCGAGAAGGGTGTACGCATCGCGAGAGTCCTCTACGGTCTGGCGTTGATCCCACTGGGCATAGCCCATCTCGCCTACGTCAAGGACACCGCCGCGCTGGTGCCGGGCTGGCTGCCGTGGCACGTCGGCTGGACTTACTTCACCGGCTGCGCCTACATCGCGGCGGGCGTCGCAGTGCTGAGCGGTGTGTGGGGCCGCCTCGCCGCTTCACTCTCGGCATTGCAGATGGGCATGTTCACACTGCTCGTGTGGGTGCCGATCGTGGCGGCAGGCAGCAAGGTCGCCTTCCAATGGAGCGAGACCTTGGACTCCCTGGCGTTGACGGCCGCTGCCTGGGTCGTGGCGGACTCCTACCGCGGCCTGCGCTGGCTCGGGGCAGGCCGGCGCCCGGCCGGGGCTGGTGCCGGCCAGCCGGTGCGCCTCGGCTGAGCTTTATTTCGTCCACTCGTAGAGAGGTTTGCCCTTGTCGACCACGTGCACCGTCAGCAGCTTCAGCGGCTGATCACCGACGACGGTGAAACCGGCGTGTGGCACGTCGCGCAGGTTCATGATGACGCTGCCAGTCTGCATCATCGTCGCCGGTTGACCGGGAAGCTGCACCATCGTTCCCTGCAGCACGTAGCCGGTCTCGATGCCGTGATGATAGTGACGCGGAATGGTCTCGCCCTTCTTCAATTCGCTGATCGAGGTAATGACCTCCATTTGCGCTGATGCCGTCAGGTCGGCGCGCTTGAGCTCCTGCCGCTGCGGCAGGTCGTTCTGCATCGTGTCGGCCCAAGCGATGCCGATCAATGCGCACACTGAAAGAATAGCCACAGAGCTCGTTAGTCGCATGCTGCCCTCTGCTGTTGTTGTGTGAACGAGCGGTTGCCGTGCGATGCTTCGCGCGCGCGGCGTCCGTTAGCTTCGGACTTTCGACGTGTTCAGAGTCACGGCGGAGCGAACCAGAGTCTTCAACGCCTCCTCGTCTATCTTCTCGCCCTCGTGGAAGTCGATCGCGCGCCTCGTGTTCCCTTCGAGGCTGGAGTTGAAGAGTCGCGCCGGGTCCTCAAGAGTCGCCCCTTTGGCGAAGGTCATCTTCACGACGTTCTTGTAAGTCTCACCGGTACAGATCAACCCGTCGTGCGACCACACCGGAACCCCTCGCCACTTCCACTCCTCGACGACTTCGGGATCGGCTTCCTTAATCAAGTTACGCAGCCGACCGAGCGTCTTGCCACGCCAGTCGCCCAGCTCCTTGATTCTCGCATCTATCAGCTTAGAAGCAGACTTGCTGCTCTGCGGCCCGCTCTTCCTCTTCATACCGTTTCTCCTGATGCATGGGTCTGCGCCACGGGTATGGGTTCTAACCGGCGCAGCGCTTAATCACAAGCGCTCCCGCGCGTCCCAGCCGCAGGCAGGACCGTTCGCTGCGTCCAGCCGATCTCAAACCAGAGCTCGACGATTACCGAGTACCGCGGACCAAGCTCCGGGCCTTACTGAGGAGGGTGTCACCTCAGCGCCGGCTAAGCTCGCGCGGATCACGGTCCGCGTACCACGCCGCGGCGCCGTGCGGTTCGAGCCAGGGATCAGACTAGCTCCGCGTGGCCTCAATGCACACGGCCAGCAAAATGGCCGCAGCAAACAGGTCGGACAACATCGCTATATTTTCGAGCCGGTTGCGATGGGGCCGAAGCGCGTGGTTGAGGCCAGCCAGGCCGTAGAACGCTCCTCCGGCCAACGCCCCGGCCAGCCTCCACCCCGGTATCACGATACTTCCAATGCCAACCAGAGCAATCGCCACATTCGCAAAGCCCAACTCGCGCACGAGCACGAGACCCTCGTCGCTCTTGTGACCGAGAATTACACGAGCCGTGTACTGAGGCTGGGTGATTTGCCGCAACCCCGCCAGAAGCAGCCGAGCTCCCACCGACCAGAACACGAACCACTTCGCAACAAGGCTCATCGACATTGGAGTGTGAGCCATACCGATCTCGGCCCCGACCGATAGCGCAGGCAGCGCCACCATCAGTGCCACGATGAGTGCAAGGTACATTCTTACATCACTCCCGTTTCGACTTAGCCCGATACGACCTCAGCGCACCCGGCCAGCGACAAGTACGGCGATAGCTGCCAGCTGTTGGGAATTTGTGTGTTAGAAAGGTGAAGTTGACGGGTATCGTCAGGCGGCAGGCAACGCACTGATCGTCACATAGTATCCGTCCGGATCTCGGAGGGAGAACTCTTTCGTTCGTGTGTTCGGATTGACGTGCGGCTCCTCTTCAAGCCGCGCGACGAGAGTGCGCGCCCTTTGCAGGGCCAGGTCGAAGTCATCGACACGAAAGAACAACAGCAGGCCATTGCCGGGTGTCCCGTGGCCGGGACTCGTCAATGTGGGATGCTCGTGGGCGCCCCACTCATGGAGGCAGAGCAGGACTGTTCCATCCGAGTCGCGGATGTCCCCGAAGTAGGTATGAGGCGGAGGCGTTTCCGTCTGACCGAATAGCAACCGATACCATTTGAAGCTGGCAGGCACATCGGCTACCCCGATGATCGTCCATGTGCGCTTCATGGGGTTATCTCTGCGGCATAACTAAATTTCCGATGCCCAGGCCAGCTTGTGCTTGCGGTAAACAGCACGAGACGGAGGAAATTGGTTCGGATCATCCAAGCTTCCTATCGTAACGTCGACGCGGCCCGGTTGTTTATCGCCAACCCAGGTGAGCGTGGTGCCGCATCTTCCGCAAAATGCTCTGGTAACGCCGGCGGAAGAGCTAAAGCTCTTCGGGTTACCGCTGCTTATCGTAAATTGTTCGGAGCGCACGAGGAGCCAGCCGACTGATTGGGCTCCAGCGGAGCGCCGGCAATCCGGACAATGGCACACCAGTGACTGCTCGGGTGTCCCCGATATGGCGTACCGTACCTCGCCGCAATAGCACCCGCCAAATGCTTCAGATTGGGGCATGGAACACCTCGACAATAACGGCGTCAGACGGTGAAGCTGAGGGCCGTCCGGTACTGCAGGTGGTCAGGATCGCCGCCCATACTGACGCTCACGCAGATACAGAAACAGCGGAAAACCACAACTAACGCCAATCAGGCAAGTCGCTGCCACAGGCAGCCACAACATGCGTATCCTGCGCCGGGTTCCTTCACTGAAAATGAAAACGAGCAAAACCAAAGCCGAGACGATTGCATCCAGCCCGAAGAATGCGCTGATGTGGCCAAGAAATAATTGCGTGAAGAGTAAGCGAACGTTCAGGCCGTGCTCGGCCAGCCAGGGGGCGAACTGCGAGTACGGCACAATCGTGCCCAGAGCAGCGAGAAGAAGGTAAACCCAGCGCATAGAGACACCTCAGCCGATATCACCGAAAGGCGGCACCTGTCGGCGAAGTTGAGCGGGTCGCACCGACCCGTCCTGCCTACCCACGCCGACTCAACTACCTCCGCGGCGCCCAACGATTGTCAGGGCGCGAGCTCCTTGAACATGAGCAGTGCATCGACGTAGCCGAGTCTTTGATGCTTGAACGCCCCCGGGAGGCGGCCCACGACCGAGAAGCCTAATCGCTCCCAGAGCCGAATAGCACGGGTGTTCGTGGAAACAACGAAATTGAACTGCATCGCCTTAAATCCCATGGCCAGCGCCTGCGCCTGAGAGTGCTCGCACATGAGGGAGGCGATGCCTTTTCCTTGCGCCGCTGGAGCCACGACGTAGCCACAGTTGCATACGTGTGCGCCCAAACCAGGCTGATTGGCTTTGATGAAGTAGGTGCCGACGATTCGCCTTTCCGAGTCGCAGGCTACGAACGTCTTTGCCGGCGCCTCTACCCAGGCCGTCCGAATCTCCTGCTCCGTACTGTTCGGCGAGAACGTATAGGTGTCGCCAGCGCGGATGGTCTCCTGCAGCATTGGCCAAGTCCCTGGCCAATCCGACTCGCGGTATTCACGAATCTCGAACATCGCCCGACCCGGGCCCGCGCGCCCTGACGGCTAAAGTTGAGTGGCCGGCCGATGTCGCAAGTGGAATCATCAGCTCGCCTGGCTGCTCCGAAGCCTGGTCAGCGCCACGCGATCAAGTTGCGGTAACTCGTCCGCGATCGAGAACCAAGGAGACTTGACCTCCACGAAAATGTGGCGGTCGGGACGAAGCTGCGGGTCATCATCGAGAACACCCGCAGGCACTTCGAACCATGCGGTGTCAGGACTTGGGTTTGGCACCGGAGAACCGCAGCGACCGCAGAAGTACGTGCGGTAACCTGGTGCAGTCTCACGGACAGGGGCTTCGTACGACTGTATCAACTCGCGACCTGAGGTGACGTGAAAATCGTCCCGTCGCACTCCCACCGTAGCGCTAAATGCTGAGCCGCTGGCTTTTCGACATCTGCTGCAATGGCAAAGCTCGAACGGGCCTATGGCGCGGGTTATCTCAAACTTCACGCGGCCACACAGGCAGCTTCCGCGAATCATGTCCGCCTCCTACGTTGAACGGCGGGCGATATTACCCAAGGAGCGATCTCAGTGTAGCCGCATACCTGTCGCGCAGGGGCTTGTCAGGCAGGGGTGCAGCCGATGGATAGATGCGCAGCAGGCGATCGTCAAGCATCCGAGGGTGTACGTGGATGTGCAGGTGCGGTACCTCCTGATCCGCCGCCACACCGATGGAGTGCCACAGGCTCAATCCCTGGTTCGGAAAGGCGGCGGCGACGGCGCGCGTGATGCGTGCGACCGAGTCCATAAGTGCGGCACCCGCCTCGCGATCGAGCTCACGCACGTCACGAAGGTGCTGCCGCGGAATCACCAGCGTGTGGCCCGGATGAAACTGACGATGATCGAGAAACGCCATGGTGAGATCGTCCTCCAAGACGACGCTGGCGGGCTCGGCGCCGCGTACGATCTCGCAAAAGACGCAAGCCGCACTCATGAGTCTCTCCCGCGACTACCGCTTGCTTACCCAGGGTCCGCTGGCAGCCTGGCGTTTTACGGTCGGTCTGCACTGCCTGTATGAGTTAGTCCAAACTCTTCAGTCACCCGATCTGATCATGTGCCATTCTTCGCGATGCGGCGTGCCGTTATGCAGAAAGTCACCGATGATGAGCAGGTCGTTGGCCGAGCGCCGGTAGGTCAAATGCTCACCTACGTGATTTCCCTGACCATCAAAGACAACCGAATTGCGATCACATGCGGAAGCCTCGAACACCATCGGTGCGTCTCGATCTTCCCATGCGCGTTTCAAGCCGCCGTCGAAGTGGCGAAGGATCATGACCAGGGCAGCGCCGTCCGGCCTGACTGTCATGATCTCGGCGTAGCCGGCTTTGCCTTCAGGAAATTCCCAGGCACTTCCCATGAGGACACCTTCGGGCGCAACCACCCATCTCTCCTGTGCCCGGCGCGGATCCGAAGCGTTGTGCCAATTACCGGCCATCCAATTCAGAATTGCCAACGAGCACTCCGCCGCCGGTGATGGATGGGGAACTGCAACGATCAGCAGTAATGACGCCGCGAATCGTACGCAATGAGTGTTCATGTTTATTCTTTCCCGCGCCCGCGGCGCGCAACTACGAGCGCGTCACAACCGCGTCAAACGATTGTCAGGGGCCATGCCAGCCATGCCCGGCGCGCTGTCTTCCGAAAACTAGCGGATCAAGTCCTGACCGCTTCCATCCAATACCTTTCGAACGCCGCCATGATCGGCGCAGCTGTTTGCATCGACCTTACCACGGAAGAACGTCCCATCCCGGCACTGCGCCGTTGCTCCTATAGCGCTCCATTGAAGGTCGTCTGTCGGGGCGGGCTTGGAGGGGGAGTTGGGACTTGTCGGAGCAGCAGCGCGCGGTGGGGTCGGCGGCGGCGTTTGGGCCTCACTGCGAATCGGCGCGCTCAGTGTAAAGGCACACAGAGTAAACAAAGGAGCCAGCTGTAAGGATGTCGAACGCATGGCACGCTCCTAAGTGAACTGTGGCAAGAGTCTACGCCATGAGCAGCTCTTGGGCAGCGGGAGGGTTACTGCCGCGTCGTGCGCTAGATCGCCAGCTGCGAGAGCAACCGATCCGCCAGCTCGACGTATTCCGCATCTTTCAGTCGCTCCGCGTCCGCCCGACCTAAATTAAGCTCCGAACGCGCCTCAGCGACATTACCGAGATCGATAAGCCGAGACGCAAGACAGATACGCTTTGTGTGCGTCGGTTCATCCGGGTAAGACGCGCTCTGCGCGATTGCGACTCGATATAGCGCCGCCGCCTCAGCGGCATCGTCAGTGTAGTCCGCGAGAGCTTCGGTGAGAGCCGGGTCGGGTTTCCCGAGTGCCTCCTGCCGCGTGTAAAGGGCGCGCAAGGCTGTGAGCGCTTTGGCGAAGCGCTCAGTGTCACCTGCCGCATCACTGAGAAGAACCTCCGTAACGAGGTCGAACACCTCGCCCCAGAGCTCTCTTGGAACCTCACGCATGCACCAGCCTTGGCGATCTTAGGAGTGCGGTTGGTGGGCCACAAGCGGGCGTCGGCCAAGCGCCGCGGACGCATACTCTCTGCCAACGCCCGCCGGGCACAACCGCACGCGCATCACGGCCTCCTCCGACGATTGTTGAACGTCGGCCTCACTTGAGAGGCAGTCCCATAACCGTTTCATCGTCCCTTTCAGTGAGCCAAAGGGAAAGACCGGGACGCGTAATGCCTTGCGGCCGGTTCTCGCCCCTTCGGTTTATGTAGTGAAGCAACTCCGCTCGCGCCTCCGCAATCGCGTCAGCCAGTCCGGGCAATGAGGGATTCGCCAGAGCCAAACCAAAGTAGCTGACAACAAATCCCTGCGACCCTTCGTACACAACAGCGACCAGTGCGTCCCCTGTCTGTGCCGACGGTTGCGAGATTTTTGCCTCGGTCCGGCAGGCCTCGATGTTCCCACAGAACTGAATAGAAAAGCCGTATGTCATCACGATGTCGCGACGGCAACCGCTGCCTCTGAGTCAATTAGCCGTGATCATGGGCCAAGTTCAACCGCAACACCAATCCACCCCGACGACGCCGTCTGTGCGGCGCTTAACAGTGAAGTTGAGGGCTGGGCAGTGAGCCCATGCCGGCGCCGCGGGCGCTCACCGTCTTCAGAGCAGTCAGTCGGCGGGCCGGGCAAATAAGAACCGAGCTACCAATACGGTCGAAATCCCCAATAGAACGACTAGACCAAGGAAAAACACACCTGATGCCGGGCGGACGATATCGAATACTGCAAGCAGTTCGACTATAGCCGTGACGCACAGTACGGCGACAACCGTGGACACCACTACGGCGTTCAAAACAGCGCGCTCGGATCGCGACAGTCGATAGACACCACTGAGCACCAGCAGCACGCCCCCCAGGGTCCCGATCGCGAGTATTAGCAGCGAAACTTGCCAGACAGTTGACTCTGGCAACGAGAAAAATGCTAGCGCAAAAGGTACAAGCGACAGAAAGACCGACTGGAAGCTGAGCGCGAGGATGTTGCGGATGCGGAACGCATCGACGGGTGTCCACTGATGGGGCTTGCCGCTTAAGGCAACCAAGATCGCTGAGAAGCCAGCGAGACCGATCGCAACCTGCGCAAGAGTCAACAGGGCACTTGCAACGTCGATGACAAACACTCCCGCCGTCTAAGGGTGAAGCTGACGGGCCGACCGATGTCGCAAGCCGCGTGCAAGTCGAACGAAGCTCTCCAGTTTCGGCGCCCGCGGCGATACACGCACCGCGGGCGCACACTGACTTCCCGCGCGTTTGGCGCACATCAACAAGCGCATCACGGAGCCCTCCAACGATTGTTAGAAGTCGCCACTACATTGGCTGCGCCTGGTGATATACGCAGAGCTTATTTCCGTCGAGATCTCGGAAGTAGCTCATAAAGAACGGCCAGCCGCCACGAAATCCTGGAGCTCCCTCATCCTTAGCCCCCAAGTTCAAGAGCCTTCTTATGGAAGGCAATCACCGCATCAGGCGTCGCAAAATGGAACGCGATCATTGAGCCATTCCCCACCGTAGCCGGCGCACCGTCAAATGGTGCGACAACCCCGAACATGACCATGCCATCCTTGCCATATATGCGTCCACCCGATTGGTGTTCAAATAGTCGAGTAATACCCGCGCTCGCCAATAGATCGTCGTAAAACGTCTTGGCCCGGTCGAGTCGGTTTGATCCTACGGTGGCGTAGCTCAACATTGTGCCCCCAGCGCCGTATGCCCGAGGTGAAAGTCTCGCCGACTACCCGGTGCAGCGACCGCTTGCGTCCGCAGCAGCCCACAGTGTAAAACCGGGCCGCAGGCGCTGGCGGAAATACTTCGATGCAAGCGGAGTGTGACATTACGGTAGTGGTGACGTCGTGCAATCGCCATGACCTGTTGGCACGCACCCTGGAAAGCTTCCTTGACCACGAGACCGAACGCCGCGTAGCACGGATCGTTGTCGCCGAGGACGGCAATGCTGACCCAAAGCAGGTCTGCCAGCGCTTTGGCGCCGAACATTTTTGTACCGGCGAACGGGTGGGACAGATACAGCTTATCGACGCCGCCTATGCACGCGTCAGCACACCATTCATTTTTCATCTCGAAGACGACTGGGAGTTCTATCGTTCGGGCTTTATGGAACGGAGCCGCTTTATCCTTGAAACCGATCCATTGACACTGAACGTCTGGCTGCGCGCCTGGAACGATACCAGCGGCCACCCCCTAAGTTTCCGTGCGCCAGATGACTCGTTCGGCGTAATGGCATTCGACTTTTGCAATTGCTGGAGTGGCTTCACCTTCAGTCCAGGGCTACGGCGGCTCGCTGAATACAAGCGAATCGGCCACGGCTATGCCGGGCAGCGGCTTACGCTGAATATCGTGCCGCGCATTCCCACGTTGGCGCTGCCCTACGAGGCAGAGGCAAGCCAGTTCTATCGCTCCCTCGGTTACCACTCGGTGATCCTGGATAAGGGCGGCTACGTTCGCCATATTGGAACCGACCGGCACGTGGCACATCCC
>Ga0187783_10001196_pt1 | contig 19206 bp, 14 predicted proteins | sample 1015_SJ02_MP02_2_FD_132471 | JGI IMG/M metagenome (GOLD analysis project Ga0187783, IMG submission 132471) | Tropical peat soil microbial communities from peatlands in Department of Meta, Colombia - 1015_SJ02_MP02_20_MG | ecosystem: Environmental > Terrestrial > Soil > Wetlands > Peat | place...
ACAGGCTTCGATAGCCCTGCGAACAGCGTCGGCCCGTGGCCCGCTAGCCTGGGCTGCACCATGAACTCGTACTCATCGATCAATCCCAGTTCCGCCAACGCCAGCGGGAGCTTCACGCCTGCCACGAACAGTCCCTTACCCGACTCCTGCTTGAGCTGCTGAACGGCCTTCCCCAGATCCCCGCGCACGAGCTCCGCGTTCCAATCGACCCGCTTCAGGGTGCTCGACACCACATACTTCTTTGCCGCGTTGATCGTCCGGGCGAAGGGTTCCATCCAATCAGGCCTGGCTCCCGCCGGCGCCGGAGGCCGCCACGCCGCCTCCATCATTTCGTAAATCACCCGGCCAAAGAGGAGGGCATCGGCCTGGGCAAGGTTCTCGGCCGCGTGACGGTGCAAGTCTTCGTCCGGGATGATTGCACGGTGATCGCAGCACCCGTCCAATGTGACGTTGATGGAATACCGGAGGGGTCGCATTCTGCAAGAGTACCGCCGATAGGGTAGATCAGCCACAGCTAGGATCACTCATATCGAAGCGCGACCACGGGTTGGATGCTTGCCGCTCGCCGCGCGGGGACGTAGGCGGCAAGAAATCCCACGAACAGGAGCACAATCGTTGCCCATGCGACGGTCAGTGGGTCAGTGGGGCTCAACCTGTACAAGAAAGTGCCGACGAAGCGGGACAAGACAAAAGCCGCGGGTGCGCCAACTGCGATCCCCAAGGCCACCAGCATCATTGCCTCGCGCAGCACCATATGAAGAATCTTGGTTCTCCTGGCGCCGAGAGCGATGCGGATGCCAATCTCGCCCGTTCTCCGCGACACAGCGTAGGAGATCATCCCAAACAATCCGATAGAGGCTAGCACGACTGCGAGCATGCCAAAGAAACCAGAGAGCTGGGCGAACAACCTTTCCTGAAGAGTGGCCTGGTCGATTTCCTCGACTTCCGTCTTTACGTCAAAGATCGGCAGGTTTCGGTCCAGCCCCTGCACTGCGCCACCCACTCCGCCGATCCAGGCCTTGGGCTCCCCTGCGGTGCGCACGGAAAAGGTCACTGCCTCCTGCCCCTTCACGTGCTGATCGTACGGAACGTACACGGTCGGCGGTGGATCATCGCGCAACTTGCCGTAGCGGGAATCACCGACGAGACCGACGATCCGAATGTCAGAGCTCGTTTTTTGATCCCCAAAGCCGAATCGATGTCCAATAGGATTTTGACCGTTGAAATATTCCTGAGCGAAGGCGCGGTTAACCAGAGCGATCTTAAGCGCGGTTGCGGTGTCCTGTTCCTCGATCGTGCGGCCCAGCAACAATGGAATTCCGAAGGTCTCAAAGAATTCCGGACCGACAAAATTTGCGTGCACCGTCCCGTTGTCCCGACGGCCGGTTTTCGGAGGAAATCCCTGAAGTGAAAACCCAACGATGCTTACGCCCGAGTTGATAAGGCCATGTCGAGAGAAGCTAGCGGAGCGCACCCCAGGAATCGCCTCGATCCTTTTCCGCAGCTGCCCGTAGAGCGTCGAGAGCCGGTCCGTAGTATAGCCGGCTTGAGTCGGATCCACGGTGAAGAGCAAAACGTTTCGCCGATCAAAACCGACATTCTCATGTTCCAGGTTGGTCAGACTGCGAACAAACAATCCGGCACCGATCAGCAGCAACATTGACATCGCGATTTGTACAGCCACGAGCGCTTTGCTGAGTCGCTGACGCCGGCCCCAAGGGTGAGTGCCGCCTCCCACGATCCGGGCTGCACCTTCCTTCAGAGCTGGTGTTAGATCCAGGCGGGTGCCACGCCAGGCCGGGGCCAACCCGAAGAGAATTCCCGTAAGCACCGAGACGGCTGCAGTAAACCCTAATACGCCTAGATTGGGTGTGACATGGAGAGTAATCGGCTCGGGGCCGCTGGACATAAGTTTGAGCAAGATGCCGCTGGTCCAGTAAGCAAGGAAAATTCCGACAGCGCCGCCCGCCAGCGCAAGCAGCAAGCTCTCTACCAGCAACTGGCGGATCAGTCGCACCCGACCTCCGCCGAGCGCCAGACGTACCGCAATCTCTCTTTGGCGCGATGCAGCCCGCGCCAGCAATAGGTTGGCGACGTTTGCGCAAGCGATCAGAAGAACCAATACGACCACGCACATAAGGATGAACAGCGGTTCTGAAAACTCGCTCCGCAGGTCATCCAGCCCGCCGCCAGCCGGCGTCAGCTGAACCTGCGGAGGACCCAGCGCGTCTTCGGGATACGGTTTCGCCGGCGGCTTCTCAATTCCGGCGGATTCCTGCTGAACGATCACGTCCAGAGCAGCCCGCGCCTGCGGCTGGCTTTCACCCGGTTTTAACCGTCCCATAATCAGAACCCACCAATCGTCCCGTGCGGTGAACCTCGAGACCTCGCCGGGAGCTGCATAGGCGATCCAGCCGGGATCAACCAGAGGTTGGGTTCTTAGAGGGAGCCAGATGTCAATCGAGGCTCCGGGCTGCACCCCGAAGAACTCCGGAGCGGCGACGCCGACCAGAGTGAAACTGACACCGTTTACCGTAACCGTCTTGTCTAGGATCTGCGGATCGCGTCCAAACCGCCTCGCCCAGTACTTGTAGCTGATCGTAGCCACCGGGCTCGCGCCTGGCTCGTCGTCGGCAGAAGCAATAGTTCGCCCAATCGATGCGCGAACTCCCAAGGTGGAAAAGAACTCACCCGAGACCAACTGACTCTGGGCCAGACCAGCCTGACCGCCGACGCCCACATTCACCCGGTCTGCATCCGCGAAGGCGAGGACGCTCGAAAACGCCTGAGGGTGTTGGCGGATGTTTTCGAAGATCGCGTACGAAAAGGAAGTGCTTGTGGATCGGCCGCTTTTGTCGCGATTCGAGTTGCCAGTTAAGGAATGGATCATGTACGGCCAGCCCGGCGCGACCCAATTCAGCAACACGAGTTGCCCAGGATTCTCGACCGGCAACATCTTCAGCATCACGGCGTCGATCAGGCTGAAGATGGCAGTGTTGGCACCGATCCCGAGTGCGAGAGTCAAGACAGCAATCGCGGTGAAACCGGGATTCGTGCGTAAAAGGCGCAGTCCGTAACCCACATCCTGGATGAGTTCTTCGAACCATCGCCAGCCCCACGCGCTGTGACTGTCCTCGGCCAATAAGGTCGGATTGCCAAAGCGGCGAAGGGCCGCGTAGCGGGCCTCCTTTGCGCTCATCCCTGCCTCGAGCTGCTGCTGCTGGCGCACTTCGAGGTGCAGGCGCATCTCTTCCTCGAGATCCGCATCGAATTGCCGGCGATGCATCAGCATCCGCAGCCGTCTTGCCAGTTGGCGCAGCCAGTTCATGACGCCGCTCCTTTCAGACAGCCTCGATCACGCGAGTGACGGCTCCAATCACGCGCTCGAACTGCGATTTCTCAATCGCCAGTTGTTTGCGGCCTGCAGCGGTCAGCTGATAGTAGCGGGCGCGCCGGTTCCCGGCAGTCGTTCCCCACCTGGCCGTGACCCATCCCTTGATCAGCATCCGCTGCAGTGCGGGATACAGTGATCCTTCTTCAACTTGCAGCACGTCATCCGAGAGCTGCTGAATCGAATTGGCGATTTCGTAGCCATGCATCTCACCCGAGCGGGTCAAGGTTCTCAGAATCAGAAGATAAAGAGTCCCCGGCGGAATTTCGTCTCCATCCAAATGGCTAGCCTCCGTTCCATAGTTAGACTATGTCAGTGTCCGATGGTTAGCATCGCTTGTCAAACGGATTGCCGATTTGCGGGGAAGGGTTCGATTGTCGGTGCGCCTAACCCCTGACTTCCGTGGTCGCCACCGCCCGGTCACGTTTCACGGACGAATTGGCTGGGTGGATAGCCGAAGGGTGGTTCGTCACTCGCGTACCATCCAAATCGTCGATCCATCTCCGATCATTTGTATTTGTTTCCAATTTTTGCTGCGAAACTTGCTCAAACTTTGGCAGCCGCGCTACGTCTAACTCAAACGGAATCTCTGAAAGCAAATCAAATCAGGAGCAATCTGCAAATGAATCGGTCGGCACTTGCGCTAGTTGCGGTCACTCTCCTTCCTCTAGGAATGAGTCTTCACAGTCAGGCCCAGACGCAGAACCAGCCCCCGAGTCCTGCGCGTTCTCGTTCCGATGAGATGTTGGAGCGGTGGAATGACATCGGGAACAAACTCATCGCCATGGCGCAGGATTTTCCCGAGGACAAGTACGATTTTAAGGTGCAGAAAGACGAACGCACCTTCGCTCTGAATCTTCTCCACGCCGCCGCTTTGGATTTCGTTCTGATAAGGAGGATTTCCGGATCCAATCTGGGGCCCGACTTCGGCGAGGGCGACAATCCTTCGCGTGACACTTTCAAGACCAAGGCCGACGTTGTCAAGTTCGTGCAGCAGGCCGTCGCCGACGGAGCCAACGTGATTCAACAGCAGGGCGACGCCGGGCTGGACAATACAACGAAATTTTTCGGTAACCGACTGGCCCACAACTCGACCATTTGGACCTTCGCCATCGAGCACAGTGGCGAGCACTATGGCCAGCTTGTGGTCTATTATCGTGCGAATAACCTAGTGCCGCCGGATTCGCGGCGATAACACCGGTGATCAAGACTGACAATAGTTCCGTGGCCTTCTGGTTGGCTCGCACCCTCTCCTAAGCACTTCTAGTCCGCGAGAGAGTTCAGCCGGATCCCATGTTGCGCAAGCCAATTCTCCAGTTCTGGTCGTGACGCGGTGACGAGATGGCCTCCGGTGAATCTGGGGTCGTCAGTTACTTCATGCCCGATGAAGGGGGGTAGCACCAAGGCGGCGACTTCCGCGGCGGAATTGAACTCTGCTTCCGCCAAGACTAATCCACTTAACACACCGTCGAAGACGTCAATCCCAAATGGCGGCACGCTATGGCGGATCTTTGTGAGCACTTTTGCCGGCAGTTTTGCGAGCACACTGAACTCAACATTCGTGAGATACATGCTCGTAATGAGCCCCTGGCGGGCTCCATCCGCTTTGCCTCCAAGCTTCTGTGTCAGTTTGAATACGGTCTGGCCATCATTGCCGCTCTGCTGCCGCAGGCGCAGCGTTGTGCCCTCGATGTAGCGGTCGCTGATGCGTCGGACTTGGGTAACAACGACATCGCGTGGAAAGCGATCCACGAGGAAGCGGCGTTCCCATTCGATTCTCGCGTACTTCAGCTCGGCAAGCACGACTCTATTCTTCACCATGACGGTCCGGCGAGGAAACGACGGTCGGTCGGATTGAAGATCAGTGTCTGATGTCGAACAGTCGGCAAACAAGAAACGGACAATCCGTTCCGATGACTTCTGGCGCGATCGTAATCGACCAACGGCGCGCCCTGTGACTCGGCGATAATGTGCTCATCAAGGTCTTATGCTCGCAATGACGGTAGTAAAGCGGAAAAATGTGCTCGAACTCGGTTACGGGATCGCAAGAGGTCATTGATGATTATCCCACCGCAACTCTCGGCGAATTGCACCAAGACTCCAGAAAGGCACAGTTGGCTGGGGAATCTACCTGCCTTACTAGAAATGCTGAAAGAGTGCTGGTCACTGCAGGTAGGCCGGCCATTTGAGCACGCCACCTGTTCATGGGTTGCTCCCGTGTTGCGCTCCGATGGTACTCCCGCCGTGCTCAAGCTGGGAATGCCTCATATGGAAGGCAGGGACGAGATCGAAGGATTGCGTTTCTGGAACGGTGGCGCCACCGTCAGATTGTTTGAGGCCGATGATCAGCATAGGGCGATGCTCCTCGAACAATGTGCGCCAGGTACAGTGCTTCGTTCTGAACCAGAATCCGCACAAGACGTCCTGATCACAACTTTGCTCAGACGGCTTTGGAAGGCGCAGTCGCCGGCAACCGGACTCGAGCACTTTCGGCACTTGTCAGCACTCGTGGAGTTCTGGCGTCTTGAGACACTGACGCAACGTCGCTCCTGGCCCGATGCTGCATTGGTAGAGGATGGCATGCAGGTGATGAGGCAGCTTGCGTACCCTGCCTCGACCGACACGCTGCTCGTCACCGATCTTCATGCCGGCAATGTGCTCAAGTCGGAGCGAGAGCCGTGGCTGGTCATAGACCCTAAGCCGTTTGTTGGCGATCGCTCGTACGACCCGGTCCAGCACCTCATCAATTGTGAAACACGTCTTCATACCGACCCGATTGGGCTGGTCGGCCGTGTTGCCGACCTTGCCGAAGTCGACGCCCAACGGCTCCGTCTTTGGACTTTCGCTCGGGCGGCGGCAGAACCGCGCGACGACTGGAAGAACACACGGTGGATGGATATCGCTCGAAAACTGGCACACTGATATTTGAATGGCGGTCACATATTATTCGGTGCAAGCCGCTTGGACTCGAATGAGGTCTGGACCCGCTGTCTTCGGGTACATTACGAGCCGAATTTGAGTGTTAATGCCTCGCCGGGCGCGCTGGCGATTGTGTCCAAGGAGAAAACTGCGGTGGTCCACAGTCGGCCGTTGAGGATCTCAAATAGCAAGAGAGATCACGCTTATGTGAGATAGGTGGGTTAGGCGGCTGCCCATAATCCGTAGTCTATTATCGAACGGGCCGGGATCGCGGTGCTGGGTGGCGTCTTTTGCCATCCAAGTGGCGCTCGGAAACATAATCGCGTCAGTACGGTTCGGTACCAGGGTCAATCTAGACGGGCCGGCTTTCAATGATGGACACTCTCGCTGTCCGAATCACCTGCACCAGCGAAAAGCCCGCTTCCTGAAGGAGGGATCGAAATTCCGATTCGGTTCGCTCGCGGCCGCTCGTCAAGACCATCATCAACATGTCCATCAGCGCCGTCCTGGGGTCAGCCGACGGTGTCATCACCGCTTCGATGAGCAAGAGCGTGCCATCCGGGCGAATCGCGCGCCGGCAGTTCTTCAGGATCCTCAAGGCGGCCTCGTCGTTCCAGTCATGGATAACGCCCTTCAACATGTACGCGTCACCTTCTGCGGGGACTCCTTCGAAGAAGTCTCCGCCGATGATTTCGCACCGCTGGCTGAGCGGTACCTGCGACAAGGCTGAAGCGCCGGCGACTACCGAGGGCAGATCGTGCAGAACGCCGCGCAGGCAAGGGTTCGCCGAGAGGACTTTGGCGAGAAGCAGACCCTGGCCTCCGCCCACATCGACGATTCGTTGAAACTTAGAGAAGTTGTACGCGCCGACGATGGCAGCTAAGTGGTCTGGCGAGGAACTCATCGCGGCGTTGAAGACTGCAGCATCGTCCGAATGCCCAGCTAGGTACTCGAAGAATGGTGCGCCGTATGCGCGTTCGAACGATGGCTGCCCGTTCCGAACCGTCTCCTCTAGCGCACCGGACGGTCCCCAGACAAAGTGCGCACCAAGCATCATGGCCGATGGCCGCATCGATTCGGGATGATCACTCCGGAGTGTGTCGCTCAACGCAGTTTGTCGATAACGGCCCGTCGTGTCCTCGACGAAGATCCCGAGGCTCGTGAGCGCCCGTAAGAACCGGGCCATCGACGCGCCATGTGTATGCGTGGCATCTGCCAGTTCCTCAATGCTCTTGGGGCCGCCAGCGACAAGATCGGCAAGCGCGAACTTGGCGGCAACATGGATGGCCTGCACCGCCATTGCTCCTGGCCACAGGATCTGCATTATCTGCATCGATGGGGAAGCGGGTTGCGCTTGCGCTTCTCGATTGCTCATTTGTACCTCTTAGGCATGTTATCTCGGAGACCCGACGATTCATTTAGACACGGAACGCCTTCTCAACGATGCGCAGGCCGCCGGTAGCCGCTCTCGACGTTAACACCGGACTTGTACCGTCTGATTCAGTTTGGCTCGACGAGTGGGCCGTTCGTGACTAGCTTCGAATCCACTATGCCGATCTCGACCCGGCGGTTGGCAGCACGCGCCTGGTCGCTGTCGCCCGCAACGCGCGGGTCGGACTTGCCAAAGCCCTTGGCGCTCATGATTGTTGGGGAAATTCCGGCCTGCACCAGGAAGTCACGGACGGCTTCGGCGCGACGCTGGGAGAGTTGCAAGTTGTACGTCTGCGTGCCGACGTCGTCCGTATATCCGTAGACAGCAACCGTATATCCCTTAAGCGTCATCAGGATCCCGGCAATGCGATTGAGAATGTCGCGGTATTCCGGTTTAATGTTTGCCTTATCAAAATCGAAGCGAATTGACTTGCTATCCAGCGTCATCACCAAGCCCATCGCGGTACGTCGCGTTTCTGCAATTTGCCCGAGAGCTTGTTGCAGCTGTTGAAGTTCCGACTCTCGCTCTTGCCGATATTCCTCAGCCTGTTGTGTGGCTTGATCCGCCTTTTGCTGCTCGGCGGTGGCCTGCTGCCGCGCAAGTTGCGCCTGCGCCTCGGAGTTCAATTGAGCCTGCTTCGCCAAGTCGCGCTGTTGAGCGGCTGCCTGCGCGTTCGCAGCAGCCTCTGAAGCCTGCTGAGCCGACGTCTGCGATTGCTGCTGTGTCCGCTCGATCTGCTGGCTGAGCCGCGCCAACTCGCCCTCCAGGCGACGGATCGATCGTAAATAAACAAAACCAAGAACCAAACTGAGCGCAATTGCGATCACGCCCAGAACCAACGCTAACTTTCCTTGCGACTTGGCAGATGCTTCCTCAAGTCCACGATTATCCGGATTCAGCGGACGGGAAGAGTCCATCATTTGGCAATGTTAGCTTGGAATTCTAGATTGAAGCAAAACGAGATAGCTCGCGCATTGTCGGCCAGCCGAAACCCGGTCGGCTTATGCCACCGATTGCCCGCCCAGTCGTAACCCTTGGCCGTTAACCAGGACCAATCCTCGCTGAGGCAGGCAAACCTTAACTTTCGGTTACGTGCCAAATCAGTCGAAATTGGGTCCGCACCTGAGGAGTCTTAGAACACTGGATTCTTCGAAGCGCTGGTTACACCAATTAGCCTCCGCCAACCATTCCGATTCAGACGAACCCGCTCTCCCGTGGAAAGGAGAACCCAGCCTTCCGCCAGTCCGTCCCGGTGAATCTCGCGCACGTGGTCGAGGTTTACGATCGCCGACCGGTGCAAGCGAATGAACTTCTTCGGGTCCAATTTCGTTTCAAGCGCCCGAATACTCTCCCGCAACAGGTGCCGCTTGCCGCCAGCGTGCAAACACACGTAGTAATCAGCGGCCTCGATCCACTCGATGTCACTCACCGACACGACCGAAGCGGTGTTTCCACTTCTAGTCAAAAATCGTTGGGGCCATTCCGAGTGAGACGCTACCTGCCGTAATGCTTCCACAGCGGAAGAGATTTGCTCACGCGCAGCCAGCGCTTCTTCCAACTGCACTCTTTCCTTGACTCTGGCCAAGGTCCGCGCAAGCCGGTTTCTCTCAATCGGCTTTACCAAGTAGTCCAGGGCATGCACCTCGAACGCGTTCACCGCATGTTCGTTGTGAGCAGTCACAAACACCGTGATCGGCATATTGGTTGGCCCGATCTCTTCGATTACCTCGAAACCATTTCTGCCCGGCATTTGAATATCAAGAAAAAGCAGATCCGTTTGGGCCGCCTTCAGCGATTTCACGACTTCGCTGCCGTTTCGGCACTCGGCAACAATGTCAATGTCCGGATCCGGTGCGAGGAGCATCTTGAGACGCTCGCGGGCCAGTGGTTCATCATCGGCGATCAGCGTTCTCAAGGTCATGAAGTCGCCTTCTCATACGGGATCGTAATCGAGACTTGAAACCCGCCCGACTCTGGTTGGAACGCACGGAACTCGTAATCATTCTGATAGAAATGCGCCAATCGTTCCTTCGTGTTGCTGAGGCCAAGCCCAAAGCCATTTCCGGACCTTCCATTCGTTCCCGGACCGTTGTCACGCACTTGCAAGCACATGCGAGTTCCAACCCGCTGGGCGGACGTTTCGATCCAGCCACTGTCTTCGCAGTGCGCGATTCCGTGCCGAATCGCGTTTTCGACGATGGGTTGCAATAAGAAACAGGGCACCAGGCCATCGAGGGTGTTGGGGTCGAGATTGATGTCCACGCGAAGGCGGTCGGCAAAACGTACTTGCTCAATGGCCAAATAGCTCTCGAGGAGTTCCAACTCTTGCGCCAGCGGTACTTTGCTAGGAGTGTTCCTCTTCAGGACCAGCTTCAGGACGGTATTCAGGTGCTCCAGCGTTTCGAGAGCTTGCTCTCTGCGGCCAACTTCGACCAACGTGGTGACTGCGTTGAGAGTGTTGAAGAGAAAGTGCGGCTCGAGTTGCATCTGCAGGGCTCGCAAGCGAGCGCTCGACAATTGCTGCTCTAATTCCAAAGAGCGCATCGAATCGCGCTGCGCCACCAATTGAGCATTCACCGCGGCACAGGCGAGCCAGCACAGACCGTACATTAGAAGACAACTGCCGAAGCGCGGAAAGCAGAAGAAATCCAAGCCTCGATACTCCGCCTTCACTACTTCCGGACCGAGTCTGATGATCAACTGAGTCGCCCCTTGCAGCAAGCCAAGATGAAGCGTCACGACTCCGACGGCAATCAGTGGATGCACAACCAGAGTGCGCAACGAAACTCTCAGTGCAGATGGCCAACGACTGGTCGATCGCCACAGCAGATAGACGACAAGGGCCCACCAAAACCAAAGAGCGCAGCCGTAAGCGAGCGAGAATCCCCACGAGAGAAAGGACTGGATGCCTCTCGCTCGAGCATGGCACTCGATTGCGGTAGCCACGGCGAGGATCGCGGCTATGGCAAGGGGAATCATTCTGGCCCGCGGCAAGAGTTCATCGCATGGCCTTTTGGCATGCACCAAGGCTCTCGATGGATTGTCGCAATCAGGAATGACGCACCCCTACCGGAACGCAGCTACGTTAATCGTACATCCAGCACATTGTTTGCCATAATAGTCCCTACTGGCTTTTTCGGCAGCGGCTCGCATGTGCGCGGCCTCGGCGTGCCACCCGAACTGATCCAACACCCGAGAATACGCCAGGTCTGCGGCGAAGTACTTCGGATTCTTCCGCCCGAGCGCATGATCGAGGATTGTGAGCCCGGTTTGCATATTTGCCGATGCGCTCTCAAAATCTCCAAACTGGGCGTATGCTTTGCCCAGCAACATGTGGTCCCAACCGGCGAGCCAATGTTGCTCGCCGCGGGATCGCTCGACCAGTTCCAACGCATGTTGATAGTCCGCTATAGCAGCGGGAGCATGGTGCTCAGCGAGAGCTAGCCATCCCTGAGTTTCAAAGAAAAAAGCCTTGTCATCGTCAATAAGATCGAGCGAGGCCTTCGCCTGGTTAGATGCCTTTCGCAAGTACCGGTGTGCTTCGCGGACTCGATTTCGAGCGAGAGCGAATTCCGCCATGCGGGTTAGGGATAGCGCGGTTCCCGTATGGTCCCCAATCCTGTGGCGCAAATGAAAAGCTTGTCGCCACATTGGCGCAGCAACCTCAAGTTGTCCCAACTCGCTATAGAATCCGGCGTAGTTTTCGAGGGCCGAAGCATAGTCCTCCGGGTGCTCGCGGTCGTGCTCGAGAACCTTCAGTGCATGCTCAAAAGCGATTTGCGCGTTGGCCAAATCTCCCGCTCCTTGGCAAGCAACTGCTAGAACGATGTACCCCCTGCCCAGCTCATTGCCAGTCACCTGGCCAGAATCGATGGCGGCTTTTGCAACTTTGGCCGCAGTCTCGAAATTTCCGCGGTTCTCTAGCACCAAAGCATCGTGAAGAGCCGTGTGTGGATTGAGCTGTCCCAGGGCCGGCATGCACAGCAGCCACAAAATAAGCAGGGTCCAATGCAGATCTCTCATGCCAATACTCTGGCGATGAATTGGTGGTCAAGCCACTGAAGATCCGACAACTGTGTGATTTCTGCAGGCAGGGTCCGGCTCTCTGCAGAGAGCTAGCCGCGCTGCGAGCGCTTGGTCGGGCATGCGGAACCTGGCCAGCGGATGGCACCCGATGACCCGCGCCCGGTCGCCACGCGTTCACTGATCGCCTGAGCCTAGGCCTTTAGGGCTAATCCTTGGCTGCGTTTCAAAGTGGCTCGGGAACACAGCTTCCGTCTCGCCCCGTCATCCGTCGATGAATCGAACCATGGCGCTAAGGAACCATTGAACTTTAGGAGTCCGGCTTCTTGGCGACGATGAATTTCCACCTTAGAACGCTCGGTGTTTCCCACTGGCTGCGCGAGTTCGTCAAGCTCCCCTTGCATACCCAAGGAAGAGGATGTACCGTAGTCTCGGTTACCGAGATCAGCGAGGAAATGGACATGAGCAAACCTTCCGACTTGGTCCAGGGAACGCTGGACATGTTGTTGCTGAAAATTCTTGCCCTCGAGCCGATGCACGGATTCGCTGTCTGCCAGCGATTGAAACAGGTGTCCGGTGACATTTTGCAGGTCAGCGATGGATCGTTGTATCCAGCTTTGCACAAGTTGGAACAGGAGGGCTGGATTACCGCCCAATGGAAGAGGTCTGCAAACGGTCGCCGCGCGAAATACTATTCACTGACGCGGTTGGGTCGGCGAAAACTCGAACAAGAAGCCGACCAGTGGGGCAGGTTGTCGAACGCAATCACGCATGTGGTGAGGCTCAGAGAGGCGTGAGCACCGCGAGCGCCAAAGGAGGCGGAGATGAGACCGGAACATTGGCTATACACGATTCCTCTGCGGTTGCGGTCGCTATTTCGTCGAACTGACGCTGACCAGGAACTGGACGAGGAGCTGCGGGATCACGTTCGGCGAAAGACCGAGCAATACGTCGCCAACGGTATGGCGTTCGGGGAAGCGCGGCGCGTGGCTCTGCTCGAAATGGGCGGAATCGAGCAAACCAAAGAGAAGTGCCGCGAAACTCGCCGAGTAAATTGGATTCATGATTTTGTCCAGGACCTGCGCTATGGCTTCCGCATGCTGCGTCAGTCCCCTGGCTTCACGGCCGTCGCGATCGTCACGCTCTCCTTGGGCATCGGTGCGAACACGGCCATTTTCAGCATCGTGGATGCGGTGCTCTTGCAAACGTTTCCCTATCCCGATCCTGATGAACTCGTTCTGATCTTCGATGTTCCATCAGATCAGCCGGACGCGGTATCAGGTATTTCCTACCGGGACTTCACCCTGTGCCGCGAGCAGAACCGCGTGTTTAGCGAGATGGCGGGAAATTCGTTTCACGATCTCACCCTGACCGGAGCAGGCGAACCCTCCATTCTGAACACCGCAGACGTGACACCGCAGATATTTGCTTTGCTACGTGCAAACCCGCTGGTGGGCCGCACATTGCTGCCAGAGGATGGCAAGCAAGGCGCGGCATCCGTGGCGCTTATTAGCGAAAATCTTTGGCACAGCCGCTTCGGTTCCTCTCCAGCGGTCATTGGCCAGTCCATCACCCTGGATATGCGGCCGTTCACCGTTGTCGGAGTACTGCCGGCGAGCTTTCGCTATCCTGACGGTGCTCCCCGGCAGGACGTGTGGATTTCTGTCGCCCAGGACCCATTGTTTGGACCTCGACTGTCTCAGCCCGGCTCACGTGTGCTAGCCGGGATCGGCCGGCTCAAGCCGGGCGTTTCTCTGGGGCAAGCTCAGGCCGAGATGAACGCCCTGGGCACGCGTCTGGCGAAGGAGTTTCCCGCAGAAGATGCAGGATTGACGATCCGTATTGAGCCCTATCGACAGTTTGTTGTCGGAGACGTGAAGTCACCGCTGCTGATTCTCCTCGGCGTGGTTGGCCTGGTGCTATTGATCGCCTGCGCCAATATTGCGAACCTGCTTCTTTCGCGCGCCACTTCTCGCGGAAGAGAAATTGCTGTGCGAATCGCACTTGGCGCAGGGCGTGCCCGCATTGTCCGGCAATTGCTGACGGAGAGCGCTTTGCTGGGATTGCTGGGCGGCGTTGCTGGTGTGCTGCTGGCGGCCTGTTGTGTCTGGAGTCTCCGGCCTTTCTTGCCTTCCCAAATCGTCCTGATCAATCCGATTCATGTTGGACGCCCGGTTCTGGCGTTCGCGCTGTTGTTGTCTCTCGCTGCCGCGCTCGCATTTGGCCTAGCCCCGGCACTCCTCGCAACTCTGTCCAACTTGGCGGCGAACATCAAAGAAGGCAGAGAACGCAGTGGTCAGCGTAGCGGCCAACATGTGCGGAGTTTCTTGGCGATCGCGGAAATTTCGCTGGCCATGGTGCTTTTGGTCTGTGGCGGCTTGCTCATCCGCAGCTTTGCGCTGGTTACCTCGGTCGATTCAGGTTTCGATTCAAGAGACGTGACCGAGGCCGAGGTTTCGCTGCCGCAGTTCCAATATACGACACCACAGCAATGGACGGCCTTCTCTAATGAGTTGCTGATGCGCCTCCATGCCCAACCGGGCTTGCGAGATTCCGCTCTGGCGGCTCCGCTGCCGATGGACCGCCAAGGCGAAGCCACCATCACCTTCAGCATCGTAGGAGACCCTCCGCTTTCTCCCGGCCAATCCCCGACGGCCGATTACGCAACGGTGAGTCCCGATTATTTTCGCATGATGCGAATTCCCTTGTTGCGGGGCCGTTTTTTCTCCGACCAGGATTCCCCATCCAATCCGAAAGTAGCGATTATCAGCGAAGCGCTGGTGCGGCGCTATTTCCCGAACCAGGATCCGCTGGGAAGACAAATGACATTTGGGTTTCCGCCGAACAGCCATGTGTCGCGAGAAATCGTCGGTATTGTCGGCGACATACGGGATGTGGCGCTCAGCCGGAAACCCGGACCGATGATGTATGTGCCCTTCGCTCAGGCGCCCCTTTATGGAGGTGAGGTCGTTGTTAGAAGCTCCCTGAGTCCAGCAAGCGTGGCCGCCGGCATTCGCCGGGCGGTCGGCTCGATTGATAAGAACCTGCCGGTAACGGATATCCAAGCTTTGGAGGATGCGCTCGGCCAATCGATTTCACAAGAGCGATTTCGCACTTTCCTGGCGGGATCCTTCAGCGCGATCGCGCTGGTGCTGGCGGCGGTCGGAATCTTTGGTGTGGTCTCATATTCGACCTCGCAGCGCATGCACGAAATCGGAATTCGCCTCGCGCTCGGCGCGGGTCGGCGCGAAATATTGCGGTTGATCTTGGGGCAAGGAATGAAACTTGCTCTGTTCGGCTTGGGTATCGGCGTGGTTGCGGCGTTTCTGCTCACGCGCCTCATGTCCAGCCTGCTTTATAGCGTCTCCGCAACAGATCCTGTGACTTTCGCTTCCGTGACAGTCATTCTGCTCACCGTTGCGCTGACTGCCTGTTACATCCCTGCTCGCCGCGCCACGCGCGTCGATCCTATGGTTGCCCTAAGGTACGAATAGTTCGTCCGTTCGCCCGAAGCAATGGACCGCTTCGATGGTTTTCTTCAGTCGAGACCTCATCGCTCCATCACCGGAATTTCTGGCCAGGGTTAAAGGATGAAGGCCATCTGCAAATGATCTTTAACTTAGTAGCCATCAGATCCCTCTAGCCGAGCAGCGACAGCTGTTCGGAGCAGATAGTAACCAGTAGCCGGCTGCCGTTTACCGGCCCCGAAGGGACCGCGGACAACGCTTCCCGTACCTTCCCTCGCCGATTCTGGAACAGTTGCCAACAACCGACCGGAATCGTTGGAGGAACTGGAGTGACCGACGCCTAGTGCAATACGATTGATCCCACACGCTCGTTGGGGCCGAGACAGGAGACACCGTGGGGATGCTGATACAGGACGTGCGCTATGGCCTTCGCTGGCTGCGCAAGTCGCCCGGGTTTGCGGCCGTAGCCATCATCACCCTGGCACTCGGCGTCGGCGCGACCACAGCGATTTTTACGCTGATGCAGCAAGTGATGTTGCGGTCGCTGCCGGTCGCGCAGCCCGGTCAGCTTTGGCGCATTGGTGACACGGCCCACTGCTGCTACTCGGACGGATATTCCCAGGCGGGCGGCAGCAACGGAATGCCCCAGAACGACTGGAATTTCTTCTCCTGGCAGGCGTACAAACTTTTTCGCGCCAGCACTCCCGCGTTCCAGCAACTGGCTGCCTTCCAGATCGGTGAGGCTAACGCCCACCTGCGGATCCGGCGTGCCGATTCCCTAGCTCTTCTCGCAACCGCGAACGGCGAGTACGTCTCGGGCAATTTCTTCGAGACGTTCGGCATTTCGGAGTGGCGGGGGCGTCTTTTCACCGATGCAGACGACCGGGAAGGTGCACCGCCGGTCGCAGTAATGAGCTTCCACGCCTGGCAAGGAAAATACGGCTCCGATCCGTCCGTGGTCGGAGCGACATACGATCTCAACGGTCATCCCTTCACAATCATCGGCATCGCGCCGCCGGGCTTCTTCGGAGCGAAGATTGCCGACTCGGATATGCCCGATTTTTGGCTACCGCTGACGACGGAGCCGTTGATTGCCGGAACGACTTCGCGCCTCAGGGATCCGCGGCTGGCTTGGCTCGATCTGATCGGGCGCGTTCGTCCAGGAACCAATCCGAGAACTCTGGAGGCGCAACTCCAGGTGGAACTGCACCAGTGGCTTGCCAGCCATCTGCCAGATATGACCTTGCAGGAAAAGACGCTCTGGGAGAAGCAGACGCTGCGTGTGACTCCGGGCGGCGCAGGCGTTTCCCTCATACGCGAGAACTACGCGGAGAGTCTATGGCTGCTGCTGATGGCCTCTCTTTGTGTGTTGTTGGTGGCTTGTGCCAACCTGGCAAACCTGTTGCTGGCGCGCGGCCTGAAAGAGCAGCCCGAAACGGCACTCCGCGCTGCGCTGGGTGCATCGCACGGGCAGTTAGTTTGCCAGGCGCTGGCTCAGAGCCTCACGCTCAGCGTGTTCGGTGCCGCCGCGGGCATCGCGGTTGCGTATGTGGGTGCCCGGCTTATCCTGCACCTTGCTCTCAACGGGCCCCACACTTGGGTTCCGGTGGACCCCGTGCCCTCGGCTCCCGTGTTGCTTTTCGCGTTGGGAATTTCGGTAATCACCGGAGTCGTCTTCGGCATTGCCCCTGCATGGATGAGCTCGCACGCCGAGCCGATCGAGGCACTGCGCGGAGTGAATCGCTCCATGGGAGGCCACCGCCACTGGGCCCAGAAGACGCTGGTGATCGTGCAGACGGCTGTGTCGGTGGTATTGCTAAGCTCGGCTGCGATGCTCGGGCAGAGCCTACACAATCTGGAGCACCAGAACTTCGGATTCGAGACCAGCGGTCGCTATGTGGTCTCCATCGATCCGAGGCTTTCCTACTATAAGCAGGAGCAACTCGTACCACTGTTCCGGGAAGTCGAGGACCATCTGCGCGCCGTTCCTGGTGTGCGTAAGGTCGGCGCCATACTCGAGGCGCCGCTGAGCGGCTGGGTTTGGCCTCATGATATCCGGGTTGAGGGCAAACCTGAGCCAGGTTCGGATGACGATGTCAATGCAGGTTGGACCCGGGTAACACCGCGATTCTTCGAAACGCTCGGAGACACCATCGTATTGGGACGGGCCATCACGGACGCGGACACCGTGGTTACGCGGCCAGTGGCCGTGGTGAACGAAGCCTTTGCGAAAAAGTTCTTTGGCACGGAGAACCCCATCGGGCAGCACTTCGGTCCCGCTCCGCAGGCGAACGGTGGAATGTACGAGATTGTCGGTGTCGCCTCTGACGTGGACTTCGGCAATGGCTCAGAACCGATGTATTTCCTTCCCGAAGCACAGAGCACACGCTTCGATGACCCAGAATCGGAAGAGCGCGAAGTGTCGTCGCATTACCTGTACCACGTTGTGGTCTGGGCGCCAGGAAATCCGCCGGGGTTAGGGTTGCAGGTAAAAAGGGCCCTTGCGGACGTAGACCCGAGTCTGCTGGTATACGGCGTGCAATCCTATGCCGAAGTCATCCACGGCGATTTTGCCCGACAGAACATGATCGCAACCCTAACCTGGCTGTTCGGAGCGGTCGGTCTTGTGCTTGGCGCTGTAGGCCTCTACGGCGTTACGGCGTATGGTGTGGAGCAGCGCACGGGCGAGATCGGCGTGCGCATGGCGCTGGGCGCGCACCGTGGTTTAGTCATGGCGATGGTGGTTGGGGAAGCTTTCTGGCATGTGGGCATCGGGTTGGCGCTGGGGATTCCCGCAGCGATCGGGGCGGGGTATCTGATGGCCGCCCAGCTCTTCGGCGTGACAGCCTGGGATCCGTTGATGCTGTTAGGTGCCGCGCTCTTGCTTGTGATTGCCGGTCTCATCGCTGCAGCCATTCCAGGACACCGAGCCACTCGAGTGGATCCCATGATCGCACTGCGGCACCAATGATCCTTCGCAGACGACGTGGAGCGGTTCGTCCGAAGGGCTCTGCACAATGCCCTGCTGACTGCTTGTGAATTCCTATCAGATCACGGCTCAACTGGAGAATATCAGCCGAAAGGGCCGCCGACGGTCCGCCCGTTCGATCGTGTGAAAAATACCTATCGCAAAATTCTCCCGGCTGGCCGATCATGGTCGGGTGATAATTGCGGTGGTGATTCCGATGGCCACGCTACGGGTTCCACGTTAGGTTCGCGCCATGTCCCAGTCTCCCAACCCAGCCACGCCGCCGGAGGTGGCGCCTCTGCTGGCGTTGGCTACTCAGTTTCTCCGGGCCGGTCGACCAGCCGATGCGATCGCACCGTTGCGCGACGCTGCGCGGTTGGAACCGTCTAATGCCATCATCCAACACGATCTCGGCCTCGCCTGCCTCGAGGTGGGCCGCGTACCGGATGCCGTCGCGGCATTGCAGGGGGCGGTCGCCAGCAACCCGTGCTACACCGATGCATATTTCCACCTGGGAATCGCCTTGGAGAAACTGGGCCACATCGGTGGGGCAATCGCTGCCTACGACCGCGCCACGAAGCTGCTCCCATCCTTGACCGAGGCGTGGTTCCGAGCCGGCGCTCTGCTCTACACACTAGGTCATCGCGATGGGGCGATCGGCTGTTTCCGCCGCGCGGCGGCGGGAGGTGGGACCAACTTTGGCCGCCTTGGCGAGGCGCGGGCGCTCTTGACTGAGGGTCGCAATCAGGAAGCCGAACAGGTGCTGCGACAGACGCTGGTGGCCGATCCGAGGAATGCCATGGCATATGATTCGCTGGGTGGTCTGCTTTCTGAGGGCGGCCGTTTCGACGAGGCCCGCGCCTGCTTCGAACGGGCGATCGCCCTCGCGCCGCTGCTGGCGGGAAGCTACTACGATTTGGTCCGGTGCCGCCCCGTCACGAGCGATGACAACGGTCTGCTTCAAGAGATGCAAGCCGCCCTGGCCACGCCGGGATTGGAAGTGGGG
>Ga0187783_10001197_pt1 | contig 19205 bp, 19 predicted proteins | sample 1015_SJ02_MP02_2_FD_132471 | JGI IMG/M metagenome (GOLD analysis project Ga0187783, IMG submission 132471) | Tropical peat soil microbial communities from peatlands in Department of Meta, Colombia - 1015_SJ02_MP02_20_MG | ecosystem: Environmental > Terrestrial > Soil > Wetlands > Peat | place...
CCGAGAAATTTTGCCGAAGCAAGTTTGGCGGGATAGAACGACGGCTTCCAGGCCGCATACGCCCACCCCGAAGTCCCCGCGTACACGGTGCCCATGGCTGGCTAGTTTAGCCGGAAAAAGGGCGCGCGTCGAAGCCGGATCACGCCGGGGTCTGGGGGGCCGATCGAAGTCGGAATCTTTCCGCAGGGGTTCGGTCCGTGGGCGGTCCTAGAACAGTTCGGGCTGGCCGCGCGAGTCGTCCCGGCGCTGGCCATGGTCGAAAGGCAATCCGAGATGCTTATAGGCGAGCCGAGTGGCCACGCGGCCGCGCGGCGTTCGGTCGAGCAGGCCGAGCTGCATGAGGTAGGGCTCGTAAATTTCCTCGATGGCATCTTCATCCTCGCTCAACGAGGCTGCGATCGTGCTCAGTCCCACCGGGCCGCCGGAGTACTTCTGGATGATGGTGAGCAGCAGATTGCGGTCGACATCGTCGAGTCCGTTTTCATCGACGGCCAGCATCTTGAGCGCATCGCGAGCGACAGAGAGCGTGATGTGTCCCTCGGCGCGCACTTGCGCGTAATCGCGAACGCGGCGCAGGAGGCGATTGGCCACGCGGGGCGTGCCGCGGCTGCGGCGCGCGATCTCGCTGGCGCCCTGTTCGTCGACCGCGATGCCCAGAATCTTTGCCGACCGCTCGACGATGCGCAGCAGGTCGGCCGCGGTGTAAAAGTCGAGCCGGTGCACGATGCCAAAGCGGGAACGCAGCGGCGCCATGATGAGCCCAGCGCGGGTGGTGGCCCCGACCAGCGTGAATCGATGGAGCTGATAGGGGTGGACGCGCGCGCCGGGCCCCGTGCCGATGATCAGATCGATGCGAAAATCCTCCATGGCCGGATAGAGAATTTCTTCAAGGGCAGCCTGCAAGCGATGAATTTCATCGAGAAAGAAAAAATCGCGCGGATCGAGTGAAGTGAGAATCGCGGTGAGGTCGCCTTTTTTCTCAAGTAGCGGTCCGGAGCTGATCTTGATGTGCGAGCTCATTTCGTTCGCCAGGATCTGCGCGAGAGTGGTTTTGCCGAGCCCCGGGGGGCCATAGAGGAGAACGTGGTCGAGGGCCTCGCCGCGCGCGCGCGCAGCCTGAACGGCGATTTGCAGATTTTCTTTTACGCGGTCCTGACCGATGTAGTCGTCAAAGGTCGCCGGACGGACGCTGGCTTCGAGGCCCGCGTCTTCGTCAAAGGCCCGCCCGGAAACGATGCGGTGGTGCTGATCAGTCATTGGTCAGCGGGGCGCTGCAAAATGCGCTATTCCTTCGCGGCGGCGCGAGCGCTCTTCTGCATGGCCGAGCTCCCCAGAATTTGCAACGAGTCGCGCAGCAGGCTCTCGAAGTCCGCTTCCCCGGCGCGGCGAGCCTTTTCGATCGCCCGCTCGACCGAGCGTTCATCGTAGCCGAGATTCACGAGCGCCGAGGCCACGTCTGACTCGAGTTGGGAACGCGTGGCCGGCCGGCCGGCTTCGGGCACGTCGATGGGGACCAGTTTGTCGCGCAATTCAACGACGATGCGCTCGGCGGTCTTGCGCCCTACGCCCGGAATGCGCACGAGCTGAGCAAGATCGCCCTTGCGAATGGCCGGAACCAGATCATCAATGGCCATGCCGGACAGAACTTTAAGCGCCAGCGACGGCCCGACCCCGGAAACGGAAATCAGCAGTTCGAAACAGTGTTTTTCACGCGCGGTAAGGAACCCGTACAGGGCGAGCGTGTCTTCGCGCACGTGCGTGTAGGTCAGCAAAGTGGTTTCCCCGTGCAGCGGGCCGAGTCCCGCATAGGTTGAAAGCGGGACCTGCACCTGGTAGCCCACGCCCTGCACCTCGAGCAGCAGCTGGCTGGGCCGTTTGTCGATCAGCTTGCCGCGCAGCGATCCAATCATGTCGAGCGATTATTCCCGAGCGCTCGGAGGGTGTCAAACCGAGCGGAGTGCATCTCCGCCCCTCTGCGCGGGCCAAGCGGATCTTCTCGAGGCGCGCATACGAAAATTCGTACACCTGCAGGGAGATTCGGGGCGGACAGTGTTCGCTGGTGGGAGGCAGGTGTTCGCAATCGGTGCAAGCCAGAATTTACGCGCGCAAGACAAAATTGTTACCCAGAATATTAATAATTTCGCTTTCTACGTACGGAGCAAGTCGTCTAATCGCTGGAGGGGGCAAATCGAAATCAAGGAGGGAATGAATCCCATGTCCCGCAGTCGAATCCACCATCTGCTTGTGGCGCTCGCCGTCTTGGCCCTGGTCGTACCCATGGCCGCGCGTGCCAACCCGAAAAAAGATCCCAAATCCGTCCACGCCAGCATGGACCTTCTGAGCGATGCCAGCTTGGGAGGCAAGCAAGTGAAGGCCGGCACCTACGAGGTCAGAGCCAACGAGGGAACCTTGACGCTCATGCGCGGAGGCAAGGTCATTGCCGAAGCGCCCATCGAGTGGAAAGCGGAATCCTCGAAGGCCGAGTATTCGTCGATCATCCTCGAGAGCGGAGCGATGAAGGAAGTTCACTTCAGCGGCGCGAATCGCTATGCACAAATCTCGAGCGGGTCGGCGGGTGCGGCCAGCGGACAACAGTAGAGCCCTGGTGAGACCACCAAGCGGGCGGCGTTTTTTTCCCCAAAGGCGTCGCCCGTTCTTCCCTGCCGTCGCCGATCCGCACAACCCGAGGATCAGCGCCCAACAAGTGCAACCCCGTGATTCCGGTGCGCACGGGATTTGAACCGACGGGAAGCTCGCGCCTCGCGCGAGCCGCAGGGCGAGGCTAGCGGCGGGAGCGGTCCTTTTGTACGGCCTCTTCGATCAGCGCATCGAGCTCGCCGCGCGTCAGGGTGATGCGCTCCGGGTCCGCGCCCGAGGTGACCAGGGACGGAGTGCCCGGGGCGGCCGAGGTTTGCGCCGCGTACCGCGCGCGTATGGCCAGCAGCTTGGCGACATCATCTCCGGAAAGCAGGACCTGCCTCCCAATCAGCTCCGTGGCCAGCGCGACCCGCGCAAAGTGCTCGGTCGTCTCCATACGAAAGAATGCGGTCAGCAGGTCCGGCCCGTAGGTGACCACGCCGTGATTGGCCAGCAGAATCGCATCATGGTTTTCTAGGAGCGGCTCGATCGATTGGGTCAACTCGGAGGTTCCCGGGGTGCCGTAGGGCGCCACGGGAATCGATCCCAGCGAGACGACCAGTTCCGCCAGCATAGCGCGGTTCAGGGGCAGCCCCGCCGCGGCGTAGGCCGTCGCCGTGGGCGGGTGGGCGTGACAAATCGCGTTCACGTCCGGACGCCGGCGATAAATCACCGTGTGCATGGGCATTTCGCTCGAAGGATTGCCGTCGCCGCTCACCTTCTTGCCGTCCAGATCGGTGACCACCAGGTTGGCAGGCGACATCATCCCCTTGCTGATCCCCGTCGGCGAGGTTAGGATGCACTGCGGCCCGAGGCGAACGGAGATATTGCCGTCGGTTGAAGCCACATAAAAACGCTCATGAAACCAGCGCCCCACCGCGCAGATGTCGCGGCGGTGTTCCTCTTCGGTCTTGAGCGCTCCGGGCGAAATGGAGTCAGGATGCAGTGGCCGCCTCCCTACCTATCAAGCATAGATGCCGCGCAGTTTTAGCGCGCGTGCTACGCGATCGATCGCCACAATGTAGGCGGCGATGCGATTGCTCACTCTGTGCGCTTCCGCGCAACGCACAACCTCATCGAAGCTGCGTTCCATCACGTCCTGCAGACGGTCGTTGACCTCCCGCTCGCGCCAGAAGAAGCCCTGGCGATCCTGCACCCACTCGAAGTAGCTGACCGTCACGCCGCCCGCATTGCCGAGAATATCAGGAATCACGAAGATTCCCTTGGCTTCGATGATCGGATCGGCGTGCGACGTGGTGGGGCCATTTGCTCCTTCGCAGAGGATCTTGCAATCGACGCGGTGGGCATTTTCCGTGGTGATCTGGTTCTCCGTCGCGGCGGGGACCAGAATGTCACAGGGACGGAAAAGGACTTCGTGCGCGCTCATCTTTTCGCCCCCGCCGGGAAAATCGGGCAAAGGCTGGTGCTGCCCGTATACCCAGTCGACAAGCTTGGGGATGTCGAAGCCCTTCTCGTTGTAGAGTCCGCCGTGAATGTCGGCGACGCCGGTGATCCTGTAGCCCGCTTCGTACATCAGTTGTGCCGATTGCGATCCAACGTTGCCGAATCCTTGGACGATCACGCGGCAGTTCTGCCGGTACATGCCCAATTTGCGAATGGCTTTGTCACAACAGATCATCAGGCCGCGGCCCGTCGCTTCGCGCCGCCCTTGCGAGCCGCCAAGGTCGAGCGGCTTGCCGGTCACGACCGCGGTCGTGGCCTGGTGCACGTGCATGGCGTAGGTGTCCATGACCCAGGCCATGGTCTGGTCATTCGTACCGAGATCGGGGGCCGGAACATCGCGCTCGGGACCAAGCCACTCGCTCAGTTCAGCCGTATAACGGCGGGTGATGCGTTCCAGTTCGCCGCGCGAAAGCTTCGTCGGATCGCAAATCACGCCGCCTTTGGCCCCGCCAAACGGGATGTTCACCACCGCACATTTCCAGGTCATCCAGGCGGCCAGGGCGCGCACTTCATCCAGGCTCACATTCGGCGCAAAGCGAATTCCACCCTTTCCCGGGCCGCGCACGGCCGAATGCAGGACGCGGTAGCCGACGAACACTTCGAGATGACCGCTATCGAGCGCGACGGGAACATATACGGTGATTTCCTTGCTCGGATACTTCAAGTAACGGTAGACGCCGTCTTCCAGGCCGAGTTTCTCTGCCGCGGTTTCAAAGCGGGCTTCCGCAGACTGATAGACGTTCAGCTCATCCTGCGCAACCGCCGGCATGGACCTCCTCCAATCTTGCGAGCTGTTCGGCACTGCGCGCGAGTATTCCCTGTTCGTCTCACCGGATCGACGGGTCGCATGCGCAGGAGGCCGGACGGCGCCGGTCAGTATACGAAGGCGGGAGGAGACGCGCAAGAAACGGATCCTTGGTCGGGGGGGCCGGTCGCCTCGGCCGTTCGAGGCCCCGGCCGAGGCAGTTCAGCTTGCCGCGGCGGCGGGCAGTCGTCCAAAGCGGCGCTCGCGGCCGAGATAATCGTCGACCGCTTCCGCCAGGTCCTTGGCGCCGAAATCGGGCCACATCCGCGGCGTGAAAAACAGCTCGGCGTACGCGCATTCCCAAAGCATGAAATCGCTCAGTCGGTGTTCCCCGCCCGTGCGGATCAGAAGGTCGACGTCAGGTGCCGGACCTTCGCCGTTGGTGACCTCCCCAAGCCTGCGCGCAAATTCGCGCTCGGAAACTTCCAGGCTGGAAAGCATCCAGCAGGCAGCGCGCAGGATGGCCTCGCGGGAGGAATAGTCGAGGGCGATGCGCAGATCGAGCTGGCACCCAGAGGCCGTGGTGCGTTCGGCAGCCCGGATGGCCTCGAGTAGCGTCGGCGGAATGCGGTCGCGCCGACCGATGACATGAATGCGCACGCCCTGGGCCGCGCAGGAGCCGGCTTCCGCACGCAGGAATTCTTCGAGCAGATTCAGAAGCGAAACGACTTCGCTTGCCGGACGCTCCCAGTTATTGGAGGAGAATGCGTAGAGCGTCAGGGTCCCGATTCCGAGCAAGGGAGCTGCACGCACCACATCGCGAACGGCGGAAACGCCCGCGCGGTGACCTTCCGAGCGGGGCAGCCCGCGTGAGGAAGCCCAGCGTCCATTGCCGTCGAGCAGGATAGCCACATGCAGTTTGGAGTCCGCGACAACACTCAAAGTACTTCTAGTCATAAAGTTTAAGGCCGGAACCGGGCTGTCCTTTCTTGTCGTGCCACTCGCGTTTCGCGTTGGTTTCGCGCGATGAATGCTACCGCTCACGCGTTGCGCGAATTAGGGCCTCCATGTGATCCAAATATTTTTCGAGCGCGCCCCGGCCGGAAGCGGTCAGCCGGTATTCCGTCTTGGGCAAGCGGTTGGCAAACGATTTTGTGCAAGCGATGTAACCGGCGTCTTCGAGCTTGCGGGCGTGCACGCTCAGATTGCCGTCGCTCGCGCCGAGCAGCTGCTTGAGCTCACTGAAGGTCAGCGATTCGTTCACGGCAAGCGCGCTCACGATGGCCAGGCGCGTGCGTTCGTGAATGAGCCGATCGAGGGTGGCCGCCGGAGCCTCGGGATGAGCGGGCGCTCCGGCGCGCTTTGTCTTTTCCTCCCGCTGCACGCGGGCCATGTTCGATTTAGCCGCCATACTTGCTCGCAATCACCGCCCCAAAAAAGATATGAAATCCCCCGAAGCCCAGGGCGAGGAGAAGATTGCTCCATGTTGCCGGTGAAAACAGCGCCACCGTCCCGAGCACCATAAAACAAAGCCCCATGAGCGGCACGATGCGGATCGAGAAAGCGCCGCCGGTGACGACGGCCGTGCCGTACAGCAGCAGCCACATCCCGGCCACGCTGTTGAGCAGCCCTTCGCGCACGAGAACCAGGGTCAAAAGCGCTCCGACCAGAATCGGCGGCGCAAAGCTGTACACGAACCGACGGCCGGGACCGGAAAAGATCGCGGCGCCGGAGGCGCGCGCCTTGCTGAAGGTCGTCCAGGACGCGATGCCCACCGCCACGATGGCTTCGCTGATCCAGGTGGTCAGCCAAGCGAAAGAAGACTCCTGGAAAGAGGCAATGGCCGCCGCTCCGAGGGCCGTGATACCCAGGGCCACGCCTCCCCAGCCGGGCACGGCGGTAAAGGAGCCGGCGCGCTCCATGGTTTCGCGAATGAAGCGTAGATTGTCGCGCGCGTGGTCGTCCAGGGCGACCGGCTGGCGCGGCTCAGACCGCAGGGGCTGCTCGTTGGGCATAACCACCTGAACCAGGATAGCCGCTTCGCTTCGTGTTTGTCAAGTACTTTGCACCGCAAAGATGGGTCCGGGCGCTTGTTCCCTGCGCTGCTCGCGGACTATGCTTGGGCGGTCCGATCGAGGAGGAGGATAGGAGATGAAAGCGACTGTGCGGATTCTGGCTGCCCTGCTGCTGCTCACACCTTCGGCCTTTGCGCAGAGTTCTCCATCGGAAAAGAACCCTGTTTCCGAGGCGGTGCGCAATATCGTTGCGCGAGAATCGAAAATTATCACTGCCGCGGCCGAGGAAATGCCCGCCGACAAGTACGGCTATCACCCCACGCCGGCGCAGATGACCTTCGGGCATTTGGTCATGCACATGGCGGGGTCGAACAATTTTCTCTGTTCCAAGATTTCCGGGATGCCGGCACCGGATGCCGACAAGCTGGCCGACACGGATCCCAAGGACAAGCTCGTCCAGGCACTCAAGTCGTCCTTCGACTTCTGCACGGAGGCGCTCGCCAAAATCGATGATTCCGTACTTGGCGAGCCGGTGACCTTGTTCGGCGGTCGAAACACGACGAAAGCTGCGGCCATGGTCGGCCTTACCGACGATTTCTACGATCATTACAGCGCGGCCGCCATGTATCTTCGTCTGAACGACCTGTTGCCGCCCACGGCGCAGAAGAAATAACCGGGTTCGCGAAGAAGGCTATTCTCGCCTGGCGTGGACGGGGTAACGGCCAGCGAGCCAGTTCCAGCGAATGTTGGCCAGATCGCCGAACATCCGCAAACTGTCGTGAAGCACGTGAACCTTGCTGGCCGGATCGTGCGCCCAGCGCACGGGTACTTCGACCACGCGCAGGCCATGCCGCCTGGCCAGAAACAGAATCTCCGGGTCGAAGCCAAAACCTTCAATGCGCTGCTGCTCGAAGACGACGCGCGAAGGCTCGCGCAGAAACGCTTTGAACCCGCACTGGGTGTCCTCGAACGGCAAGCCGGTGAACAGGCGCACCAGGCGGTTGAAAAGGATTCCGGCCATCTCGCGCCAGGGAGATTGGTGAACCAGGATCAGCGAGCGGTCCAGTGCGCGCGAGCCGATGGCCCCGTCGTTGCCCGCGGCGATCGCGGCAAGCAGCTTCTCGGATTCCTCGAGGGGGGAGGATAGGTCCGCATCGGTGAACAGGGCGACGCGCCCGCGGGCTTCGAGCATTCCGTGGCGAACGCTGTAGCCTTTGCCTCGATTGTCGCCGTTCTCGACCAGGCGCAGGCAAGCCATCTCGACCTTCCATTCCTCGACCACTCCCCTGGTTCGATCGGTTGAACCGTCGTCGACCACAATGATTTCGACCGCGCCTGAGGCGGGCCGGCCCGCGAAATAGTCGCGGATGTGGCCGAGTGCGTGAGGAAGACGCTTCTCTTCGTTGTAGGCCGGAATGATGATGGAGAGTTCGGGCGCTGCGCCGCTCATCTGCCCTGAGCCTGACTATCGTGCCATCCGTAGCGTCCTACGAGCGGCACGAATCGGCAAGCATACAGGGATTCCTGCGAGGTTTCACCATCGCGCTTGGTGATCCGCAGCAGCTCCTGGTACTCGGAGCGGCCGACGGGGACCACCAGACGCCCGCCATTGCCGAGTTGCTCGACCAGGGGCGGGGGCACGGACGGAGCAGCTGCGGTAACCAGAATTGCGTCGTAGGGTGCGGCCGAGGGCCAGCCCAGGGAGCCATCTCCCTGTTCGATGCACACATTTGTATAGCCCAGCCGCGCCATGCGTTCACGCGCCGAGGCGGCCAGGCTTGGTTGGGCCTCGACAGCCACGACTTCGCGCGCCAGAAGGGAGAGAACGGCCGCCTGGTAGCCGGAGCCGGCGCCGATCTCGAGCACACGTTCCCTGCCTTCGAGGCCAAGCGCCTCGGCCATGGCCGCAACCATGAAGGGCTGCGAGATGGTTTGGCCTTCGCCGATGGGGAGGGGCTCGTCCGTGTAGGCACTGGCGATCTGATCGGGGGGCACGAAGAGGTGTCGGGGGACCGATTCCATGGCCGCGAGCACCCGCGCGGATTGAATGCCGCGCTCGCGGATCTGCCGGCTAACCATAGTGCGGCGCGCGCTCTCAAAATCGGAGGTCGCGTGGCGGTCGCCGTTATCCATAGGAACACTACCTGGCGCCTCGATTCTGCGCTGGGCAGAGCTTCCTCCGCGGGCCGTATCTAGTTGCGAAACTATCACAGCCTGGCGGGCGGTTGCCACTCGGAGCGGGCTCGCCGCGCTCCGATTTGAGCCGAACCATGCGCAACGGGTTTGAAGACGACCGGGTCGGCGGGCCTTGGAGTCGGCCGGCGATCGGCTTCATCTGCCAGGCATGGCGTGAAGTTTGGTCACCGTCGCCCAGTTGCGGGTGGTGGCGCGAACGGCGAGGAGGCGTTCGATCGCCGCATTCGATAGCTTCGAGGTGCCGTACCCCTCCGGACAGTGGAGATAAATCTCGGTGCCGAGCCAGACGAACCGGTCAGGTCCGGCTTTGATCCCGGCCAACGCTGCGACCGCGCCTGGTTCAGGTGATTGCTCTAAGAACGTGACATGCAGCCTTTTCGGGTCGATTCCCTTCTCTGCGAGAAATGGGTTCCCGGCGAGGATGCTCGAGATCTCCGCCTGTGTTCTCACGATCACCGTGACAGGCAACCGCGTCTCGCCAGCGAGATTCTTTTCGAGAGCTTGCGCCCACTTTGCAGCCGTGCCGCCCGCGTCGAACACGACGTTGCCGCTCTGCAGATACGTGCGCGCATTCCTGAGCCGCAACTCCACGCAGATTTCGCGCACCCGCTCCATGCGCAACGTGTTTTGCCCTACGTTGACGCCCCGCAAAAGGGCCACGAAAACAGCCATCGCTCTTCCCAGGGGACATCCCGTCGACGGCCGAGTATCGCATATCGAGAGGCGAGGGTGCGGCTATAATGCGAAGCTGCAGTTGGGAGGAATTGTGAAGCTGACGGCCGCCATTCTCATCGGAGTTGCAGGTGCGGCGCTCGGGATTGCCGGCAGCGCGGACGCGCAGATCATACCGAAGCGGCCATCGCCGCTGCCCTCGCCACCGGCGGGAACGGGTGTGTGCGCGCCGGGAAAGTCGTGCGCGGAAATTGCGCCGATGGTGATTCAATCGGCGCTCGGTCCTTCGCCGCTTGAAGAGAACCTGCGCTACCTCACCGATACGATCGGTGGACGCGTCACCGGCTCGGCTGCGGCGGATAAGGCCGTGGGCTGGGCGGTCGAGGCGTTCCGCCATACGGGCGTCGACGAAGTGCTCACAGAAAAATTCACGGTTCCGGTCGGGTGGGCCGAGGGCCAGACGCACGCCGAAGTACTCTCGCCCGCACAATTTCGACTGCATCTTGTCTCGACTGGCTGGTCGCCGCCCACTCCGGAGGGCGGGTTGGAAGCGCAGGTGGTCGATGTGGGGAATGGCGAAGAGGCCGATTTTCAGAAGGCGGGGGGCGCGGTGAATGGCGCGATCGTGCTCCTGCACTCGAAAATCCTGGAAACCTACGGCGAGCTCAGTGCCGAGTACAACGTCGATCCGGTGATCATTGCGCTTGCCAAAAACGCCGGGGCCGCGGCAATTTTCTGGATGTCCACGCGAACCAACCTGCTGCTCTATCGGCACACGAGTTCGGGGGACGGCAACCTGGAAGCCTTGCCCCAGGCCATCGTCGCGCGTGAGGACGCCGAGCGCCTGGCGCGTTTCCTGGCCTCGGGACAAGCGGTGCGCGTGGCCTTCGACATGCCAAATCATGTGACCGGGCCGGTCGAATCCGAGAACGTCGTGGCCGAGATCCGCGGGCGCGAAAAACCGGACGAATTTGTGCTGCTGGGCGCGCATCTTGATTCCTGGGAACTCGGCACGGGCGCGCTCGATAACGGCTGCAATGCGGCCATGGTCATCGACGCCGCGCGCGTGCTGCACGCCTCAGGGAGCGTTCCGCGGCGGTCGATTCGTTTCGTGCTGTTTACCGGCGAGGAGCAAGGCATGCTAGGTTCCTGGGCTTATGCCCACGCGCATCGAGCGGAGCTCGATCACATGGTGGCTGCGGTGATCTTCGACAGCGGCGATGGGCGGGTGACCGGATACTCGCTCGGCGGCAGAGCGGACGCGCTGCCTGCCGTTCGCGAAGCGCTTGAACCGCTGCGGCAACTGGGGGTTACCGAATTCACGCTCGACGCCAACATGGATACGGACAACTTTGATTTTCTGCTCGAGGGCGTTCCGACGCTGGTAGCCAATCAGGAACCCGCCAATTACATGCTCAACTATCACGCGGCAAGCGACACCTTCGATAAGGTCGATGTCCGCGCACTCAAAAAACAGGTTGCCATCGCGGCCTTGACCGCTTACGCCCTGGCCGAGCGCGAGGAACGCATCGCCCCGCGCGAGTCGCGTGCCGAAGTCGAACAGCTGCTCAAGCGGACCGGTGTCGAGGACGAAATGAAGCTCGAGGGCTTGTGGAAGTCGTGGGAAGACGGCCAGCGCGGGCGCGAGGCAGGTCGTCCGTAGCCCAGCATTCGCCCGCGAGTCGGCGGTTCGCCCCCGCGGGCCAAGTTTACAGAAATCGTACAAGTCCGCTGGGCCCCCCATCGCTTGCCGAGCTAAGATCCCGCGCTGGCTTCGTTTCCCGGGTCCGCCCTCTCGAGCGCCCGGAGGTATACTCCGTGGAGACTTAACGTTGGAAGCTGGGCACAACAGAATCTCTCGATCGCCCAAGGTGCCATGCCTCGGGAGGCGCGCCTGGCGAATGTATGGAGGCCAGCCATGAGAGAGGCGAAACGGTGCGCGGGTTGTAGCGATTCTGGACAACCTGGGTGCGATCGCCGTGGCCATTACCAGCCCAGCCTCGCCTTCAAGTACTGAAAGGACACCCGCCGGCGGGCGGTTTTCGGCGCGCTGCGCGGCTCACGTATAATGGCCTAGCGTTGGTCGCCTTACCTCAGGGCACGGGGCGGAAATCTTCGAATATGGCTCGGGAAACGCAGGGAAAGCGCGTCCTAGCCATCGATTACGGCCGGCGAAGAATTGGGCTTGCGCTCTCCGATGAATTAGGCGTCACGGCTCGACCGCTGGCGACGATCGTGCGCGTCAACCGGGAAAGTGACTTTCGGCGCCTCCGGCAGATTTGCCGGGAGTATGCCGTGAGGTACATTATCGTGGGTCATCCGCTGCGCTTGGATGGCGAAGCGGGAGAAATGGCCGGGGAAGCGGCGCGGTTTGCAAGGAAGTTAAGCAAGGAGACTGGCATCGAGACCGAGTTGATCGACGAGCGATTGAGCTCTTGGGAGGCGGAGCAGACGATGGGCGAAGCTCAATCCGGGCGCGCCGGAAAGCCCTCGCCGCTCGACGAGATCGCCGCAGCGATTCTCCTGCGCGATTATCTCGATCGAAGAAAAAAATGATTCCCGTCATTCGCCAACGCGCAAGGATTCGCCGATGATGCGACGCCTCGGGCTGCTGGCTTTGCTAGCCATCGCGGCAGCGGGCGCTGCGGCGGGTTGGCTTGACATCCAGCTCGATAAGCCCTATCGGGGCCACCGGCCGCCCGAAGTGTACGTCGATATCCCGCGCGGCACTTCGCGCTGGGGAATTTCAGCCATCCTCGCGCACAGCGACGTGATCCGCAATCGGCTGGCGTTTCTGCTGTTCAGCGAATGGCACTTCCGTGCGCGGATGCAGGCCGGAGAGTATCTGATCGACGGCCCCATCAACTCGCGCGATATTTTCTGGAAGATTGCCAGGGGTCAGATCTTCGTCCACGTCGTCACGATCCCGGAAGGTTGGACGATGTACGACATCGCCGATGAGCTCGACCGTCAGAACATTTGCCGTCGCGCCGACTTCTTGATTGCCGCACGTGACACGTCGATGATTTCCGGCATCGCTCCGCACGCGCAGAGCCTGGAGGGCTTCCTGTTTCCCTCCACGTACGAGTTTACGCTCCACACGTCGTGTGAACAGGTGACCAGCAAAATGGTCGAGAATTTCCGCGCGGTCTGGGAAACGCTGGATCCGGCCCGTTCCGACCCCTTTCCGCAGGGGTTGACCCTCGAGGAGGTTGTCACCGTCGCCTCGCTGGTTGAGAGAGAGACTCCGAACCCGAGCGAGCGCCCCCTGGTTGCCGGGGTCTTCTACAATCGCCTGCGGCTCGGCTACCGATTGCAATGTGATCCAACAGTTGAGTATGCTCTCGCCTTGCAAGGAAGGTTCGAGCGAAATGTGCGGCCCGCCGATTTGCGAGACGATTCGCCGTACAATACCTATGAGCATCGCGGGCTGCCGCCTGGGCCGATCGCCAATCCGGGCGAGGGGTCGCTAAAGGCCGCTCTTTCACCTGCGGTGACCGATTACATGTATTTCGTTGCCAACGCGCAGGGCGGGCATTTCTTCAGCCGGACGCTCGCCGAACACAATCGGCACGTCGATCACTTGCGACGCGTGCTGGCGCACCAGTCGGCCGACCCGCACCCCCGAAAAACAGACGATTGAGGCGTTTCGTGAGTTCCCCCAAGACCGGACCGCAGCCCGACGAACCTGCTACGAAGAAGGCCCTCATCGTGAAAATCGCGCGCGGGCTGGGAAAGCCGCGATTCACGCCCGCTGAAGTCGAACAGATCCGCCGGCAGATGATCGCCCAGATGGGCGAGGCGGGGAAGACGGCGCCCGATTACATCGTCAGCGTGCTGAAAGAGGCCGGGCTGCGCGTCGTTTGGTCCACGCGATCAGATAGCGAGGATCGCTACGAGGAGGAGTTTTCCGACCTGCTCCACTTTTCGAATCTGGAAGAGGCCGAGATGTGTCTGGTGCGCCTCGACGAGCTGCTGCGAAAATTTGTGACCGAAGGTGAAAATGCCGAGGCGGAGCGCGTCCGCGAAGTCGCGCGTCTCGGGCGGCGCCGGGCGGACATGATCGCGCACAATCACAAGGTCGAAGAGGCAAAGCGCGAGGAGAAAGCCGAGATCGCGCGCTGGTTTGCGATCTGGCTGGAGACCCCCGATGCGTTCTTCGACTGGCTCGAAGTTCGCAAAAAGTCGCCGGAATTCCTACGCAAGTTTTCGGCGGCGGCAAACGGCGACGAACAGCTCTAGCCGAGGACCTTTCGGCGCTTCGCTTGTCTCTCCGTGACTCCGAGCCCCGACTTGGTTTTGAGGGCACCTTCGTTTGAAATGGGAGGCTTCGAGAAATTCATGCCGGCCTACGTCCTCGAAATTGAGCCGCTCGACCTCGGTCCCGACGTTCGCGCCATCGGCCTCGAACTGGCAGAAGCAGATGAGAATCGCGAGCCTGTGCGCGGCACGGACGCGGCGAAAATCTGGAGTCGCGTCTTGCGGGCGACGGCCGCTTCCGAATCCTGGGCCCTCGACTTCTTCAGCCATTTGGATCGCGTTCGCGATTTCTGCGATCGCCACGGCATCAGCTACCGCGAGACGAATCATAAATCCATGGTCATTCCGGCCCCGGAGGCTTCGGCGCTCGAGGGCCTGCTCGCTCGATTCCAGAACGAAACGTTCGGCGCACGCGCCGGCGCGGCCGTTGCCACGGTCGACGCGGAAGTCGAAGGAGAACTAGCTCGCCGAGGCGTCGATGCCTATCACACCGCCTTTCCCAAATACTATTTCTGCGCAGTGTGCGATTTCGAGGACGGCTCGCTCGTGCTGTTGAGCGAAAAATTGTGGGCCGGTGAAGTCATTCGCCGAGTGCGTTCCGCTCTGAACGGCATGGACGTCGAAGTTCAGCTTCCCTCGTGAGCTTCTGAGCCGAGACTGTGCTCGGCCCCCCGCCCGGAGGTGCCTGGCAACCCCCGTCAATTTACGTCGATTTTCTTGCCCGAGATTGTCCATCGCTCATCAGGCCACATTGGTCCGTGGGATCGGCCGCAAGCTCGGCCAGCGAACAAAAGATGAAATGGGACCACCGACCTAGATGGCCGGGCTAGATCCTGTTAAGTATGTAGCAGCAGTAACTTACAGGCCGCCCGGGTCTCGGGTTTCGCGCATCTGACCGCTCTGAAGGCTTCAAGAACGCGCACCCGGGGCCGGCAGTACGTTTGTACCATTTCCCTCGCCGAAAGTCCTAGTACACTGATGGTAGGAATTGACACGGGCTGCCCACTCCTTTGAGTTGGGAGCAGCGCGCGGGAGAAAATGCTCCCCTTCGCAACAACTGTTAGCGTATCCAGAGAAGCTGCGGCCCCCAACGCTCGGGCTTTTGTCCGCAGCTTCAATGTGCTGCTTAAGTTCGCAAGACTCTACGGATTGGCCCACAACAGATGCGCGGCTCAGTTCGAATCAACCTGGGCTGAACTGCAGCAGTGCCTGGGGGTTTCACGTGAAACAGGCCTGCTCCTCGGAGCCTCCGGATCCCAGCTTCTCCTCGACGGCGAGCCTCTCGAATCGACTCCCGCCGAACGCAGCTTTGCTGACCTTTTGAACGCGGCCGGTGTGGCCAGCATCGGATTTACCCGTTACGTGCATCGCGATGAGTTCGAGAAACTGGTCCGCACGTTCATGGAGACGGGGCCGAAGGCCGGGACTCTCGCAGAACGCCTCGAGAAATACTTCGGGCCGCATGACAGGGCAGGCATTCGTGTGAACGAAATTCGCTTCGTCGCCGAAGACCCATCGTTTTCTGAGGGCCGTCTTGCTGCCCAACTCACGGCAAAAACCCTAGGAGCCGAGGTCGTCCAGATCGAGGACTGGTTTCGCAGTCCCGAAAAGATGATCGAGCTCATCGCAGCTGCCGAAGGACTACACAGCGGCTCTGGGGGCGGAGCGGGAACCGGCGGCTCTTCGAGCGCATCGGTAACCGACTGGCCGATGTCGTTCGAGGGCTCCGCGGCGGGGTCGAGCGGCGGCACCGGCCAAGGATCAGGCGCCACGACCGGTCAGGGATCAGGCGGCGGCACCGGCCAAGGATCAGGCGCCACGACCGGTCAGGGATCAAGCGGCGGCGCGGGCCAAGGATCAGGCGCCACGACCGGCCAGGGATCAAGCGGCGGCGCGGGCCAAGGATCAGGTGCCACGACCGGCCAGGGATCAAGCGGCGGCGCGGGCCAAGGATCAGGCGCCACGACCGGCCAGGGATCAAGCGGCGGCGCGGGCCAAGGATCAGGCGCCACGACCGGCCAGGGATCGGGAGCCAAGAGCGGTAATGGATCAGGTGCCACAGCGGCTGTTTCAGGCGATGGCCGGGGCGGCGCTGCAGGGTCCAGCGAAGCCCAGCCAGTTCTGGAGTCCGACCTGATCCGCTTGCTCCGACTCATCTCCCGGTTCGGCGAAGCAACACATTCGAATAACATCGGCAAGCTCGACCAGCAAACCTGGCAGCGGCAGCTGGCCACCCTTCCGAACAATGCACAGTCCCTCCTACGTCAGGCGCTAGCGAGCATCGCCGTCAAAAAACCAGGCGCCAAGGTGGATGAAGCGATGCTGCTGCAGCTGGCCGAAGACCTGGCCATTCGTTTCGCTCTCGACCGGTTCGAGCGCGGCGAAGTTCGCGTCAATGTGGTGCGCCAGATGTTCGAACGGATGGGTCACGAACTCGAGACGCTTCGGAAACTGCTGACCGCCCGCGAGGAAAAGATGGCCAAGGCCGGGCTGTCGGTCGAGTCGCATGCGGACCTGCTCGATCGTCAGTTCTGGGCGACCGTTCCCGAATCCGGGAAGCGGGCGGTATTGAATTCGCCCGAGGCTTGGTGCGTGCCGCCGCGTAACGTCCAGCAATATGTCGAAGAACTGCTCGGGAGGGGAGAAGCGGAAGCGGCTGGTGACATCCTTCTGAAATACGCAGGGTGCGTCCGCAATCGCGACCCGGAGGCCCGGAAGAAAGCGGCCATCGGTCTCGGGCAGCTCGCCACGCTGTACAGCAAAGCGGCGAGCCAGCGCTTGCAAGACGCTCTTGCGCAAATCGGACAGCAGATGGCCTCGGAGAGAGATCCCGAGCTGCAAACCTTGCTGAGCGCCGCTTTTATCCGGCTCAGCCAAGAATCCTCTACCCGCCGCTATTACCGAGCCATGCATCAGGCACTCGATTCGCTCGCCGATCTGGAAGAGCAGCGGCCAACGTGGGTGCAAAGCCTTCGCCCACGCACCGGAATCGAAAATAGGCTCCCCGAATTTATTGATGAGGCACTCAGCGCCGAGGGTCTACCCGATGGGTTCATCGGGCTACTGACGCGTCTGCCGGAAGCGTCGGCGGAGAATCTGGCCATCCGCCTAGCCCGCTCCGGGCGCCGCTCCGAACGAGAGGGAATCGTAGAAATCGCCGTAGCTCTCGGCGCGCCCTGCAAGCGGCACCTCAGCGAGACGCTGAAGACGGCGGCACCTGCCAAGGCTGCAACCGTCGTCGGCTTGCTAAGCCGGATTGACATTTCTGCCGTCAGGAACATTTTGCCCGCAAGATTGCGCGAAGGAGGACGCACCTTTCACGACGCCGTTGTGCGCCAGCTCTCGGTGGCTGGCGCTCGCGAGCGCGGCCAAGTCCTCAGCGATTCGCTCCAGGTATTCGACCCCGCCGTGGTTCCTCTGGCCCTCGATGAAATCGGCATGTGCGGAGATGCCGAGCTTGCCTCGAAGCTGATTCGGCTCGCCGAAGGCGAGCTGATGCCCGAGGCGCCAGCTTATTTTCGCGTTAAAGCGATCGAAGCGCTGGGTCGACTGCACGCGCCTGCTGCGATCGAGAATCTGCGCCACGTGGTGAAATCGAGAAAGACGTTCGGCTGGAGTTTCCCTGAGGAGATGCGCATTGCCGCGGCACAGGCGCTCATAAAGATCGACGCGGACTGGATGAGGGAGTTTCTTCCTCACTCGGGGCTCGATGCGGGCGTTTTGTCGTTTGCGCCGCTCGATCCCTTGCCGGACCGCGACGTAGTTCGCTCCCGCCGCCACCGCCGAGTGCGGCTGCCGCGCAGTGTCGCGGCAGTGATCACATCACCGCGCGGGAAGTATTCCTCCGGGATCAGCGTGCTCAGCCTCGAAGGCGGCCTGCTGAGCGGTGATCTTCAACTGGCCGTCGGCACGGAGGCCACCCTGAAAATCCCGGCAGGGATCCGCCCCATCAGCATGCAGGCCGTGGTCCGCTTTGTGCGCTCCCGGCAGGCAGGATTCGAAACGGTCGGCATGGGGCTCGAGGACCGAACCAGGCTGCGACGACTGCTCGTATCCTTGAGCGCGGTCAACCCTGAGCCATGCGAGAACAGCTTGTTGGACGAACGCTAGGTTTCGTTCTCACGCGATGGGCTGGACATCTCCTGCGTAGAAAGGCGCAGTCCCGTCCGTCGGGTCAATGCTAGGCGATTAGAGCGCGAGCCTCTGCTGCGCCAAATCGCGGAGTCGCTTCAGGTCGAAGACGAATCCGGATTCTACGGGAAGTCCATCAGAAGGCCGATGTATCGCGGCAGCTTCCGACGATGGGGCCGCTTACTTGCTTTCCCGCGGCACGGGGTGTGGATGCAGGAAAGGCTGCGAGAGCAAGACTTCACCGTACCTGCGGGTGAACCACTTACCGGGGCGGTGGCTTGCGGAATCGGTGGTTTTCCCGACTGGGCCGTCGACCGTGCCTGACGCGCCTGATTATTACTGAGGACAGGCCTGCGACTGCAGTTGCTGATAAATCGCATCGCAGTCTGAGCCGAGCGTCAAAAGACACATGATGGCCGCCGCTTCGGCGATGACCGACTCAGGGAAACAGCAATTACCGTTCACGCATTGTGCCAGGTGGGAGCAGCATGTGCCGTTGCAACATTTTCGTCCCGACCCGCAGTGACGGCCGCAGCCTCCACAGTTGTCCGCGTCGTGGGTAACATTGATGCATTTGGTCACCGCTTCGTACCCCACGAGTACCGTACAGCACTTCTGACCAACCGGGCACGGCCGCGCGGGACAGCCGCAAGAATCGTCCGTCTGTGCGATGCATCTGCCGCCGCAGCACACGCCAGACCAGCACAAATTGAGACAAGAACCACAGTTATCAGGGTCCGATTGAAGGTCGACGCAAGCCGCGTAAGGAATTCCACCGTATGTCACGCCCTGGCAACACGTTGTACCCGGCGGGCAGTGAGTGTATTCGTCGCACCACGACCCAGGGACTGTGCCATTCGCGGGGCTGACCGTTCCCAACTCTAAGGTCAGTCGAGTTGTATCACTAGCGCGCGACGCGCTGTATCCACTATACAGGCGCCGGCTTCGATAGAGCGCCGAAGTTGCGGAAAATCCTGGAAGCATGAGTTGCTCCTTGCGCTGCTCGGGAGCACGCCCAAGCTTGAACCGAGCCCTTGTACCAGCCGACAAGGAGAGTTTACACCACAACCATGGCCCATGAAACC